>Ga0180007_10000886_pt1 | contig 44596 bp, 38 predicted proteins | sample MM_PC_MetaG_FD_121122 | JGI IMG/M metagenome (GOLD analysis project Ga0180007, IMG submission 121122) | Groundwater microbial communities from the Aspo Hard Rock Laboratory (HRL) deep subsurface site, Sweden - MM_PC_MetaG | ecosystem: Environmental > Aquatic > Deep subsurface > Groundwater... | reverse complement strand
AAGATATCATCAGAGAATATATTAAGAATCAGGATAAAGATCGTTAAATACTGCGGTCTTTAGACCGCAGATAATTTATATTTTGTCAATCCTTCGGCAAGCTCAGGACTGAGCCAACCTTGTCCTGAGTCTGCCGAAAGGTAAGATGTTTTTTTGTTTAAAATAAGGTATAATTAAAGTATAAGTTTACTTTATGCTTAGCGAAACTTTAAAGAAAATTTTCTACTATACTATCAGAATTCTAACTATTTTGATTTTTATTTCTGCTGTTATTGGTCAGAACTGGGGAAACGCTTTAGTGATTTTGATAATTTTTATTTTAACTTATATTCCCACCTGGTTAAGAATAAAACACAGATTATATTTACCGTTAGAATTGGATTTAGTAGTTATTGGCTTTATTTTTTTTACTTTATTTTTAGGAGAGATAAATCATTATTATTATAAATTTTGGTGGTGGGATGTCTTTTTGCATATTGAAGCAGGATTTTTATGTGGTATTTTAGGTTTTATTTTGATTTATAGCATCAATAACAGATATAAAGGCAGGTTATATATGAATCCGTCATTTGTGGCACTTTTTGCCTTTACTTTTTCTTTGGCTGTAGGAGGAGTGTTATGGGAGATTTTAGAATTCATATTGGACAGTTTGTTTAACCTGGGAATGCAGGAAAATAGTTTAACAGACACCATGGGAGATCTGATCACTGATACTATTGGGGCATTATTGGTTGCCATTGTCGGTTATTTATGGATGAGAAAAAAGTTAAGATCAACCTTTGTCGGTGGTTTTATTTCCAGGTTTATTTCCAGATTTGTTAAAAGAAATCGTCATTTATTTAGAAAGGTAAAGGAATAAGAGATAGAAAAATATGAAGAAATATATCTGGGCCCATGAAGAACATGCTATTACGCCTTTAACTATTTCACCTAACCATAATGCTTGGGCCGCAAAAATTTTAATTAAATTACTGGACAATCATAAAGTAGGGAAAAGAACTTTTTGCACTCATAAAAATTATGGCTTGTCTTTTTATTGTGATGAAAAGGATTGGGACAGGGGATCTGATTATTTGATAAATAAAATCAGAGCCAAGCCCGACTTTGTCAAAGAAATAAAGGCAAAATCAGAAAAGTTGTCTGCAGATTTTATAAAAATAATCAGACAAACCGAAAAAAAAGATTTAAAACAATGGACCAATAATCAACTAACTGATTTTTTAGTTGAAACTTATAAACTTTCTTTACTTTTTTGTGTTTATGGTTATATCCCGGTACTTTCTGATCATCTTTTTAATAAATATACAAAGTTACTCAAAAATATTGTAACTAAGTCCATCAGTAAAAAAAGATTAAAATTTTTAATCCCGGAAATAGTCAATATTTTATCTTCACCTTCCAAAGCCATACCTTCCAGGCAGGCCAGAACACAGTTTTTGGAAATCGTTTATAAATTAAAAAATAAGAATTTAACCAAAAGCGATCAAAATAAAATTTTTAAACATTATCAAAAATGGTTTTGGGTTAATTTTGGACATTTAGGTCCCAGAATAACTTTACCAAAGATGACTGATTCAGTCCGTCATTTATTTAAACAAAAAAGTAAAATCAAAAAAGAACTTAATGGACTTTATCAATTACCAAAAGTTCTGATTAAAGAACAAAATAGACTATTCAATAAATTAGGTTTAACGGAAGAAGAAAAGTACTTATTTAAAGTTGCTCAGCTTTTTACTTATCTTAAAGGTTTAAGAATGGAAATTTTGTTTGGTGTGTATGCTCAATGGGAACGGGTTTTAAAAGAGATGGCTTTAAGATTTAAAATTCCTCAAAAGTTATTATATTACTGTTCCATAGCAGAGTTGGCAAATTGGCTTAAAAAAGGAAAACGTATTTCTTTAAAGACATTAAAAGAAAGAGCAAAGTTTTGTGTTTGGGTAGCGCTTTCCGAGAATAATCAATTAATTTTAACCGGTCAAAAAGCTAAACAGTATTTAAAGAAGAATATTCAAAAAGCTAAACAAAAATTAAGCAATGTTTTGATTATTCATGGCACAGTAGCTTCTGTGGGTTATGCCAAAGGACATGTAAAAATAGTAAACAAAGCATCAGAGATTAACAAAGTGAGAAAAGGAGATATTTTGGTTTCTGTAGCTACTAACCCTTCATTACTGCCGGCGATGAAAAAGGCAGTTGCTTTTGTCACAGATGCCGGGGGTTTAACTTCTCATGCCGCTATTGTAGCCCGGGAATTAAAGAAACCCTGTATTATTGGCACTAAAGTTGCCACTAAAGTCTTAAAAGATAATGATCTAATTGAGCTGGATACTAAAAAAGGTGATATTAAAAAAATAGAGTCATAAAAGAGATATGGTTAAAAAATAATACCAAGATATTTTACTTTTTTGATCTACTTGACTTTTTTATGTAAATATGGTAGAAATAAAGGTAACTTACTAAGATGAAAAGGAAAAAGAATAAAAAAGGAATATTTGATGCAGATAAGGATGGTTTAAATGATTATGAGGAAAAATATATTTACGGTACTGATCCTTATAATCCTGATACTGATTTAGACGGCATGAGCGATGGCAAAGAAGTAAAAAAAGGACGTAATCCCAAAGGACCCGGCATGCTTAAAGATTTGTTTATTCCTCATGCGGGAAATGATTATAAGCCACAGGCTTTACACCCTCGCCGGCTTTTTTTCCATGCTTTAAGTTTAGTTTTAATTAAATTTTTAATTTTCGGGGCAGTTATATCATTTCCTGTTGTGGCTTGGTTAACCCCTGATTTACTTCTTGAACAAAGTAAAAAAATTATTGAACTGACCAACAAAATTAGGCAGGGTTTAGGAATCACTTTACTTGAAGAAGATAATTTATTAAATCAAGCGGCTTATCAAAAAACAGAGGACATGTTGGTTGATCAGTATTTTGCTCATGTTAGTCCTTCTGGCAGACAGTTAGCTAATTGGTTACGAGCAGTAAATTATAATTATAAAACTGCCGGAGAAAATTTAGCTATTGGTTTTGCCAGTGCCGAAGAAGTGGTGACTGCCTGGACTAAAAGCGAAACACATTATGCCAATATTATTGATTCTGATTTTTCAGAAATCGGCGTAGGCATGACCAGCGGTAATTACAATAATTATGAGACAACACTGGTTGCTCAATTTTTTGGCAAGCCAAGAGAAGATAATGTTCAAAATATACCGCCTGTAGCTGATAATATCACAGAGACCACAGAGGAATCTCTTCCTACAACAGCTGAACCAGTTCCAGAATTCCAGATTTTGGGTGAAAGAGAATCAGTAGCTAAGGATGAAGATTTAGAAAGTGAAATAAAAGAAGGGCCGCAAGTTATAGATATGCAAAATACTAAAATAGTAGTAGTTCAGCCCGAAGGACAAAAAGAAGATGTTGTCAAAGCCACTGCTTATTTAAGCGAGAACACTGTTACAGCTGAAATATTTATTAATGACTATCGTCTAGAGTTAAAGCCAGATGAAAAAGAATCCAACAAATGGACAGGCCAGTTAATTGTTTTTGATCAAGAAAGAGACAAGATTTTTAATCCCATAATTTTACCTGTTCTTATTTTAAAGGATAGTGCCGGAAACCAGACCCAAACCGATATTCAATGGGAAAATATTACTCCCTTAAAACCTTCTCTTTTAAGTCAATATTTCTTTGTTAAATCTCATCAGTCAAAATATACCAAAGGTTTATTCAGTGTTAGCGGATGGTATTATAGATTTATTTTACTTATTGCTTTAATTGCCTTATTTCTTAATATCTTTATTAAAATTAAAAAACAGCATCCGCATCTTATTTTATCAACTTTAGGATTCATTGGTTTATTGATTATCCTAATCACTATCTAGTTTAAGATTACACTTTTTGTTAGTTAGGATTTGTGTTGACAGATTGTGGAAAAGTATAGAGAAACGCATAATTACAGTTTAAGCTTTTATAATAAGAACGTCCTGTTATTATCCAAGACGTTTTTTGATTATAAAAATTATAAGGCAAAAACCTTTTATTTATAATGATTATTTAGGATAAATTAGCTAATTTTTATAAAAAAAGTGTATTAAAGAGAATCATACTTAGAATATAATGTAAGATTTAAGAGAAACTTATTTTGACAGTTTTTGTCAAGGTTGCAAATTATTTTTTGTATGTTAAGATTATTTAACCTAATTTTGGAAGAGAAGTTATGAACTTTTCAGTTCTTCCTATTTCTCATTCAATAATCAATTTATATAAATCATTTAAACAAGAATGATTTATAAAGGAGGGTAAAAACAAAAAATATATTGAAAAATAAAATTAAGAAATAAAACATGGAAAAGTAAAGGGTATGTTTATTGAATGTATCGTACAAAATCATCCATTCCTTTTGTTGACTACTAATTTTTATAATATTCTCCGATTTTAGTTTTGAGGTCGGGTTTTTTTGTTTTTTTATAAATATATATAAAGTTTAGATCATGTCAATTGATTTTTTCTTCTAAAGGTCGAATTATCAATTAGATAGTTGAAAAAATCAATTGAGGAGGGAAAACTATATCTAAACATTATAATAAAGCTAAGTGATTAAATTTGCTTAGTATAATGATTAATCCCTAACGTAAAATATTATGAAGAAAGCATTATTTATTTTCGTTGCCGTTGCTTTAGCAGCAACATTTAGTGGTGGATCTGTCTTAGCTATTACTGTTGATACCAACTTAATGCCTGCTAGTGCCGGTGGTGAAGCACCAATCGTTAAGGTAAAATGGGAAATGAACGGACCTTATTACGATCCATATTTCTGGGGAACAGATGATAGCTCACAAGCAGGCGCCCAATTCCATGCTCCTGGCATATGGGAAGCTACCAAAACTGTATCTTTTTGTGCTGTAGTTACTGATCCTGATGGCGTGGCTCAAATTAACGGAGTTTACGCTGATTTTTACTATCCAAATGACAGAGCTTTCCATCCAGAAGATCCTAGTCACCCTGATCAGATAGACGGCGGTACACCCGCAGTTCCTGATTATGGTTTAAGTGGTTGTGGTGAACAAGTAGGCGATGAACTTTCATTAACCCAATTAAGCAAAGCTGATGGCATAGAACTTTTCTGCAATCAGGTCAGAAATTACAACAACAATTTGCCAACCTGGTATTCTAGCTATGATTATGATGAAGTTTGTGCAGCTGACGGAGAATTAGAAAAAGAAGACGCTTATGTTTATTGTGGAGACAGAGATATAATTTGGGAAGATCCAGCCGGTGATTACTTGGTTGAGATCTTTGCCTTAGATGATCCAGGTAATTTCAGCAATACTCTTACTAACTATTTTGAGTATCTGCCCTTAACAGCTTATGAGACTGATTTCACTTTAGTTGATTATGGCAATGTCTCACTTAATGTTCAGAAGAATATTGCTGGTGACTTAACTTGGGGTACTTCTGACAGACCTTCTGTTAGAAATCTTGGTAATACCAGATTATATATGGGAGTAGTTCAGGATGATATGGATTTAGGTACTACTGGAGGTGTATATAATGTCAGTTACCGCGCTCGCGTAGGCAATGAAGAAGCAGACTGGAGTGGTTATGTTCCTTATGATCCTACTACCTGGTTGGAAGATATATTAGATTTGTCAGAGATTGAAGAAATGGACTTTTCTATTTTGGTTACTAAATTTCCTAACCAGGGTCCATTTTATGGTCAAATGACCTTAAGTGCTATGTTTGCTAATTTCCGGGAATGTTTTCCTAGTTAGTAAACTTAAGATTGACTATGCAGTTTTTAGAAGGGCGGCTTTAATCAAGTCGCCCTTTATGGATAAATCAGCAAAAAAAGGTTAAGTAAGAGTTTTGATAAACTACTATTGACAAAATAAGATACGCTTTATATAATGTGTTGATGTTAGCCTAATTGAGAAAATTTATGAAAAAAACCTTTAAAAAAGAGAAAAGTAAATATATTTTAATAATTCTAGCGCTGGTCAGTCTGATTATACCAGCTAAACTTTTAGCTATTGGTCAGGTTACCGAGCCCATAGTGGTTGATAATGCTTTAAGAGGACAGGCAATAGAAAAAGAGATGTTTTTATTGAATACAGAAGATATGGAAGTAACTTTTAATTTAATCGCTGAAGGAGATATTACTGACTGGACCACTTTTTATTATCCAGACGATTTAACTATACCTATAGAGAATGTATCTATCTTTCCTAAATCAAGATCAACAATAATTGCTAAAATTGAAGTTCCAGAAGATGTGGCAAATAATACTTATCAAGGCTTTGTCAGTATTTTAAACGTGCCCAATATTGAAAATGGAACAGAAGAGACAAGTGCAGTTATTACCCAAAAAGTAGCTCGTCAAGTAAGTATTACGGTGACAGATCAAGAAGATGTTAATGTTGATGTGTCAATAATACCAACTACTTATGATTTAAGCGGCCGTCAGCCTTTAGAAATAAGAGTGATTTATTACAACCAGGGTAATGTTATAATCAGACCAGATATTCAAGTAAAAATAACTCAAGCAGGCGAAACAAAAACTAATACTTTTTATTCTTATCCAGATGATTTTGCTGGAGTTAAACCTCTGTCTTCTTTAGAAATACCTTCCATAGAAGTACCAACCAGTGGATTGAAGACAGGTAAGTATACTGCGCTGGTCAGTATTTTATATAAAGGACAATCAATATATGAAAAATCATTTGATTTTTCAGTTTTATCCTCTAATAAGATAATAGATATTAATAATCCTTTAGTAATAGGTATAATAGGAATAATAATAGTTTTAATAATTGGTACGGTTCTTTTAATAAGGAAGAAATTAAATAGGAAGATTAAGGAGGAGGATATTGAGAAAAATAGTCAATTTAAATAAGATTATTATTAATTTAAAATATATGAAAATCAATCTTGCTAGACTTAAAAGAAAGTTGTATCTTCCTTTTTATATAAGCGCGGCATTGCTAGTAATAATTTTCCTTGTTACTAGTTCTTTTTCTTATAGTCAAGAAGAGTTATGCCCGGTTGATGTAGACGTAACCGTAGTCATGGATGTTTCGGGTAGTATGGCTGAAGGGGCAAGCCCCAGTGTTTGTCATTGGTGGGAATTTGTATATATAGACCCTTCTTGGCAATGGATTGAACATTATGATTATGATGTAACGGAACAATGGTGTACAGAACACAGTCATCCTACTCACCCTTCTGAATATACACCAGCAACTAATAGTAAAATAGAAGACGCTAAAGTTGCTGCTAATTTATTTTTAGATAATTTAGGCACAGAGGATCAGTCTGCTCTTGTTTCTTTTTCAACCACTGCTCAATTAGAAAAGGAATTGTCCAGTGATCATGCGGCTACCCAGGCAGAAGTTAATGCTTTAACAGTATTTGGAGCTACCAATATTGGTGATGCCATTGATGAAGCTATAGTTGAACTTACTTCTCCTAGGGTTAATCCTCAAGCCAATAAAATAGCCATCCTTTTAACTGATGGTAAGGCTAATAAACCTCATGGCAGTGGTTCTGGTGAAGATCCTGCTGATGTGCAGTATGCTAAGGATAAAGCTGATGAAGCTGCTACCTACAATATTAAAATTTTCACTATTGGTCTAGGTGATCCAAGTGATGTTAATTCTGTGATGTTGCAATATATTGCTGATGTTACCGGAGCAGAATATCATTATGCCCCGACCAGTGAAGAGTTACAAGTTATTTATGATCAGATTTCCCAGGAGATATGTGAATATGGTTCCATTTCTGGCTGTAAATATGAAGATTCAAATAATGATAGTGATATCAGCGGAGAAACTACTTTAGTTGATTGGGAAATTGTCCTCCAAGATGTTACTGGAGCAATTATAGACACTCAATTAACTGACAATGATGGTTGTTATACTTTTCCTGGCTTGGAAGACGGAGATTATGTCGTGACTGAAACTTTAAGCGGTGATTGGATCCAAACTTATCCTGCAGCTTATGAATACACTCTTAATATTACGGGCAACACTAATATAGAAGATATCCATTTTGGTAATTATCTGCCTATATGTGGTAATGGCATAATTGATGAACTTGTAGGAGAGGAATGTGATGATGGTAATATCCAGGATGGAGATGGATGTTCTAGTATTTGTCAAATAGAGATATCAGAGTTTTGTGAGTTAGCACTAACTAAATCAGATATTGGTTATGATCCTGTTTATCCCGGAGAACAAGTTGTTTACCACTTAAGTTTGGAAAATATTGGCGGTGCTGATTGTACTGGTGAAGGGGTGGTTTTACAAGATCTTTTTGATCAAAACACCCAATATCTTAGTGCCGGTATTCAACCTAGTACTACTACCACTGAATATTTAGAGTGGAACTTTGGCACTATGATACCGGGAGATACAGCAGAGCTAGATTTGACTATGCAGGTTTCTGGTCAAACTCCTTGTGATTCAACTCTTGTTAATCAAGCTAGATTTTGGTCAGAACAAACTGCTTGGGGAGAATATGTTATTGAAGAGACTTCCGTGATCTGCGAACCAGAAATTCCCGATATTTGCGGTGTTAAATACCATGATCTTAATCAAAATGGGGTATTTGACGGTGATGATTATAATCTTGCTGACTGGCAGATTAGTCTTTGGCCCAAAGCACAATGTGAACAAGGTAATGAATGGGCTGATGAAGTGGTTTCCTTTAATCAGGGTTTAGCAAGTGATGATAATTCAGTAGCACCCGAATATAGTGATCCTAATCAAGCTTTGGGCGTAGCAGAAGATGATGAGACAATTAATTTTGTTTCTTTAGGATTAAATGGAGAACTTATACTTTCCTTTGAAAACCTTATTGAAAATGGAATTGGTGATGATATTGAAGTAAGAGAAACTACTTATGGAAATCCAAGTTGTAATGATTATCCAGAACAGGTACAGCTTTATGCTTCTCAAGATGGAGTAAATTGGGAAGATCAGGGTATTGGTTGCCTTGATGCAACTTTTGATCTTGGCTCTTTAGCTTGGGCTCAATATGTTAAACTGGTTGATCAAACTAATCTTAGTGATTTTGATGGTCTTGTTGATGGTTATGATGTAGATGGAGTCAGAGCTATCCATTGTCTGGAGTTAGGAGAAGAAGTTACTACTTTAACCACTACCAGTGAAGGTTATTGTTTTGAAAATTTAGATTATGGATATTATCAAGTTTGTGAAGAGTTAAAAGAAGATTGGATTAATATTACCCCTCTTTGCCAACAGGTGTTAATTGCAGATAATAGTGAAGAGGTTAATTTTGGAAATTATTATGAAGGACCAGGAGTAATTAATGAGCCTCCTATAGCTTATGATGATGAATATACCACTAATGAAAATGAAACTTTAAATGTTAATGGCGTTTTAGACAATGATGATGATCCAGATGATTATCCAACTGCTCTAATCGCAGTTTTAGTGGGCGATGTCACGCATGGTAGTTTGAGTCTAAATTCAGATGGTTCATTTAGTTATACTCCAGAAACTGACTATGTTGGTGTAGATAATTTCACTTACAAAGCTTTTGATGGGGAAGATTACTCTAATGTGGCTACAGCTACCATTACCATAAATGAAGTTAATAATGGTGGACCTAGTGGCGGAGGCGGTATACCATTTTTTCCAGATATTAGTAATCCAACTGTGGAAGAGCCAGAGGTAATAGAACCTGAGGTTTTGGGAGTAAAAATAGAAGATGAAGAACCAGAAGTTCTTGGCTTTAAAACTTTACCTGCTACAGGTGTTGATTTTTCCTTCTTCTCATATATTTCTAAGTTAGCAGTTAATTTCCTTTCAATTTTTATAGGTATTTAAGATAAGAAAGACTAGATCAGTCAGTTTCAAAGACATCTTAATCTTTGATCTACTTTTGCTTTTGGTAAATAAAAAAACAGATGAAAAAGCAGCTATTAAAATATAAAAAAGTGCTGCAATTATTTGCTTATATACTCATAGGAGCGAGTATTTTTTTTATCATATTTTTTTGGTATCCGCAAATGAAACATTTTTTGTTTTCTCAAATGGGCATGATAGAGTATGATACAGCTATTGTAGATGTTATAAAGCAAACATATAGTGATAAGGTACAATCAGTTGATACTGCTTCAAACTCGGTGTATCGTTTGGCGATTCCCAGTATTGGCGTTGATATGAAGATCGTCTTTGATGAAGATGGTAATAGAGCTTTAAGAAAAGGCGCTTGGCATATTCCTAATTCAGGAACACCTGATAATCCAGAGGGGTATAAAAATATTGTTTTTAGCGGACATCGTTTTTTATATACATCTGGGGCAAATACCTTTTATAATTTAAATAAAGTAAAGCCAGGTGATATTATATTTTTATATTGGCAAGAAGAGGAATATAAATATCAGGTGGATAATTTAAACATTGTTGGCCCAGATGAAGTAAGTATTCTGGCTGATACAGGCGAGCAAAAACTTACTTTATTTACCTGTAATCCGGTTTACAGTACTAAAGAACGGTTAGTGGTTGTGGCTTACCCTTTTGAAGAATCAAATTAGTTTATTTATTTTTTATAAAAAGAAAAGGCCCTACAAATTAATGCGGGGCCTCTGTGATATTCGTCGTTTTGATTAACCCGAGATCAGGAGTGGAAGAATGCTACCTTTTGTTGGGGTACCACTTCCCAACAAAGGGTGGTGTTTTTTTCTCCTTCCCAGGTAGAGAATCTCATCTTGTAGCGATGTAAAGGAAGTTCAATTTGTTCTCCCTTTTCGTAAGCTATGCCGTTGATAAGCCACTTCTCTACTATAATACCTCTGTAGGCATCTTTAAAAACATGCGGCAGAAGGTATCCGTTTTGATCCCTGGGGTAAAGACCGTCGGCATTGAAAACATATACCGAATCACCAACCTCTAACTCGTCCTGCCAGAAGTCAACATATCCTGGTTCACTTGGCAGAACGTTTTGGTGGGGTTCTTTGAGAGTCGGGTCAAACCAGCGAAACTTTAGTTCAAAGTCGCCGATCCTGTAGATTCTGGTGTAAACATTTTCCCCCCTAACGCCGAAAAATGGGGAAATGTACCTCTCCTCAATAACGATACCTTTTTCTGTCTCCCATTGACGTAAGGGATGGATTTGAAATCCGCCGAGATGGATTGAGATAAAGAAAGGTTGATCTTCAGGGATACTATCTCCTCCATGACGCCGAATTTTGTAGTTTTCAGCGGCTTCATACAGTTCATATCTCTTGAACACGTAACGGACAATGACATTGTTTTCATCTGGCTTATCAGAAGTTTGAATCCAGATTGAACTGTCCGGAGAATATCCCCATGTCAGTTCATAGTTGTCATAAACTCCGTCAACCCCATCTCCGTAGACATAGGCATCATAGTTGCATCTACTCCTGTTAAAAGGAGTGTCATCAAGAGGATCTTCTTGATAGCGATCTTCTGCTGCTACCAGAGAAACAAGTAGCAGTATAATGGCGATTACAGTAGTAAAACGAAACATTTTCCTTCCTCCTTAGGGTAAGGTTGAAATTTACCAATAGTTTTAAGGTTCATGATGTAGTATTATAGCATATGTATATTATTTTGTCAAGTTTAAATAATTATAAGTTTTACTATAAAAAAGCCGAGGAGTATATACTTCTCGGCATTATTTTGTCTGTTGGTTTAATTTGTTGTTTAGTCAATTTCAGTTTCCCGGTTTCTTAAGAAGAGGATTACCGCTCCGATGATCATTATAAAGAAAGGAGCGGTGATTGAGCAGTTGACTGGTAGAAGGGTGAAGATAGTACTTGATCCCATTCCCAGGAGCATACTCAATATTAGTGGCAGTCCTTTTTTTAGTCCAGGGCCTGCGACAATAAACCCTCCGATCACCAGCGTTATAATCAGCGCAAAGGTTGCTAAAATCCAGAGTCCGAATTGACTCATGGTAAATCCAGCTAGAGATCCCAGGATCAAAGAAGCGATCATCTTTATTATCATTTTTTGCGCTTCTTTAAATCTGATTAGAAGAGCAGCAACAAATAACCAAAGCGGTACGAATAATACACTCCACCAGCCAGAAATGCCGAATGGCAGAGTAATTAAACTAAGAACCTCCCAGCTGTTTGTGATTAGCTTGATGGATGAGAATTGTGGTATTTCTCCGTTGACAGAATCCCAGTAAATCCAAAATAAGATTGTTACCAAGGTGGCTATGAGAATCACCTGACAATCTTTTTTCCAACTTTTCCTGGTCATGGTTTTATCCTCTATTTGTGTTTTGTTATAGGACATTAAAGTTATATATTAGAATATACTTATAATTTTGTCAATTTTCCTAAATTAATTATTAATATTGAAAAAAACTGTATTTTTGTTATACTTTCTTATAGTTAAGTAAAATTTATGTCAATCAAAATTGATCAAAAAAAAGTTGAAGAATTACTGCTTCGCGGGGTTGATGAAGTCATTGATATTAATAATTTAAAAAATAAACTGCTTTCCGGTAGAAGACTGCGTATTAAACTGGGGATTGATCCAACAAGTCCTAATCTTCATTTAGGTAGAGCAGTTACTTTGTTAAAACTTAAAGATTTTCAATTACTGAGACATAAGCTGGTGTTGATTGTGGGAGATTTTACTGGCATTATTGGTGATACTTCAGATAAAGAAAGTGAAAGGCCAATGCTTACCGAAGCAACAGTGCATAAAAACATGAAGACTTACGTAGCTCAAGCAGGGGTACTTTTAGATATAGATAAAGTGGAAATACATTATAATTCCCACTGGCTTAAAAAATTAAATTATACTGAAATTGGCTTACAGGCCGATCAGTTTTCTCTGGCTGAATTTATGGCCCGTGAAAATATTAAAAGACGTTTTATTGCAGGAAAACGCATTTCTTTAAGAGAACTGCTTTATCCTTTGATGCAGGGTTATGACAGTGTGGCAGTAAAAGCAGATGTGGAAATTGGCGGTACTGATCAACGTTTTAATCTTTTGGCTGGCCGGACTATGCAGACATTTTACCAGCAAAGACCCCAGGATATTCTGATGACTAATCTTATTTTAGGCACAGATGGCCGTAAGATGAGTTCAAGCTGGGCTAACACCATTAACTTAATGGATGAACCACAGGAGATGTTCGGTAAAATAATGAGTATAGGGGATAATCAGATTATAAGTTATTTTGAACATTGCACCAGAGTTTCTATGGGAAAAATCAAAGAATACCAGAAACAGTTAGCTGCTGGAAAAGTTAATCCCAAGGACATTAAAACAGAACTGGCTTATGAAATTACCAAGCTTTACTGGAAAGAGATAGGTGCGAGAAAAGGCAGGGACCATTTTGTTTCGGTCTTTCAAAAAAAGAGCCTGCCCAAGGACTTGCCAAAAATTAAATTTGCTGGTAAAAATATTGTTGATGTCTTGCTTTCGGCAAAATTAGTAAAAAGCAAAAGCGAGGCTCGCCGTTTAATAAAGGAAAAAGGTGTTAAAGTTGATGGACAAGTTATTCAATCAGCAGAAGAAATAGTCAAAAAAGGCAGGGTTGTTCAAAAAGGCAAAAGACACTTTGTAAAAATTATTTAAGAATAAAGATGAATAAATTTACTACCACTCTTTTTTTAATAATCATTTTTTTATTTGGTTTTTTATTTTTTAGTACTAAAGTTTCAGCTCAGGATCAGGTTAATTTATATTTATTTCATAGTGAAAACTGTCCGCATTGTAAAGAGGAAAGAGCTTATCTTAAAATATTACAAGAAGAATATAAAGATCAGCTGGTAATCAATGAATATGAGGTAAATGAAAGACGGGAGAATCTTAAGTTATTTAAAGCTTTGGAAGATCTTTATGATTACCGCATAGTTGGTGTGCCGGTCACTGTGGTTGGTGATAAAATTATTACTGGTTATTTAAATGATCAAACAACAGGTCAAGAAATAAAACGGCAAATAGATTTATGTTTGTCTTCTTTTTGTTCAGATAGATTAGGCGATTATATAAATTCTTCATCTCAACCGTCGCCGCTAGAAGATACAAAAGCTCCATCATCAGAAATACCCGAAGAAATACATTTGCCGTTGTTTGGCAGCTTGAATACTAAAACTGTGTCCTTACCTGTTCTAACAATGGTTATAGGTTTAATGGACGGTTTTAATCCTTGTGCGATGTGGGCTTTAGCTTATTTAATCAGTTTGCTTTTGCCGATGCAGAATAGAAGAAGAATGTGGACTTTGGGTGGTACTTTTATAATTATCTCTGGCTTAGTCTACTTTTTGTTTATGGCTGCTTGGTTAAATTTATTTTTATTTTTAGGTTTCATCGGCATAATCAGACTTATTATCGGTTTAGGAGCTCTGGCTGTGGGAGCTTACAATTTAAGAGAATATCGTCTTAGCCGTCCGGGGTGTAAAGTAACCAGAAGTGAATCTCGCCAAAAAATTTTCGCTAGATTAAGAGAAATTACTCAAAAACGTTCTCTGATTATTGCTTTATTGGGAGTAGTTATTTTAGCTTTGGCAGTTAATTTGGTGGAAGCATTTTGTTCTTTGGGTTTGCCGGCTATTTATACTCAGGTTTTATCCTTAACAGTGATGTTTAAATGGCAGTATTATCTTTATCTGCTGTTATACATCTTCTTTTTCATTCTGGATGATATGATTGTTTTTATAATTGCCATGATTACTTTAAGGGCAGTGGGTTTAAGTGATAAGTACAGTCGCTTTTCCCATCTTATTGGCGGTTTAGTTATTCTTATTTTGGGTATTCTTCTGATTTTTAAGCCAGGTTGGTTGATGTTTGGTTAGTTTTTACTAAAACAATTCAAGTTTTTTAAAAGAGCGAGAATTGTTTTTTTTATTTAGCTAAAAATGGTATAATTAAAAAGAGGAATAAAGGTTTTTTTATTTTATAAATATATGCCTCGTAGAAAGTATAAAAAGAAATTAAAATTTTGGGTAGTTACAGTGGATATGGGCTATGGTCATCAGCGAGCTGCTTATCCTTTAAAACATCTGGCTTATCAAGGGATTATCAATGCTAATACCTATACTGGCATTCCTGCAACTGACCGTAAAATCTGGCAGGAACAGCGAAAGTTCTATGAAACAATTTCCCGATTTAAAAGTTTTCCTCTTATTGGTGATGCGATTTTTAAACTTTATGATAGATTCCAGAGAATTCCTAAATTTTATCCTAAAAGAGATTTGTCCAAGCCAAATTTTCAGGTTTTGGCAGCTACGCGTCTTATCAAAGATAAGCATTGGGGCAGGCATTTAATAAAAAAGTTAGCTAAAAAACCCTTACCTTTAGTTACACCGTTTTTTGCTACCGCCATTATGGCGGAAGTCAATAATTACCCTAATGAAATTTATTGTGTAATTTGTGATGCTGATATTAGCCGCAGTTGGGTAGCAGCAGAACCTAAACAAAGCAGAATAAAATATTTTGCCCCCTGTGACAGGGTGGTGGAAAGATTAAAACTTTACGGTGTTTTAGAATCAAGAATTTTTTTAACTGGTTTTCCTTTACCCTTGAAGAATTTAGGAAGTCGCAGTTTAGGTATAGCTAAATTTGATTTAAGACATCGCTTAATAAATTTAGATCCTCAAAGAAATTATATTAATAAATATAAAGATACTTTACACGCTAGTTTAAAGATAAAGAATTTTCCTAAAAAAGCAGATCATCCGCTGACTTTGACTTTTGCCGTAGGCGGGGCTGGCGCGCAAAGAGAATTGGGCATCCAAATTGTTAAAGGACTTATTAAACAAATAGAAAACAGAAAAATTAGAGTTAATTTAATTGCCGGTGTTAACCGTCAAGTCAGTCATTATTTCCGTCAATCTATTATTAAGATAGGTTTACAGAAACAATTACATAAAGAAGTGAGAATTCTTTATACTCCTAATAAAGAGGAATATTTGGAGAAGTTTAATGAATGGATCAGAAAAACAGATATTTTATGGACCAAACCTTCAGAATTAAGTTTTTACTGTGCTTTGGGTTTACCTATAATTATGGCGCCTCCTATAGGTTCACAAGAAGATTTTAATCAGAAATTTTTAATTAGTCTAGGTGCAGGTATACTCCAGAATGATCTTAGATACGTTTCTCAATGGCTTTTTGATTGGATAAATAATGGACGTTTGGCCGAGGCAGCAGCTCAAGGATTTTTAGAAGCTCCACAAGACGGTGTTTATAATATTGAAAAAATCATCTTAAAAAATTTAGATAAATTTAAGAGTTTTTAAAAGTATTTATTATTAAATTGTTTAAAGGTTCCCTTAATTAACGGTTTATACTATGACCTCTCACCTCGCTAAAGCTTTGGGGAAGCAGGTTAGGTCATAGTTACCTAAAAATAAAAGATTTATAAACCGTTATCCCGACCCTGAGTATAGTCGAAGGGGAGGGATCTCCCTAAAGACATATCACTAATTTTTTATAAGCTATGCCTTTTAGGGCGTAGCAGTTAACTTTTATGTATGTGGTTTATTGTTGCCATTAGTTCTTTTTTCCTAATTGCTGTTACTGCTATTACCGATAAGTTTTTATTGACTAAATCAAGATTAGTGCCAGTTAGTTATGCTTTTTTGGTCGGTTTTTTAGGAGCAATCGCTTCCATTTTTTTATTAATATGGGAGCCGAATTTTCATTATCCTAAAGAGCAATTATTTTTGATAATTTTAGCCGGGGCCGGTTTTTATTTTGCCATATATTTTATGTATCTAGCAGTAGTTAAAAATGAAATTTCCCGTGTTAATCCTATTATTAATAGTTTGGTTCCTATTTTTACTTATAGTTTATCCATTATTTTGGTGGTTGAATATCTTTCATCCCTAAAAATGATAGGAGCAGCCATTGTTATTATGGGTAGCTATTTATTATCACAGGCTGGGGTTAAAAAAAGTCGTTTAAATCTTACAGCCATTATTTATATTGCCATTTCTTCTTTAATGTTTGGAGCACATCATATTTTTAGCAAGATTATTTATTCCCAAACATCTTTTTTAAATGCTTTTGTTTGGATTAGATGGTTTATTCTTGTTGTAGCTTTAGTTTATGTTTCTTTGAGCGGTAATTGGCCAAAGATTTTTTCTGGTAGAAAAAAAGAGCCAGAAAAAGTGGCAGTTAAAACACAATGGTCTGTTTTGATTTTTGGCCAAGCTTGCGGAGCAGTGGCTATTCTTTTATATCAGTATGCTATTAAGTTAGGCAGTCCCACTTTAGTAACTTCTTTACAAGGTGTGCAATATTTTTTCTTACTGTTACTGGCAATTATGCTGACCAGAAGGTTTCCACAGTTATTTAAGGAAGATATTTCAGCAAAAGTTATTGGCAAAAAAGTATTTTACAGCCTTATTTTATTTTTAGGAATAATTTTAATCTTAGTTTAATTTTTATTGATGATTAAAGTAATTTGGAAAAACTTTTACCTGTTGCCCATCCTCTTGTTAGTTATGATCATTCTTGGTTTATACTTAACTGATTATAGTACTGGCAAACAGATTGATTATGGTGTAACTTTCAGTCAAAAATATGCCCGCGAATTAAATCTGGATTGGCGTAAAGCTTATCTTGCTATTTTAGATGATTTAAAAATCAAAAGAATAAGACTAGTTGCTTATTGGGATTTGTTGGAGAAAAAAGAAGGTCAGTATAATTTTAATGATCTGGATTGGCAGCTTAATCAAGCCAGAACAAGAGGAGCAGAAGTTGTTCTGGTTATAGGTAACAGAGTGCCTCGTTGGCCAGAGTGCCATTGGCCTGAATGGGTTAATAATTTAACTCAAGAACAACGTCAAACTCACCTTTTGCAGTTATTGGGAAAAATTGTTGAACGTTATAAAAATGATAAGGTAATTTCTGCTTGGCAGGTAGAAAATGAGCCATTTTTAGAATCTTTTGGCTTATGTCCTAAGCTTAATCAAAAATTTTACCAGCAAGAATTAGAATTAGTTCGTCAATTGGATAACAGGCCGATCATCATAACCGAGAGCGGGGAATTATCTAACTGGTTTAAAGCCGCCTTTTTAAGTGATTATATTGGTATTAGTGTTTACCGGGTTACTTGGAATAAATTATGGGGTTATTTTTATTATCCCTGGCCGCCTGCTTATTATTATATAAAAACCAAGATGGTTAAATTATTTTCTCCGGTTAAAGATGTTATGGTCAGTGAAATGCAAATGGAACCCTGGACAGCAGAACCGATAATCTCTACCTCCCTCAAAGATCAATATAAATCCATGGATTTAAAACGTTTCCGTAAGAATTTTTATTATGTTAAAAGAACAGGTCTTTCACCTCTTTATTTTTGGGGGGTTGAATGGTGGTATTGGTTAAAGGAAAAAGGTTATCCTGAAATCTGGAATGAAGCCAAACATTCTTTTAATCCTTCAATTTTAGAAAGTACCAAATAATCAATTTTAAAATCTACAGGAAGATTGATTAAATCATTAAAAAATGGAAAATAAATCTTCAAATTTTATTTCATCACTGGAGGCAACTTCTATTTTAGTGGGTACTATTATTGGCGCCGGAATTTTTGGCATACCTTATGTAGTAGTTAAAGCTGGTTTTTGGACGGGTTTATTGGTGATGATAATTATTGCTATTGCGATGGTGATAATCAAGCTTTTAGTAAGTGAAATAGTTTTAAGTACCAAAGATAATCATCAATTAACGGGTTACGCTGAAAAATATTTAGGGATAAAGGGCAAGTATATCATGTTTTTTACTATAATATTCAGTTTTTATGGTGCTCTACTTTCTTATATTATTGGCGGAGGACAGGTTTTGGCTGCTTTGTTTAACGGTAATCAGTTTATTTTTAGTTTATTATTTTTCGCTGTAGCAGCGTTATTGATTTATTTAGGACTGACTATTATTAAAAAATTTGAATTCTTAATGACTTTATTTATTTTAATCATTATTATCGTTATTATTTTGACTACTTTTAAATCCTTAAATTTTAGTAACTTAACTGGCTTTAATTGGCATAATTTATTTATTCCTTATGGAGTGATTTTTTTCGCTTTAGGCGGTTCTTCGGCTTTACCTCAATTAAGAAGAGTTTTGATTAATAAAGAGCATTTGATTAAAAGATCTATTATTATGGGTATTGCTATACCATTTTTAGTATATTTGATCTTTACCATTATAGTAATAGGTATTAATGGTTTTAATACCACTGAAGTTGCTACTATAGGATTAGGTAAAGCTTTGGGTCCGGCTATGATAATTTTTGCTAATCTTTTTGCTTTTTTCTGTATTGGTACCAGCTTTTTAACTTTAGGGTTGGCTTTAAAGGAAACTTACATCTATGACATAAAATTAAAACATTCATTGGCTTGGTTTTTAACCTGCTTAATACCTCTAACACTTTTTCTTTTAGGATTAAATAGCTTTGTAAAGGTTTTAGGGTGGGCTGGGGCTTTAGGAGGCGGCATAGAAGGATTATTGATCTTAGCTATTTTTTTAAAATTAAAATCCTTAAAAAGAACAGAAAGAGTTCCAGAATACAAGATTCCTTTACATTGGCCGATTATTATTTTTATAGGACTGATTTTTATTGGAGGAATTATTTATACTCTTTTAAATTTTTTATAAATTAAGTAATATTTTTTCATCACTTTTTGCCTGTAAAAAGGGCTTGATTTTTTTTACGAAAAATGATAAACTATAATAATATAAAGTAACATTGTTAAATAAATTTAATTTATAAGATTTATGAAGAAATTGATAAAAAAGAAATGGTTTTGGATTCTTTTAGTGATAGTACTATTAATTATCCTGGCCATTATTTATAATGTTAAAAAGCCGGTTAAGGAAGAAATGGTGACCGCTAAAGTTTTAAGAGGCAGTGTTGTACAAACCGTTTCAGCTACCGGTAAAGTTGAATCAGCGTCAGAAACTAATTTAAATTTTCCCCTTACCGGCAGATTAGAAGAGTTGCATATTAAAGCAGGTGATGAAGTTGAGGTAGGTCAATTATTAGCTCAATTAGAGGCAGGCCATGCCGAAAGTGCCGTGGCTTCAGCCAGAGCCAATGTGGCGGCTGCTCAAGCAGATTTAGATAAAATCAAAGCTGGTGCCAGCAGTGAAGATATTGAAGTAGCAGAGAAATCAGTAGAAAGTGCTCAAGTAGCTTTAGTATCCGCTCAGGTGGCTTTAACTAATGCCATAACCAACCGGGATCAAGGAATAATCCATTTAAAAAATGATCTTTTAGATATAATTACCGATGCTATTTTTACTGCCAAAGAAGCTTTGCATGAGGTTGATGAAATACTGACTTCTTCTTATAAAGATAGTTTAGGTAATATTAATCGCGGTACTTATTATAAAGCGGATTCTTTTTATCCGGAAGTTTTATCATCACACACCACTTTAAAAAATAATTTTAGTTATTATTCTGTTGATAATAGTGAAAACGAATTAATAAATTTGGCTAGTCAAACATTAGAGGTTTTAAGCGAGACAGAGGAATTATTAGATGATGTTTATGACATGTTGATTAAGACCATCCCTACAGGTGATTTAACACAAACTGTTATTGATACTTTAAAATCTACTATAGGAACTGAACAAGCCAGTGTAGTAACTAAGATTTCCGCAGTACAGTCAGATAAGTCATCTTTAGAATCTGATACTTTAAGTTATGATATAGCCATTGATGAATCCCAGGCCAAGGTGGATAAGGCAGAAAAAGACTTGGCTTTAGCCGAGTCTCAACTGGCTTTAAAAAAGGCAGATCCCAGAAGTTTTGAAATAGCTTTTTATCAAGCAAAGTTAGATAACGCTGAGGCGAGTTTGCGTTCAGCTTTGTCAGATCTGACTGATTATAATTTACATTCTCCAATTAGTGGTTTAATTACCAATACTAATTATGAAATCGGTGAGTTTGTAAGTTCAGCCGAGCCGGTTGTTTCTTTGATTGGTGAAAGTAATTTAGAGATTAAAGTGGATGTCCCGGAATCGGATATTTCCAAAATTAACATAGGCGATGAAGCTAAAATTACTTTGGACGCTTTTGGCGAAGACCAGATTTTTACAGGTCATATCACCTTTATTGATCCTGCCGAAACTGTCATCAATGATGTTGTTTATTATAAAATCAAAGTGACCTTTGATCAGAAAGATGAAAAGGTTAAATCAGGCATGACCGCTAATGTCACAGTTTCCACGGCTAGCAAAGAAGACATTTTATACATTCCCTTAAGAGCGGTAATTGAACCAAATGGTCATAGTTATGTTAGAGTTCTTATTAATGATCAAATTCAGGAAAAAGAGGTTATAACAGGACTAAGAGGGGACGGCGGTTTAGTAGAAGTAATCTCGGGTCTTAATGAAGAGGAAGAGGTAATTACTTATATTAAAAATGGAAAATAAGGAATTAATTAAAGTTTGTGATTTGAAAAAAGAGTTTGTTACTGATGAAGTGGTAACTAAAGTTTTATTTGATATAGATTTAAAGGTGCAACTAGGCGAATTCCTGGCCATTATGGGTCCTTCTGGTTCTGGCAAGTCAACTTTAATGCATATTTTAGGATTTTTAGACCAGCCGACTTTGGGTCAGTATTTTTTTAAAGGTCAAGATACTTCAAAATTTGATGATGTAAAATTGGCGGAGATTAGAAATAAGGAAGTGGGTTTTGTTTTTCAATCTTATTTTCTGTTATCCAAGACAACAGTTTTAGAAAATGTTAAGTTACCTTTAGTTTATAGCGGGGCCTTAGGGGGAGAGGCTAAAGCTAAAGAAGCTCTTAAAGCAGTTGGTTTAGAACATCGTTTAGAACATTTTTCTAATCAGCTTTCTGGCGGTGAAAAACAGCGGGTAGTTATTGCCAGAGCTTTGGTTAATGATCCCGAAATTATTTTTGCTGATGAACCAACTGGTAATTTAGATTCTAAATCAGGGACACAGGTAATGGAAATTTTAGAAAGTTTGAATAAAAAAGGTAAAACTATCGTTTTAGTTACTCATGAGCAGGATACAGCAGATCATGCTGAAAGAATTATTAAATTAAAAGATGGCAGGATTATTGAAGATTTCAAGGTAACTAACAGAAGAACCGCTAAAGACGGTTATCTTAATAAATAGCTTTTTAAGGTTTTTATGAATTTTAAAGGTATTGTCAGTTTATCTTTAATCGGACTCAAAACAAATAAAACCAGGGGTGCCCTAACTATGTTAGGGATTATTATTGGTATTGCAGCAGTTATTATTATTATGTCAGTAGGGGCAGGGGCACAAAGTTTAATTCTTGATCAGGTGGAAAAAGTTGGCTCAAATCTAATTGGCATTATGCCGGGTAATACTTCAGAAGAAGGTCCGCCGGCTGCTGCTTTTGGTATCACAGTTACCACCTTAAAGTATGAAGATGGTTTGGCTGTGGCTCAAGATATTCCTGAAATTGTTGCTACCTCTTCCTTTGCCAGGGGTATTGAAACAATTTCCTGGCAGAATCAAAAAACAGATGCTACTTTTGTGGGAACTACGGCAAGTTATATTGAGGTAGAGGATACAGAAGTGGCTTCAGGTCATTTTTTTAGTCAACAGGATGAAAAAAGCATTTCCAGAGTGGCGGTTTTGGGATCACAAATTGCTAAAGACCTTTTTGACGAGATTGATCCTTTGGGGCAGAAAATAAAAATTCGCCGGGAAACTTTTGAGGTAATCGGCATAATGAAGGAAAGAGGCAGCGTAGCTTTTGAAAGTCCTGATGATCAAGTTTTCATTCCACTACGGTCTGCTCAAAAATTACTTCTAGGCATAAATTATGTTAATTTAATCAGAGCAAAAGTTGATAATAATAAAAACGTTGAGTTGGCTATTGCCGGTATTGAACAAATTTTAAGAGAAAGGCATAATATCAGAAATCCTAATGAAGATGACTTTGATGTAAGAAATCAGGCCGAAGCTTTAGAGATTCTCACAACCGTTACTAACGCTCTAAAATATTTTTTAGCTGCTATTGCCGCTATTTCTTTAATAGTTGGTGGTATTGGTATTATGAATATTATGTATGTCACGGTTTCGGAAAGAACCAGAGAAATTGGTTTACGTAAAGCAGTCGGTGCCAATAAGAAAAATTTATTAAGTCAATTTTTAATTGAAGGCATTATCATCACTATGTTTGGCGGTATCATTGGTATTATAGTGGGTGCTTTAGTTTCAGGTTCAGTGGCGCTGGTAGCCAATTATTTAGGTTATAGCTGGAGCTTTATCGTTACCCCTTACTCGGTTATTGTGGCGGTGACAGTGGCTACAGCCATTGGCTTAATTTTCGGTTATTTTCCAGCTAAAACCGCAGCAAAATTAGATCCCATTTCTGCTTTAAGATACGAATAATATGCAACTTCTAAGTTCCATAAAAATCGCTTATAAGGCTTTAACCACTCATAAACTAAGGAGTTTTTTGACTATCTTAGGAATTGTGATAGGCATCACTTCAGTGATTTTGGTTTTCTCTGCAGGTGAGGCCATGAAAGGTTTAGTTTTAACTCAAATTGAAAGTTGGGGTTCGGATACTATTGAGGTAGAAGTAAAAATGCCAAACACTTCTCAGGCTTCTATGGAAAATGCTACTAATTTTATGATGGGTGTAAGTATTACCACTTTAAAAGAGTCAGACGCTCAAGCAGTTAAAGATCATCCTAATATTTCTGATGCTTATTCAGCAATTATCGGTCAATCCATGGTTACTTATGCTGATGAATCAAAGATGATGCAGCTGTGGGGAGTTTCTGCTTCCTTTATAGATATGGATTCTTCTGAAGTGGGAGAAGGCAGATTTTTTACTAATGATGAAGACAAAAGTTTAGCTAAAGTCGCGGTTATTGGTAGCGGAGTCAAAGAGAAATTTTTTGGCGATCAAGAAGTAGTAGGTAAATTTATTAAAATTGGTAAAAACAATTTTAAAGTCATTGGAGTAATAAAAGAACGGGGAGAGATTATGTATATGAATATGGATGATTTTATTTATATACCTCTTAAGCCATTGCAAAAGTTAGTGATGGGCGTTGATCATGTCATGTTTATTCTAGCTAAGCTTAAGGATATGGATTTAGCCGAAGCTACAGCTGAAGATTTAACCTTAATGATGCGCGACAGGCATAATATAACTGATCCTAATAAAGATGATTTTGCTGTGATCACTATGGCCGAAGCTATGGAGATTTGGGGCAGTATTATGGGCGGTATCACTCTGTTATTAATGGCTATAGTAGCGGTTTCTTTAATTGTGGGGGGAGTGGGCATTATGAATATTATGTTTGTTTCTGTAACAGAAAGAACTAGTGAAATTGGTTTGCGCAAAGCTCTTGGTGCCAGCCAAAGTAAAATTCTTTCACAATTTTTATGGGAAGCAGTAGCCCTCACTTTTATAGGAGGGGTAATAGGAATAATTTTTGGCTTATTAATTTCATTTTTAACTTCCCTGGGCGCAAAAAGCCAGGGCTTTGACTGGGCTTTTGTGATTAATCCTCTTTCTTTAGTGATAGCAGTAGGAGCTTCAGTGGTTATTGGTTTAATTTTTGGTTTATTACCAGCCAGAAGAGCTGCTAAGATGGATCCTATTGAAGCTTTACAATATGAATATTAGTAATTGACAGTTGATTTATTTTTGGTAAGATAGAGGCATAATTGCACTAAAACAACGAAAAATAGGAGTCGGCTATGGCAGTAGTCATCTGTGATCTCCCAGTGCTTTGGCGATCAGTGGCTACAAGTCTTATCCTACAAGGACAAGATAATAGCCAACCTGGAAATTCTTGTTGTCCATCGCAAAGCACATCTTTACAGCAGGCAGCTGAATATTTTGTAAGCGGAAAATGTGTTGGCTGTTCTGAAAACAGGTATTGCTCAATTTTGAAGCGGCTGTTTGCAAAATTGCAGGAAGCTTTGCCTTTAGCAGAATACTGTGAACTGCGGAATAGATTTTTTTCCTGCAACGCCTGTTTAAGGAGAATTCTGATTGGTGCCTGTAAAAGATCAGTAAGATGTAATTGTTCTTTTTTTAAGGGTGTGGAAAGAGTTGCTGTCTTTGGTGAGGGGAGTGTTTTTACCTACAAAAATTGTTCTTCTTTTTTCACAGTTGTTGGAAATCATTCTTCTTCCTTTTCTAGATCTGTTGGAGGTAATGGTCAGATATTTAAAATTCAACAGAAGACTTTAGTTGTTTGGTCACAGGAGGGAAGGAGAACTGATATGGCAGGGTGGAAAAGAGAACAAATAATAAGAAGGTTAGGAGAGGAACTGTTTCTTCGTAGACAAAATGCTAAGAGAGAAAGAAAGGAAGAGGAGTGGTTTGAAGGAAGAGCAACATTTGAAATGAGGGAAGTGTGGCCAGAAGAAACTTCTCCGATTGTTAAGAAAAAACCGCAAAGAGGTGGACCTAGAAAAGGAGCTGGCAGACCAAAGGGATTAAGGAATAAAGAATCAAGAAAAAGAGAAATACCAATAGGTCGCGTTTCTAGAAGGGTTTTACTTAGCGATTTAGCTTCTTCAGAAGTTTGTAGAAATTTGAGGAGGATAGGGATCAATAATGTGGATCAACTCTCTCGATTCGGTATTGCCAATTTAAGGGGAGTGCTTGGCGACAAGATAGCGATTCGAGTTTGGAATGAATTATCAAAAAGGAGCCAAACCTTTATCGGCTCATGACCAAAGTGGTTCATGAGCTCTTTTTATTATTCATCCTGTATCAGATCAAGTTTAGCTTGAAGGCCCAGTTCCTTGTGAGGAGTTGGGTTGACACTATTTTTTAGCGTGTTATACTGGAATTAGCACTCTAACCTTGGGAGTGCTAATCAAAAAATAAGTCTTATTTAATATTAAAATGCTGAAAAAAACAGCTTTACTTAGCCAAATTATTAAGCAGTATCTTTGTTCTGCAGCACCAGTTGGCTCTAAATTATTAGCTCAAAAAAGTAGTTTTGCTGTATCTTCTGCTACTATCAGAAATAATATGGCCTGGTTGGAAAAAGAAGGTTATATTGTTCAGCCACATACTTCAGCCGGGCGTGTGCCTACTGAAAAAGGATACTGTTTATATCTGGAAGATTTAGTAACTTCTTTTGAACTAGCAGAACAAAAGAAAAAGTTATTGAAGAGTTATTTAGGAAAAATCAATAGTCAAGCAATGGAGCCGCAAATAAAAAAGTTAGCTCAAATGATCGCTGAAATGTCTCATAATGCCGTGGTAGTCGGTTTTTCAGCGGATAATGTTTATTATACAGGCATTGCCAATTTATTTGCCCAACCCGAGTTCAGCGATCAAAACTGTGTTTATAATTTAAGTTTAGTTATTGACCATCTGGACAAGGTAATGGAAGAGATATTTACAGAAATCAGGAAAGTGGAGATTAAGATAGGTTCCCAAAATCCTTTTGGCAATAATTGCAGTGTTATTTTAACTCCTTGGCAGATAAAAAAGAAAAAGGGAATTTTGGGGATCTTGGGGCCTATGAGAATGGACTATGAAAATAATTTAGGTATAATTAATTTTGTAAATCAAAATATAGTTTAATATGAGTGATCAGACAAATCAACAAAATAATGCTGATAATCCAGCTAATCAACATTTAAAAAGTGCCTCCACTGTCAAGGGAGTAAAAATTATTAAAGGTGATAAGGTTAAAAGTAAAATTGAAGAACTGGAACATAAATGTCAGGAGTATTTACAAGGATGGCAAAGAGCCAGAGCTGATTATGACAATTTTAAAAAAGAGACAGAAAAAAATATCAAGGATTTAAGGGAATATCTGCAGGCAGAAACGATGATGGAAATTTTACCCATTTATGATCATTATAAACTAGCGTTAAACCATCTTCCCAAAGAGCAGGAAAAAAGCGAGTGGGCTCAAGGAATTCTTCATATTCAAAGGGAATTTACTGATTTTTTAAAAAAATTTGCTATTAAAGAAATTCCCACTGTAGGTCAACAATTCGACCCCCATTTACATGAAGCAATTAGTTTGCAAGAATCCAGTGTGGTAGGTGAGGGTCAGATTATTAAAGAAATAAAACCAGGTTATAAGATGAAAGAGATGGTTTTAAGGCCAGCACAGGTGATAGTCAGCGCCAAAGAAATTTTTAATAATAAATTTAATCAGGATAGTCAGTCTGAAAGAAGCTGATTTATCTAAAAGAGAGGAGATATAATTATGCCAATAATTAAATGGGCACCCTTATGGGATCCTTTTGAAGAAAGTGATAAATTATTTGAAGGTATGCCGTCTTTGCGTCAGGTTTCCGGTTTTGTGCCTTCGGTGGATATTTATGAAGACAAGGATAATGTAATTGTGGAAACTCCTTTAGTTAACATTAAACCGGAGGATGTCGAAATATCCATTGAAAACGATGTTTTAACTATTGAAGGCAAAGCTGAAAAAAGGAGTGAGGTTGATGAAAAGAATTATTATCGTAAAGAAGTAAGATACGGTTCTTTTCATCGTAGCGTTGCTTTGCCTAAAGCCGTCAAAAGTGATGGAGCTAAAGCTGCTTATGAAGACGGGATGCTCAAAATCACTGTTCCTAAAGAAGAACGGGTTAAAGCTAAAGCAGTAAAGGTGGAAATCAAGAAAAAGAAAAGTAAGAAATAGATTATTTTTTTAGCAACTGGACTTTAGTTTAAAATCTAGAGTCCAGGACTAAGAATCAAATTTATTCCCCCTTCGCTCTTCGACAAGCTCAGAGCTCAGGGTTTAGGACTTCAGGGAATGAAATAGATTAATTAAATACTTCGTCAACCTTGGGCGGACGAGGTGATAAATGTATTTTATGAATCAAAAAGGACAATTTAGTTTGCGTTTGATCCAAAAATGCCCGGTATGTAATCAGGATTTTAGTACTGGTCGTATTCAGATATTGGATGAGGAAAATAACAGTTTCTTGGCTTACTTAACTTGTGCTAATTGTCGTTCCAGTATTTTAGTAAGAGTGATGACTTTACCGCACGGTTTAGTCGGCAATGCCATTTTAACTGATCTTAATAGTGAAGAAGTAATATCATTCAGTGAAGAAGAGCAGATTAACAGTAATGATGTTTTGTTTATTTATGACTATCTGGCTAAAAAAGGAGATTTTATTGAAAGATTAAAACAATTATAAAATTAATAATTAATTAGAGATAAAAATATGTCTAAAATCTTAGGAATTGATTTAGGAACCACCAATAGCGCTATGGCTGTTATAGAAGGTGGTCAGCCCAAAATTTTGGAAAATAAAGAGGGTTCTAGAACTACTCCTTCTATCGTGGCAATTTCCAAAACAGGCGAAAGATTAGTGGGGCAACTGGCGAAGCGCCAAGCAGTCACTAATCCGGAAAGCACTTTATTTTCCATTAAACGTTTAATTGGACGTCGCGCTGATGATCCAGAAGTAACTGAAGATATGAAAACCCTGCCTTATAAAATCGTTAAAGCAGGAGAAGGAGTTAAGATAGTTATGAGCGGTAAAGAGCATACTCCGCAGGAAATTTCCGCAATGATTTTACAGAAACTCAAAAGCGATGCCGAAGGACGTTTGGGTGAAAAGATTGAAGAAGTCATTATTACGGTACCTGCTTATTTTAATGATTCGCAAAGACAAGCCACCAAAGATGCTGGAGAAATTGCCGGCTTTAAAGTAAAGAGAATCATTAATGAACCAACAGCTGCTGCTTTGGCTTATGGTTTTGATAAGAAAAAAAATCAGCAAATCGCTGTTTATGATTTAGGCGGAGGTACTTTTGATATTTCCATTTTGGATATTTCCCAAGATACCGTGGAGGTTAAATCAACCAATGGTGATACTCATTTAGGCGGTGATGATTTTGATCAGAGGATTATTAATTGGATTATTGAGGAGTTTAAAAAGGACCAAGGAATTGATTTAAGCGGTGATCCTTTAGCGATGCAACGAGTTAAAGAAGCTGCAGAAAAAGCCAAAGTAGAATTATCTTCCTCAACGGAAACAGAAATTAATCAGCCCTTTATCACCACTGATGCCAACGGTCCCAAACATTTAGTAATGAAATTAAAACGCGCTAAATTAGAAGAATTAATAAGTGATTTGGTGGATAAAACTTTTACTGCCGTAGATCAGGCCATTAATGATTCTGGTTTTAAGAAAGAAGAAATTGATGAAGTTATTTTGGTTGGTGGTATGACCAGAATGCCTTTGGTTCTTGATAAAGTTGAAAAATACTTTAACAAAAAGCCCAATATCAGCGTTAATCCAGATGAGGTGGTGGCGATGGGAGCAGCAGTGCAGGCTGGTGTGTTGCAAGGCGAAGTTAAGGATATTTTACTTTTAGATATTACTCCTTTAACTTTAGGTTTGGAAACGTTAGGTGGTGTAAAAACTCCATTAATTGCCAAAAATACTACTATACCTGCTTCTAAAAGCCAGATATTTTCTACTGCTGCAGATAGCCAAACTTCGGTAGAAATACATATTTTGCAAGGTGAAAGAGAAATGGCAGAAGATAATAAGACTTTAGGCCGCTTTATTTTATCAGGTATTCCGCCTGCTCCCAGAGGCGTGCCGCAGATAGAAGTAACTTTTGATATTGACGCTAACGGTATTTTGAATGTTAAAGCAGTGGATAAAGCAACTAGCAAAGAGCAATCAATAACCATCACTGCTTCTTCTGGTCTTTCTAAAGAAGAAGTAGAAAAGATGAAAAAAGATGCTGAAGTACATGCTGATGAAGATAAAAAGAAACGTGAATTGATTGATGTTAAAAATAATGCCGAAGCTGTAATTTTCCAGACCGAAAAAATCTTAAAGGAATCTGGTGATAAAGTTCCCCAAGATGTTAAAAAGGAAGTGACTGAAAAGATGGAAGCTTTGAAAAAGGTTAAGGATTCAGAAAATACTGAAGAAATCAAAAAAGCTTTGGAAGAAATGAATCAGACTGTGCAAAAAGTTGGTCAAGCTATGTATCAACAACAATCTTCCTCTACTAAAACCACAGATGATACAGAACAATCATCAACTAAAAGTAAGGATGAACCTATTGAGGCAGAAGTAGAGGATGTTTCTAAAGATGAAGATAAGAGTAAAAAAGACGAATGACGGTTCAATTGACGGTTCAAGCGTTGCGGTATCTAGTACCGTAACCCCTAATTCTATGAAATATCACAGAATTACTACTGATTTTAATATACCTTATTTAATTCTCCGAGCGTAAGCTCGCGGGAAGTTTATTTTCATAGATTATTAACATGTCTAAAGATTATTATAAAGTTCTAGGAGTTGACAAAAGCGCTTCACCAAATGAAATTAAAGGCGCTTTTCGTCGTTTGGCACACCAGTATCATCCTGATAAAAACGGTAGCGGCGATGAAGCAAAATTCAAGGAGATCAATGAAGCTTATCAGGTGTTAGGTAATACTGAAAGGAGGAAGCAATATGATCAATTCGGTAGTACGTTTGATGGATCAGGATTTTCCGCCCAAGGCGCCGCGCCTGCCGGCGGGCAGGGACCAGCCTCTGGTTGGAACTGGTCGGACTTTGCCAATCAAGCTGGCGGTTTCAGAACTTCCGGCATGAATTTTGATTTTGAAGATTTGGGTGATATTTTTGGCGACATTTTCAGTAATACAGCTAGGAGATCGTCTTCTCGTCGCACTCGTTATAGAAAAGGATCAGACATTGAAGCTAATTTAACCATTGATTTTGAAGAAGCAGTTTTTGGCGTGGAAAAAGTTTTGGACATTAATAAAACAGTTGTCTGTGAGAACTGTAAGGGCAATGGCGCTGAACCAGGCAGTAAAATTGAAACTTGTAAAAACTGTGGCGGCAGTGGTCAGGTAGTTACCACTCAACAAACTTTTTTCGGCGCTTTTCGTTCTAATACGGTTTGCTCGTCATGTGAGGGCGAAGGCAAAGTTGCCAGCCATAAATGCGGTAAGTGTCATGGAAAAGGTGTTCTTGGCGGCAAGGAAAGGGTTAAAATCAAAATACCGGCTGGTATTAATAATAATGAAACTATTAAACTTTCTGGAAAAGGTGAAGCAGGTGAAAAAGGAACAGTCAGCGGTGATTTATACATCAATATCAGAGTTAGGTCTTCTATGGAATTTAAGCGAGAAGGTTATGATATTTATTCAGCTAAAACCATTTCTTTTTCTCAAGCTGCTTTAGGAGATAAAATAAGAGTTAAAACATTGCATGGAGAAGTGAATCTAAAAATTCCTGCTGGTACTAAGGCCGGTCAGGAGTTTAAGTTAAGAGATAAGGGCGTATCCAAGCTAAGAGGACGCGGCCGGGGCGATCAGCTGGTAAAAGTGGAAGTGGAAGTTCCCAATCATTTAAATTCCAGACAAAAAAAATTATTGGAAGAATTAGCCAGCGAAGGATTGTAGGATTTAATAAATTTTTGATAATCTGTTATAATAAAGGCAGTTGTTAAAAACTGCTTTTATGTTATTTAGTAATATTTTAACTACTACTTTGGATAATTTTGCTAGTCAAGAAGTATTAAGACCTGCTGTTGATAATAGCGAGCAGGTAGTTAGCAATGTAACCAGTACAGTCCAGAATTTTTTTGCCGGTATTAATTGGTCTGAACCTTCATGGGATCTTTTTATAATTTTGTTTTGTTTGCTTGTTTCTTTGATTTACGGACTTTCTATTGGCCGTGACCGCGCTGTTATCATTATTCTTTCCATTTACATGTCTTTGGCGGTGATTGATTATGCACCGTTTTTGGAAAACTTAATCCAGGGCACTGCTTTGGAAGATTTGTTTATTTTTAAACTAACTTCTTTTTTAATAGTCTTTATCATTTTATTCTTTTTTCTGGCTCAATCTGCTTTGCTTAATACTATGTCTTCTAGGAATGCTACACGGAGTTGGTGGCAATCCTTTATCTTTAGCTTTTTACAGGTGGGATTGTTAGTAAGTGTGGTGTTATCTTTTTTACCAATGTCTGCCACTCAAAATCTTTCAGAGTTTACGCAAAATGTTTTTGTTTCTGAATCAGGCAGGTTTGTCTGGATTATTGTACCGATTTTATTAATGATTTTAATTAGAAAACCCAGACGAAGACCAAGAAGGGAAATTGATGATTATTTTTAATTAATTTAGTGATATAAAATTAATAGTTTAGATAACCGACATTAAATTTGTTGGTTGTTTTAGATAAGCACTTTGTCATTGCGAGTCCCGAACAAAGTAAGGGAAGAAGTAATCTAATAAAACACTCTCGTCAGATTGCTTCGTCGCCCTTCGGCAAACTCAGGGCTTCTCGCAATGACAAAGTGCTTTTTTATAAAAAAAAGGGGGCGAACTATTGTTGTAGTTCACCCCCATGATATATTCCTCCTTTTGGGGTGAGGATTTAGGCGTGGATTTGCATCCAAACCTTATACCCTCCTACATTATCCTTGAAGGTTTCCCAGGGTTTTTTGATAGTATCGTTAACCCCGAAGGCGATTTCATAATCACCGTCAACTAGGATTGGTTCGTAAGGTGGGTGTACTTGAATCTTTCCTGTGACGTGATCAATTAAGTACACTACCAACTCCATAAACCTTCCATCACGATCAGGTAAGTCGTCTCTTGGCAACCACTTTTTGTTAGTGGTTTCCTCTTCTGACCAAACTTGACCAATTGCTGGCCCAACCCATTTATTGGCCGGGTTGCGTGGTTTTGTAGAACTGTTGACCTGACCATCATAATTGATGTACAAGATATCTCCACGTAATACCATGATACCGGTAGGATATTTCATTTCTGGACCGGCTGGTATGATACCAGTGAAATTCAATTCGCTGGTATCAGTAGGCCAGAACTGGAATTCAACCTTTTCCTTTGGTCGGTAAGGTTCCAATACTGCTGGTTGTGAATACTGCCTCGCCGGAGAAGCGCTTACTTGATGAAATTCCGGTGTATATGAAGCCACTTGTAATTGCGGTTTTGGAGCCGCAGTCATTCGTGTAAGATCAGCGACTTCAGTAGCTTCGACCTCAAAAATGGAGAGGTAGAATGGCTGCTTATTATCACCCTTTACTTTTCTGACCTTGAAGACTGAATGTCCATCGATTGAAGTTTTTTTCAGACGGTCCAGTAGTTCGTTCGGATTAAGGGAGATGGTTGAATCTACGTTACCAGTTGAATCGAGTGCCGTGGCACCTGGTAGAGGGAATAGTTTGTTTTTCAATTCCTCTTGCTGGATTGTTGCCAGTTCATGTTTTGTTTTAGCAAAAGAAATTTTTAAGTCGATTGACTCCCATATTCGTTCTATGGAATCCTCAAGGATGTACAGATGATCACGAACAAACCAGAAGTTCACGGCCTGCACTACGATGATAGTGATCAATAGAGGGACAATGGTTTTTCTTATGGCAAGTCTGAAATCCTGCTTATCAATAAGATGATAGATCCACAGGAAAGTAAGAGTCAGAACAGCGGCAATAACGATCGCCTGATTTAGCCAATGTCCGCTGGTATGAGCTCCAAACTTGACCCACCAGTTTAAGAAAAGAAAAACAATCAGGAAGATAGAGTACATCGTAAAGATTCTACCCACCGCAGGTTTTATTTTTTCTATTCGGTGAGTTATCTTCCCTAATGTTTCTCCCAGTTCTCCAAAGATGGGGATCAGTTTTGTTTGCTCAAGCTCTGTCAAAGGTTGGCTAAAGGCAGCATCAACCTCTTCTCTGCTAAGTCCTGGAAATGCTCCAGAAAGTAGCCGGGCAGTGGTTGCCACTGGAGCTAAGATAGTCAGGACAATATGCTTGGCGCTTTTCAGAACATCGTGGGCAAAGTTTACATGAGAGTCAACAACCGTATTCTTGACAATTACCAGGACAGCAACTGCCAGAGCCAACAACTGGCCAATTATCAAGAAGAGAAGAAAAGCCAGTGTGCCTGAAATTAAGGCAAGTATAAAGCAGACAGTGGTTATTGTTGTTTCACCAAGAAAGATGCAAGCAATGCCCATAATAGCAATCATCACACTTGTCGCACCTAACACAATCGTCAAGATAGCAATTGTTTTTGCTGTTCTTGCGATTAGTTTTCCATGAGGATTGATTGCCTTGTTAAAACCTTTCACTCCTACTGTGGCTAATTTATAGCAATAGGAGAGAAAGTAATCGGCTAACCATTCTATAAACATGATCAACCCTGCGAAGAATGCGTCAACGAAGTCTTTCATTTTTTCTCTCCTTTAACTGAAGGTTCTGCTACGTGGAGAAGCGGCTGTTTTGTTACTAGTTCGGGTTTCTTGTAGTGCAGCAAAAAAAGCTGCTCGTGATTTTTGCAATGTTTCTTGGGAACGAGCTAACATTGTTGTTAGCCGTCCATGTGTTTCTTGGACTAGTTGTTGTAGCCATTCAGAAAGACTGTTCAGGTTAGTCAATTCTTTGAGTCTTCCGACAAGTTTGGTAGTTAAGGCATTTGAACAGAAGCCGATTTGTCTGAGACGTTCAAGCACTGCTTTAGCGCCACGAGTTGCTAAAGCAGGGTTTCCTATGACGTCGGCAACTAATTCAATGATAACAGTATAGTTTTCTTTCGAGGAAAAATCAGGTAGGAATGTTTTTGCTTGAATTTTTTCCATTGTTATTCCTCTGACTTCTTTTTTACCCTCGGAAAATACTGCTATCAATGCTTCTGCTGTAACAGCGGACAAAACAGTATTCCTTAATTCTTGATGATCAGCAGGTTGCATAATGGTAAGTAACTCATCAAGCATTGGAACAAGCTCTGGGTGCCGCTCTTTGAATAACTTGAGAAAGTGTTTCATAGCAACTTGGTCATGATATTCTCTCTCTATTGTTGGTGCACCTTCTCCTTTACTACCAGATGGGGTAGTTTCTAATCCAAGAAGATTGAACAAGAACTTGCTTACAAATTCTCCGGTTATATGTCCTCGGAGTTGACTGAAGGCTTCGTTGCCTAGTGCTGGCATAGTAACCCTCCTTCCTTTCACTTTTTTTATTTATTATTTCAACGTTCAGATTAACAATCTAAAGTATCATATATTTGTAGTTTTGTCAACCCTACTTTTTGTTGAAAAGTAAGGATAAAAAAACAGCTTAAATTAGCCAAAAATTAAAGGTTATATTTTTGAAAGTATTTTCTTAATATCTTGAATAGTTTTAACTTTTACCAGTTCTTTTCTTAAATCAGTAGCATAAGGCAAGCACTTAACATACCATAACAAATGTTTTCTTAGTTCTATAAGTCCGTGTTGCTTTTGATGTTTTAAGGCAAGTTCTGCTTGTTTAAGAATTATCTTTTTTTTCTGGGGCCAGCTGGGTTCTGTAAACTTTTTTGTTTGCAAATAATCTTTGATTTGTTGAAAAAGCCAGGGTCTGCCATAAGTTCCTCTGGCTAAACCAAGGCCATCGGCTTTAGCTTCCTTTAAAGCTTTAAAAGCTTTTTCAGGCGTGGTAATGCCGCCGTTAGCAAGGATTATTCCTTTAAAATATTTTCTGGCATCTTTGATGATTTTATAATTTATTTCTCCCAAGAATCCTTGTTCATAGGAACGGCCGTGGATCATCACCGCGCTGATTGGAAGATCTGAAATTTTTTTCAAAAAATCCAAAGCAGTTATTTTTTTTCCTTGGATGTTTATGGAACTTCTAAGTTTAACAGAAACTGGCAGTTCAGTATTATCTAAGGCAGCTTTAACAATTTTATGGCATAAGTTCAGATCTCTCATTAAGTTTATGCCTCCGCCATGGCTTATTACTCTTTTGGCAGGACAGCCAAAATTTATATCTATGCCAGAGGCGCCTAATTTTTCCGCGACTTTAACTGCTTGAGGAAATTTGGCAGGATCTTTGCCAAAAAGCTGGATTACTACTGGTTTTTCCTCTGCACTTATTTTTAGTAAAGTTAAGGTTTTTTTGCCTTGATAATAAAGTCCGTCAGCACTGATCATTTCTGAATAAACCACATCAGCGCCCTGTTTTTTGCAGATAATTCTAAAAGCTATATTATTAATGCCAGCCATAGGAGCTAGGGCAATAATGGGTTTAGGCAAGTTGTTCCAAAAGTCTTTCATAAAGTATTTTAAAAGTATCATAAAAAGACAATTTTAACAATAATCTCTGGCGTCTAAAAGTAAAAGTTGCTATAATTTAAACAAAATTTCATCATGGAAAATTTTAGTGATCAAGAAAAGAAAATCACAAACAATAACAGATGGTTGAAGTGGACTTTTTTAGAAGCAGGAACAAGAGCAGTTAATAAGGCGCTGCAAAAAGTCATTGGCGTGACCAGCAGTTCAATTGGCCATACTTTTTACGCGATTTTTTTGGTAGGATTAGTACAAACAGTTGTAGGGTCAGCAGTTATTATATTTAAGAAAAAGAAAGTTCTGGTTGAATCTACACATCTTATAGGCGCTTTGCTTTTTGGCATACTGGCATTTTTTTGCACTACTGTTTCTTTTATAGTTTTTTTGTATGGCGGTGAAGTGGGAGTAAACACTTTTATTATTACCCTTTCCATAGTTCCTGGCGCTTTTATTGATTGGATTTTTTTTAAACACCGGCTTTTTACGCGCCAGTGGTTAGGGGTGATGATTGCTATTTGGTCAGGCTATTTTGTTCTTAATTGTCCTTCCCTTAAAGAAGTAATGCATTTGCCTTTATGGGTTTTTTTATCATTGGCAACAATGATGGCAGTGGCTATTAATCAAGGAATCACCCAAAAAATCAAAAGGATAGATCCGATGGTAAAGAATTTTTGGGGAGGACTAATGACAGCTATCCTTGGTATAGGAGGATTACTATGGTTTAACTTACATTATTCTCTTAATTTTTCTGATTTTATCAGGGGGTTTCCTTCCAAGCTTATTTGGATTTCCATAATTTTTGGGATAATAGTGATTTTGATGTGGATTTTTAATTTGCTAGCTTATAAAGGTGGTGCTTATATAGCTTTAAAAAAACTGGTGATGAACGGCAGTTATTTAACTATGGCGATGATTATTGGCATTTTACTTTTTGGTGAAGCATTCACTATTTATAAATTATTGGGTTTTCTGTTTTACTGTTTTGCCTTTATTTTGATGGATAGTAAGACTTGGAATTTTATCACAGGAAAATTTCAAGTAGTTTCAAAGTAATTAAACAGGGTATTTATTAGGCACCCTGATTTTTTATTTAAATAAAGTTTTTTTTGTTATAACCAACCCCTTTTTTTGAAAAACCAAATCAACAGTAAAGCCAACACTCCCATCATGCCTAAAATAATCCAAAAACCATAAGGAAGGTAAATAAAAGGCATCAGAGGAGTGTTCATACCAAAGATAGAGGCAATTAAACTGATAGGTAAAAGAATTACGGAAATGGTGGTTAAAATTTTCATGATGTCATTCAAGCGGAAAGAAATCAGTGATTCATTAGTTTCATGTAAAGCTTCAATGTTTTCTTTTACGCTTTCCATAATATCCCACAGATCTTTGGTTTGTTCCAAAATATTGGCAAAATAAATAGTCACAGCATTAGGAATAAAAAACTTGTCTCTCTTGGCAATGAATTTGCGGATAACATTCCTGTGGCTTTGCATGGTTTTTCTGAAACTGACAATATTCTGTTTGACGATTAAAATTTCTTTAACCATTTTTCTTTCATAACCGGAAAAAATTACCTTTTCAATATTTTGGATATCTTCGCTGATGTGATCCAGCATCGGGTAACAATAAAGCTGAAGTTTATTAAGAATATGGTAAAGTAGCTGGGATGGTCCTTCGCTTAAGTATTTTTCTCTAAAAGTATCGTTAAACTGACATTGTTCAAAGAAATTATTAAGAGGTATCAGTTTTCCGTCAGTAACAGTAACCAAATAATTTGGTCCAATAAAAATGCCAACTTCCGAGGATTCAATTTGTCTTTCTTCCTTGAGATAGTAAGGGAAAGTAAGGATGATAAAAAGATAATCTGGATATTCGTCCAGTTTAGGTCGTTGAGCAGGCGAAAGGCAATCTTCTATATCTAAGGGATGAAAATTAAAGTTATTTCTTAAATATTCCAAATCTTTAGCAGTGGGTGAAGTAAAATTTAGCCAACATACTTGCGTTGTTTTTATTTCTTGGAAATTTTTACTTTTTTTCATATGGATTTATTATACACTTTTTTTAAATAAAAATCTATTATAGTAGTGGAAGAAAACTTATCCCTTTAAAGAAAAAGCTTTTTTTAGTATAATTAAATTATGATATTGGATTTAAAAAGACAAAAAAAAGAAGATTTACTTTCGGAACTGGAAGTTGGGGCTAGCAAGAATCTACCTGAAACTCCAGAAAGACCCGTACCAGTGGAAATAAAACCCGAGCAACAACTTGAAGAAGAAAAGGGGATTAGCCCAGAAAAAGAATTTCTACAAAAACCTCCTGTGGTTAGCAAACCGCCAGAAGGTTCTGCTGCTGTTCAAGCCAAAACAACAGTAGCCCAAGATTCTGTATATACCAAGGTGGAAAAGATTTTGGAAGAGAATTTGGATGAACTTTATCTAAATATGCCTCAAGCTACTAAAGAGGAATTCAGGAAAAAAGGCGAGGAAACAGCTACAAAAGTAAGTCAACTTTTAAAAACTACCAAAGTTAAGGTTAAGGAGATTTTTAGATTGATCGTTAGTTGGCTGAAAATAATCCCTGGTATTAACAGATTTTTTTTAGAACAGGAAGCTAAAATTAAAACAGGGAAAATAATGTCAATAAAAAATAAAGATAATGTGGGCTAATGCCGGACTACAATCTAATATTAATGCTTTAACTTCTTTAGCTAATAATTCAGAGGGTTTATTAAATAATCCTTGGGTAATCATTATTTTATCCATTATTCTTTTGATAGTGGTTTTATGGATTCTTATTTTTTTTCTAAGGAAAATTTTAATCAAAGCGGTCAATATTAATGTCACTTCGCAACATGTGATTTTGCAGGTGAGTGTGCCCAAAGATTTTTTAGAAGACAAAGACAAAGAAATTACTCCGCAACTTATTAAAGATCAAATCAGCATGGCAGAAAACTTTTTTTCTGTTTTAGGAGGAATGCCTGCTCAGAAAGGAATAAAACATTGGTTGCTGGGGCGGACTGATCATTTTTCTTTGGAAATCGTCTCTTTTGAAGATCAGATTTCTTTTTATTTTGCCATCCCCGTTTTTTTAGAAGAAAGTTTTAAGCAGCAGTTTTTATCAGCTTATCCTTATGCCAAAATTGAACAGGTGGAAGATTATAATATCTTTACGCCTCACTGCCACATTGTGGGGAGTTATTTAAGATTTGGCCGTGAATATATTTTTCCTATTAAAACATATAAGAAAATGGACGGAGATCCTTTAGATGGATTAACCAATGCTTTGAGTAAATTGCCTTCCCACAGTGGTGCGGCTGTTCAGATTGTGGCACGGTCTGCGCCTAAACGTTGGCATCGTAAGGGAGCGCTTATTGCCAGAGAAGTTCAGCAAGGTAAGCCGTTTAAGGAAGTGATAAAAGGTCATGGTCTGGGCAATATTTTTGATATTTTTTCCAAAATGGTATCTTTTTTCTTTAGTTTTTTTAAATCAACTAAAGAAAAGGAGAAAAATTTAGATAAGCCGGAAGAAATTTATAGATTATCTCCTATGGAAGAGGAGGTAGTTAAAGGTATAGAAGAAAAGACAAGTAAAGCCGGCTTTGAGGTTAATATTCGTTTAGTTGTTTCGGCCGCGAGCAAGACTGAAGCACAAAAACATTTAACAGGTTTGATTTCCTCTTTTGCTCAATATAATACTTATGAATATGGTAATGGCCTTAAAAGCGGCAAAGCATTAAAATTTTCTAATTTTGTTTCTTTTTTTATCCACCGAGCTTTTAATGCTAAGCGGAGAATGATAATGAATACCGAGGAGCTGGTTAGTATTTTTCATTTGCCTTTACCTTCTTCGGCTACGCCAAAGATCCGTTGGTTAGCAGCTCGTCAGGCACAACCACCAGTTAATTTACCAACTACAGGAATTATTTTGGGTGTTAATGAATACCGAGATGTTAAAACGATCATTAAAATCAAAGAAGAGGATCGTCGGCGCCATGTTTATGTTATTGGTAAGTCAGGAACGGGTAAGTCTGTGCTACTTGCTAATATGATTATTCAGGATATGCAAAATGGCGAAGGTTTGTGCGTAGTTGATCCTCATGGAGATTTAGTGGAAGCAGTTTTAGAGCATGTGCCAGCCAAGAGAATAGAGGATGTTATTCTTTTTGATCCTGCCGATTATGAAAGACCGATGGGTTTGAATATGCTGGAATTTAATGATCCTGAACAAAAAACTTTTGTTATCAACGAGATGATCAACATTTTTGATAAGCTGTATGATTTAAGGCAAACCGGCGGACCGATGTTTGAGCAATATATGCGCAATGCCATGCTGTTAATGATGGAAGATACATCTTCTGGTTCAACTTTACTGGAAGTACCCAGGGTTTTAGCTGATGCTAATTTTAGACGTTTTAAATTATCCAAATGCGTTAATCCAGTGGTTAAAGATTTTTGGGAAAAGGAAGCGGAAAAGGCCGGGGGTGAAGCGTCTTTGGCTAATATGGTTCCTTATATCACCAGTAAATTAACGCCTTTTGTCTCCAGTGATTTAATGAGACCAATTATTGCCCAGCAAAAGAGTTCTTTTAACTTTCGTGAGATTATGGACAGCAAAAAAATTCTCTTGATTAAGCTTTCTAAAGGCAAAATCGGTGATTTAAGCTCTAATCTTTTAGGGATGATTGTGGTGGGTAAGCTTTTAATAGCGGCTTTGTCGCGTACAGACTTGCTGGAAGAAAAAAGAAGCGATTTCTATTTATATATTGATGAATTCCAGAATTTTATTACCGAAAGCATTTCCATTATTTTATCCGAAGCCAGAAAATACAAACTTTGTTTAAGTATTGCTCATCAGTTTATTAATCAGTTAGTTAAAGAAAATGATACCAGAATCAAAGATTCTGTTTTTGGCAATGTCGGTACTATGATTTCTTTTAGGATTGGTTCAGATGATGCAGAAATTATTGCCAAACAAATGGCTCCGGTTTTTAATGAACGTGATTTAATAAATGTTCCCAAATATAATGCTTATATAAAACTTTTAATTGATAATCAGAATGCCCGAGCTTTTAATTTAGTTCCTTCCGCACCTAAGCTAGGTGATAAATCCATTGTTCCTAAAATTAAAGAGTTGTCTCGTTCAAAATATGGCAGACCCAGGGAAGAAATAGAAAGAGAAATTATGGAGAGGATTAAAAGTACTGCTTATAAACCTTCTTCATAACTAAAATACTTTGTAAATTATTATTTTAATATTTTATCAATGGCAGAATTTATCCTCATCTGTTTTTTATTATTTTATATCTTGATTTTTGGCACCATGCTTTGGGCTGTCTTTAGCGCAGCTCCTTGGGTTCCTTCCAGGAAAAAGGATTTGGCAATGGTTATCCAAGCAGTAGCTATAAAACCGGGCGATACTGTTTTTGATTTAGGTTGCGGTGACGGTCGTTGGCTTTGGGCTATGGCCAAAAAAACGCCGGCTAAAAAGATTATTGGCTTTGAGATTTCCTTTTTATTTTATTTCTGGTGCCGAATAAAAATATTGTTCAGTAATTATCCACATGTTAAAGTTGAATTTAAAAATTTTTTCAAAGTTGATTTAAGTCAGGCAGATGTTGTTTTATGTTTTTTAACACCCCCTGCCATGAAAAAATTGGATTTAAAATTACGTAAAGAAATGAAAAAGGGCGGTAATTTTATTTCTTATGCTTTTAGTTTGCCCTCTAAAACACCGGAAAAAGTCTTTAAAGTTAGCCAAAAATCAATACCGATATATTTATATAAATTTTAAGACTAGTGATAAATTATTATTTTTCTCTTAACTTAGGGGGAAGTAAAATAATAATTTTTTATTATTAATTTATTAAGATTTGTATTTGACAATTTATTTAAAGTTGTTATATTAAAAAAAGAAAACACAAAAAGAAAACACAAATTAAGAAATATATATAAAAAGAAAAAATAATATAAACAAAAATATGAAAAACATAAATGAATTAAAGGAGATTATTGAAAATATTGAAATACAAATACAAAAAATAAAAATGATCTTAAATGATGATGGCAGCTTAAACTCCGAAGATTTGGATTTCAGTAAAAAAGCCAAAGCCGTTGGTGTAATGAAGGAGGAAAGCGATGAAAGAATTGTTGAAGGGGTTTTTGACGGTCAGAAGATGATTGGTCCTGATGGTAAGCAATATTCTATTCCGGCCAATTATATTTCTAAATCAAAGCTGGTTGAAGGTGATATTTTAAAATTGACTATAGATAAGGGCGGTAATTTTATTTATAAGCAGATTGGTCCGGTAGAAAGAGATCGTTTAGTGGGCGTTCTTCTTAAATCTGGTGAAAATGGTGAATATGTAGTAAATGTTGATAAAAGTGCTTATAAAGTTATTTTAGCAAGCGTTACTTATTTTAAAGGCGCCGAAGGTGATGAAGTTATAATTTTGGTACCTAAAAATACTTCCTGCCAATGGGCAGCTATAGAAAATATTATAAAAAAGGGTAGTCATTAATTTTTTATCCTTGTATCAAAATAATACACGGATTAATCCCTGTTCAAAGATAATCATAAGGTTGGTATTATGATTTTTTTATCCGCCTTTGTTAAAAACCCGAGTGCCGTGCCTATCAAAGCTGAGCTCTGCTTTGCGGCGGGCAGGTTAGCTCATAACTTCATATTTGTCATTGATTGAATTTGACGCTATAATAGAGCCGTAACTTATTATGTCTATAACTTTATATCGTAAATATCGCCCTCAAAAGTTTACTGAAGTGATGGGGCAAAATCACATAAAACTGACTCTAGAGAATGAAATTTCCTCTGGTAAAATTTCTCATGCTTATCTTTTTTCCGGGCCGCATGGCGTAGGTAAAACAACCATGGCCAGAATTTTAACCAAATCTTTGAACTGCCGTAAAAGACAAAAAACAGAACCGTGTAATAGCTGTACATCTTGCGTGGATATTAATGAAGGCCGTTCCATGGATATGATAGAAATTGATGCTGCTTCCAACCGTGGTATAAATGAAATCAGGGAATTGAGGGAGCAAGTCAGGTTTGTCCCTTTAAAAGAGAACTACAAAGTTTTTATTATTGACGAAGTTCACATGCTAACTACCGAGGCCTTTAATGCTTTGTTAAAGACTTTGGAAGAACCGCCCTCACACGTTATTTTTGTTTTAGCAACCACAGAAATACAAAAAGTGCCAGATACTATTATTTCGCGCTGTCAGCATTTTAATTTTAAGAAAGTTCCCCTTAATGAAATTTGCCGTCATTTGGAAAGTATTGTTTCTAAGGAAAATGTTAAGGTAGATAAAAAAGTTTTGGAAAATATTGCTAGACACAGCGGAGGCTATTTAAGAGACGCAGTTTCGTTACTGGGACAGATTTTAACTTTAGGTGAAAAGGAAATAAGCGAGGAAGAAGCTTTATTGGTTATACCCCGTTCAAATGTGGAGACGATTTTTGAATTTTTGAATTATCTTTTTAAAGGACAAACAGCCCAAGCTCTGCAGTTGATTGAAAGATTTATGGAAGAAGGTGGAGATATAGAATTTTTTACCAAAGAAGTTGTGGAATATTTAAGGAAAATTCTCTTAGCTAAAACCACTGCTAACTGGCAGGAATTGCTGTGGGATTTAAATAAAGATTCACTTGAGGAACTGCACAGTTATTTAAGTGAAATAAAAATTGTAGATTTAAGGAAAATGTTGGAATATTTGCTAGAAGCGATGTCCGCCATGAAACAGGCAGAGATTGTGCAGTTACCATTAGAATTGGCTATAATTAAGATTAGTGAATTGAATCATGACAGTGATCAAAATTTTCCTGATCAACCAACAAAAGATATAAAAAATCCAGTAGTCACAAAAAAATCCCAAGAAAAGGGTAATTCCCAAAGTAGTGTTACTTTGGCAGAAATTCAGAATAAATGGCAGCAGGTAATTAGTGATTTAAAAAAACATAATCATTCACTTTCCACTTTTATTAAAGGAGCAAGACCTATAAGAATGGAGGGTCTGTCTTTGGTTATCAGTTTTAAATATGCTTTTCATTGGGAAAGAGTTAAAGACCAGAAAAATAAGAAATGCGTGGAAGAAGTATTAAAAAAGATTTTTGGGCAGGACATTATTTTGTGTGGAGAAATAGAGAATATAAACTTTAAAAAATCCAAGTCAGAATCTGGACAAAAAGATGATAAGATGATAGAAACAGTTTTAGAAACTTTGGGTGGAGAGGTTGTTAGTTAGTGATAAGTAATCGGTAATCAGTAATTAGTAATTGGTAATTAGGGATAATATTAATCCGGGATCGTCTAGTGGCAGGACGCCAGGTTCTGGCCCTGGTAACCTTGGTTCGAGTCCAAGTCCCGGAGCCAACATATTAGATACGAACTTACTATTATAAGAGGGAAACGAGTTTCCCTCTTGCGTTTCAGAAAATTTTTGACTGCCTTGCGAAAGCAAGTCAGTCATTTTTTTGGGGGGAGAATTTTTTAATTTTTTTGAATTTTCCGAATAAAATAGGGTGATTTTAATGTTTTCTT
>Ga0180007_10000885_pt1 | contig 44626 bp, 38 predicted proteins | sample MM_PC_MetaG_FD_121122 | JGI IMG/M metagenome (GOLD analysis project Ga0180007, IMG submission 121122) | Groundwater microbial communities from the Aspo Hard Rock Laboratory (HRL) deep subsurface site, Sweden - MM_PC_MetaG | ecosystem: Environmental > Aquatic > Deep subsurface > Groundwater... | reverse complement strand
TTTCACCGCGCCCTACCTTGAGGGTTTTTCTAAGATAACAGATCTCTAATGCAAATGCAACTAAAATATATGCAATTTTTATACCAATTAGCTACAAAGCAAACACTACTTTGTGTGAGTTCAGTATATCTAGTTATACAATTTACCAAAACCAGCATCATGGACGTTTAAGAGGAATATAGAGGCAAAAGATCGTTTTTTGACTCTTATGATCGTAAATACGGACCAACTTTTCTTCGCCAAAAGCGCTTCCTTTATTCGGAATCATTCTCTGTTCTGTGTCTGATTTTGTCTTGTTACTCATCTGAAGAAGCATTTGCTCTATGCCATGCTTATAGAAATCTAAGAAAGAAATGATTACCTCAAGCCTCCACTTTACATAATGGGGCTCGCTACAGACTATTGCGTAATATTCACAGCTTTTGATGCCGTTGATTAGAGATTCCAAGGCTTTCTTATAACAGATGGTTGTAAAGGAATCGAGTTTAATCAGAAGGACGTTTCCGACTAAGCTCCTTCTGTCATCTAAAAGAAGTAATATGCCTGATCTCAGGAAGAGAAACAAAGGTTTCAGTCTGCTGAAAAACAGTAGAAAAAAATCGCTGCCAGCAATTCAATCTGGCAGCGATTTTTTAGAACTTCGAATACTTACCTGTCGCTAGTCGCCTAGCTTTTCATCCACAAAACGACAACATCAGCTTCCGAGGAGATCCTTAATCTTGTTTTCGATCAGGTTAATGTCTGCAGGCCTGAAGCCGGCATGAATAAACGAAATTAGACCATCTTTATCAATAATTACGGAGCTAGGTGTGAAAGAAAAACCGTATTTTTCGGGGACTGAAAAAATCGGGTCGAGCAGCACAGGGTAATTTATGTTGTTATGAGCAGCCCATGACACCAGCATCGGCTTGCCAAGCAGGTCTACGCCAACCGCAATTACATTTATCTTATCGCCGTATTTAACTTTTATCTCCTGCATCGCTTTCGCTTCCTGCAGACACGAGTAACAGGCGCTCTGAATGAAAAACAGCACTATTGGCTTGCCAATAAAATTTTTAAGGTGCTCCATTTCGTCGGTAGAAAGATTTGGCAAAGAAAAATCAGGAGCTTTATCGCCAATTTTCAGCTCAACTTCAGGCTCAAGCAGCTCGTCACCCTCACCAATGGTAACCATACTGGTTGGAGCCTTGCTGTCGGCAGCAAAAACAGAATGGAAGGTAAATCCCACGAAAAGGCTGATGAAAAACAGGCAAAAAAATGTTTTGCGCATAATATAACAACTCTCCTTAACTCTAGGCAATCTAGGTCGAGTTTAACACATTAAGTATCAGTTGGCAAACTCGTAATTAGCGAAAATAAAGAACGACAGATGAAAAAAGCCGCTGCCAAACCTCTGGGATTTGGCAGCGACTATTTTTGCCGAAGTGACTGCTGCTTACTTCTTCTTAGCTGGCTTTTTGCACTTTTTCTGCACAAATTCACCTACAAGATCAGCAACTGTTGGCTTGCCAATTTCCTGCAACTCGTAAGCGACGCGCAGACAGGTCTTTTTGATTTTTAATACACGGGTCAGATCAATCGGCGTAGCTGATATGATTAGATCGCATTCACATGAATTCAATGTCTTCTCCAGATCAGCAACCTGCTTGGCACCGTATCCAAGAGCTGGAACCAGATCGCCAATGTGAGGATATTTTTCAAGAGCGGTCAGGATAGTTCCCTTGAAGAACGGCTTTGGATCAACAATCTCGCCAGCGCCATAGCGCTGAGCAGCGACAATACCAGCGCCAATAGTCATTTCGCCATGAGTAAGCGTCGGGCCATCTTCTACGACTACAACTCTTTTGCCTCTGATCTGTTCCCAGCCTTCAACAAATATTGGACTGGCAGCGTCAATGATGCGGCAGGTCGGATTCATATACATGACGTTTTCGCGAACTTCATTGACACATTCGGGATACGCTGAATCGATTTTATTAATAACGACGATATCGGCGGTGTAAACATTGGCTTCACCGGGGTGATATGCCATTTCATGACCGGGGCGATGCGGATCTACAACCACGATTTTGAGGTCTGACTCAAAGAATGGCAGGTCGTTGTTGCCGCCGTCCCAGATGATTACATCGGCTTCTTTTTCGGCATTGCGTGCAATTTCCTGATAATCTACGCCTGAGTAGATTACTGCGCCCATATCTATATGTGGCTCATATTCTTCGCGCTCTTCAATGGTGCATTTATGCTTGTTGAGATCTTCATAGGTAGCAAAACGCTGACAGATCTGCTTTTCGAGATCTCCATAGGGCATTGGATGTCTGATCGAAACGACCTTTAGTCCCTCAGCTTTTAGCGCCCTGACGACGGCACGAGTAGTCTGAGACTTACCACAACCTGTTCTGACGGCACAAACCGAGATGACCGGCTTGTTGCACTTGATTGCAGTCTGGCGATAGCCGAGCATTTTAAATGAAGCCCCAGCAGCAATAATCCTGCTGGCATGATGCATTACATATTCATGAGGAACGTCACTATAAGAAAAAACAACTTCATCGATGTTATGCTTTTTGATCAGATCCATAAGCTTATCTTCGGATTCAATCGGGATGCCTTTGGGGTAGCCCTTGCCGGCCAGAGCAGCTGGATAAGCGCGGCCTGCGATGTCAGGGATCTGTGTTGCAGTGAATGCCACTACTTCATACGCCGGGTTATTCCGATAAACCAGGTTAAAGTTGTGGAAGTCGCGCCCGGCGGCGCCCATGATGATAGTTTTTATTGTCATACAAACATCCTTTGTAAAAATTTACCTCAGTCGGCTAACGCTGAACTGAGATTTATTTAGTGACCACAAGAAGAGCAGGATCCAGAAGAACATGAGGAACACGAAGAGCCGGAATGGCTTTCATGATCATTTCCGTCGTGGTTTCCTGAAGTTGCAAATGCCGACATTTTTTTTCTAATATTCTGACTTTCACAATATTCGCATCGAACCTTGCTCAAATCATCTTTAAGGGAACAGAGCTTATCAAAAATTTTGTTACAGTCGCTGCAGATGAATTCGTAGATCGGCATAAAGAGCCTCCAGACTTAGAAATTTGCTAAGCAGGCCTCGTATGAGCTCAGTGCAATGCAGGCATCCTAGCACGCTCTCAAATTACAGTCAAACAATGATTCTATATTTTGGTGGTTCCCACTGCTTTGCTGTCAGAGCTCATACTTTTCTATCTTGGCGCGAAGCGTGTTTCGAGTGATTCCCAGATGAGCCGCGCTCTGCACCTGATTCCATCGATGCATTTCCAGGCTCTGGCGCAAAAGTTCCTTTTCAAACTTTTCCATAACATAAGAATAGGCTTCGCCAGATCGGCTCTCCTTAAGCAAGCCCCTGACCATAGAGCTTATATCACTTACGTCAGTATGAGAAGCAGCTGTCTCGCCCACGATTTCATGCCCGCCTGCCTCGCTGGCAGGAGTTGGGGATTCTTGAGCTGGTGCTAAAACCAGTTCGCCGGCAACTGCCATATCGTCATCTTTTTTTAATTTGACATGGTCGCCAAGGCGTACTTCAACCGGAAGATGTTCTGGCAATATAACTTGGTCACGACTCAAAGTATAAGACTGTTCAACCGCGTTGCGAAGCTCGCGAACGTTGCCAGGCCAGCTATATGCCGACAAAATTGCGATTGTCTCTTCTGATAAAGTCTTGGGTGACCCACGTCTTTGCGCGGCCAGAATCGAGCAGAAATACCGGGCAAGCAGCTGAATGTCTTCAGGCCGTTCATGCAACGAAGGGAGCTTGATTTCGATGACCTTGATGCGATGATAGAGATCTTCTCTAAAGCGTCCATCAGCGATTCCGCGCCTTAAATCTTTGTTGGTTGCGCCAATTATTCGAACATCGACGTCGATACGTTTATTGCCCCCGACCCTGACAATCTCACGCTCTTCGAGAACTCGCAAAAGCTTTGCCTGCATCTCGAGGTTCATATCACCAATTTCGTCGAGGAAAATCGTGCCACCCTGCGCAAGTTCGAACATGCCAGGCTTAGCGGCCGTAGCGCCAGTAAATGCGCCCTTCTCATAGCCAAAAAGCTCTGATTCCATGAGGCTTTCGTTGATCGCCGTACAGTTAATCGCCCAGAATGGCTTTTGCGACCGGCGTGAGTTGTAATGAATCGCCTGCGCTACCAGCTCTTTGCCAGAGCCAGATTCGCCGGTTACCAGCACGGTAACGTCTTCTTCAGAAACCTTTCCAATAAGTTTATATACTTCCTGCATGGCCGGGCTGTTGCCTTTAAGACCGCTGGATTTTGGAGCCAGTGTTGCGACTTCAGCGGTACGGCCAAAACTTCTTGCGCCAAGGCCACGTGAAATTAACAGCAGACAATCGTCGATATTGAAAGGTTTGCTCAAAAAATCATAAGCACCAAGCTTCATAGCGCTGATAGTAGTTTCCATATCGGTATAGGCAGTCATAACTATGACCTGGGCCTCAGGATCAATTTCGCGAATATGTTCAAGTACCTTCAACCCGTCCATCTCCGGCATGCGGATATCGACCAGGATAATATCGGGATGGAAAGTCTTATACAGGTTGAGGCCTTTTTTGCCGTTTTCGGCTAATGCAACCTGATAACCAGCCTTCTGCAGAGCCTTTTCAAAAGCCCAACGAACGCTGTGTTCATCATCAATCACCAGAATTTTTGCTTTATCTGTCATTCTTGAACTCCTCAGAGGGCATTATCATCTAGACTCTTGTCTTTAAGCCTCTCTTTGTATACTTTTTTGCGCCAGCTGCCTTCGATTGAAGTATCAATAATAGTATCGCCATACAACATCAGAACCTGACAACCAGGTTCTACTCTAGCTTTAGCCAAAGAGATCTTTTCCCTCAATTCTTCCAGATTGTAGCGTAACGAAGTGTGAAAAAGCAGCAACGTTTCTACCTTTGACTGTTTAGCGGTTTCCAGCACTTCGTCAAGAAATGAGTGCTGCTGAAAATCACGTTCATCATCCTCACTGCTCATGTAAGTACATTCATGGCACAAAAAAAGACTTTCTTTGACATCCGCTGGGTCAATTGGCCGTGAATCACCACCGTAAGAAAAAATCGTTTTTTCGAACTCAGTGGCAATTTCGTCTTTGCCTTTTGTCCAGACGATCTGATTGAGATCGCGCTGCGCAATCCCTTCATACTCGGGCTTCAAGCGACGACGCTTCTCGATAATATTGTAGCCCAAACTCAACTGGCGTTGCGAATGCCTGGTCTTGAATGAACGCAAAAAAACTTTGTTACGCTGATCATCGAGCATAATTTCTTCGCCCGCGTCAATGGGAATCCACTCAAGTTCAAAAGACAGGGTCTTTTGTGTGCGTGCCAGATAGTCCATCATAAACTCAATCAGCTTGTTGTTTTTTGGGATATAGATCTTGAGACTTGCCGTCTGATCTCCAGCTCCCAGATTCCTTATGTTTAAAAGATTGACCAGGCCAGCAATATGATCGGCATGGCCATGAGAAAGAAAAACCCGGCGAATGCCGAACACTCTATTATACAGGCTGGAAGCGACTCCTTCGCCTGCATCAAAAAGAATATTGAACCGGCGGTGATATAGCCAGGTAGAAAAAAGTGCTCTTGAAAACCCGCGGAGTTGATCTTGAAGTGGGAATTGTGGGGTTGTCATGAAAATCCTTCCGGTTTTTGTCGCTTGTTAAGCCAGCATAATCTAACACAATATACCATTCTGATTCCATTATTTTGATTGCCTGAATAAGTATTTTGCCTGTAGACTCCTATTGTGTTAACTTCTAAGCATACAATCCTCGGGAGGCACCTACCTTTGAACAGCACTAAGCTTAAAGACCAAATAGAGTCAAGACTAAAAAATTATATAAAGAAATTCATCAGATACTCGTCTTTTTCTCATCTGACCGCTGAGCGCAAAGAAATACTGGCGGGAACATTCGTCTATCTCAATGACGATCACGACATGATTCCGGACGATGTGCCCAACATCGGCTATCTTGATGATCTGATGGTTTTTGTTGAGGCTGCCAAACATTTTATTTCGACAGGTGCACCAATAGCAGGTGTATGTAACGCAGAAGAAGTATTGGAAGATCTGCAATTTGTGCAAAAAAACGCCGGACTGATGTTTGGCGACCTGCACTTTTCAATCGACACAATAAAAAAACTCGGACAGAAACACATTGGCGAACTGTCTGTTCTGGCAGAAGAAATGAAAAAAAAGTATGCTGACCTTGGAGACCTCGAAAATGACTAAGAAATTCGGCTTAAAAAACATTCTCCTTATCACTGCCATTTTTCTAACATTTGTAATTAGCTCAGCTTCTGCCGGAGAGCTGTTTACCTCCATAAAAGAGATCTTGAACAAACCTGAATCGTATACCGGCAAATTTGTCTCAGTTTATGGCCACTATTCGGGCTGGAAAAACGCCCCAGGAAGTCCACCAGTAAGCAGATCAGACTGGGTTCTGTGCGACGATGACGAAAAAGCGATTTACTGTACAGGCACAATGCCTCAAGATCCGGAAACCGGAGCTCCCGAAACCTTCTGGCGCTCACTTGCTATCCTCGCCACTGTTAAGCTGGCTAATGGCATGCCTTATCTTGAAGTTAAGCAGCTGCGAGCGATCAAACCAAACATTGAAAAAATGGTGTCTGTGGCACAGATTCTGTTTTCGCCAATTGAGATGCAGGGCCGGCACGTAGGCTTGCTTGGGGTTCTGGCAAAGGGATATGGAGTAAAAGGTGACCGCCTTTATCTGCTGGCCGACCCCACCGGTGCGATTAAAATCGGTCGCATGCCCAAGCTTTATCCCAAAGGCACGATTCTTCGTATTCGCGGAACTGTAAAGATCGACGAGGATGGCCTGCCAATGGTTGATGATATCGAGATTGTGAGCGCCAAGGTCAACTGATCAGCTAAAACAAAGCCCCGGGCTGGAACAAAACTGTTCTCAAGCCAGGGGCTTTTTAATTCTCATTCAGTTTGTTGCTGTGGCTTCATTTTCACTGTTCGGGCAACTCGGTCTGAGGCTTCTTTTTAAAACGACGAAACAGGCTTAGAGTGTTTCTCAGCAAACTGAAAGTCAGGCCATAAAGCGCAAACCCCCAGGTGAAAAAGAACAGTGTCATCGGCGGATTAACAATAAGCGCCACCAGAAGGAGTGCCACAGCCAGTTTACGCTTTCCGCTGGTCTGCGGCGTCTTTTTCATTGCCGGATATTCTACTGTGCTTACCATCAAAAATGCAGTTATCGCAACAACAAACGGTATAACTATTGCCGGAATGCGCGGAAAATTGAAAAACTGCAGCTCAAAAATGGTCATAGTTGCTAGAATGCCAGCGCCGGCCGGAATTGGCAAGCCTACGAAAACATCCTGCTTTGAGTGTGGCGTTACATTAAAACGCGCCAGTCGCAGAGCACCGCAAATCACAAAAATACTTGATATGACAAGGCCGAAAATTCGGTCATGATCTAAATAACGTGTGTAAACGAGAAAAGCTGGCGAGACGCCAAAGCTGACGAGATCGGCAAGAGAATCGAGTTCGGCGCCAAAGCGCGATTCAACCGAAGTCAGACGGGCCAGGCGACCGTCGAGAATATCGAAAATGTTGGCAAGAAGAATCAGCCAGCCCGCTAAGAGGAATTCACCCTGAGAAGTCATTACTATTGAAAGATAACCACAAAACAGATTCATCGAAGTACAGGCGTTAGGCAATATCGACAGATGTTTACTGTTAAAGCGCCGACGCGGCTTCTCGACTACCTCTGGCTGCGGAACTGCTTCTTGAACATCACTGACTTCGGGTGTTTCTGCCATGCTATGATCTTCTGGCAATTATACTGCTGCCACCATAAACCCGCTGCCCAAGGCGAACTTCGATCCTGGCATCAAGAGGCAGATAAATCTCGGTTCGGGAACCAAACCTTATGAGTCCAAAGCGTTCGCCAGATTCGACAGTATTCCCAGGGTTTTTCCAGCAGAGAATTCGACGTGCAATCAAGCCGGCAATCTGCTTAACCAAAACACGGTAACCCTCGGGACCTTCAATGCCAATGGCATTTTGCTCATTATCAACCGAGGCTTTGGGCTCAAATGCCGGCAGAAATTTGCCCGGTGTATAGTGACGATATGCTATTTTGCCTTTAATCGGAGCACGATTAATATGAACGTTGAAAACAGAAAGAAAAATGCTTACGCGCTTAGCTGGGCCATCAATAAAGGGAACATGCTCAACCGAATCGACACCCACAACTTTGCCATCTGCTGGAGATAGAATCAAACTATCGCCCTGAGGGATCTCACGTTCGGGATCCCTGAAAAAATACATTGTAAAGGCTGCGCCAAGATAAAACAGTCGGCCTAGCCAGCGTGAAATCGTAGATGAAATTAAACCAAGAGCAAACAGAGAACCACCTATGAAAAAGCCTTCTCTGTGAATCGGGCTGCGCATGCAACTGACTCCTTAAAATATGTTATCTTGGCGCTATTATAATCCCGGTCTCGCAAGCGTGTCAAGGAAGTTCGAGTGAGCACTATTTGTTATTGGCTGTCAACATTGATTGCCGTCAAAATCTCATCCCACAGTGTGCTCTGACAGAAGTCGAGGAAAAAATAACTTGATGGCGAGCTGCCAACATACTCGGTTACATAGGTCGATTTATCAGGAAAAGTTATTGAAATACCGTTGGCTTGCGGAAAAAACCAGCGAGAGGTGTAACTAACAACTACAAGCTGATCAAAAACAGCCAGCAGTTGATCAGTATAGTTGGCAAGAGAAGGCATCGCATTGCGGCCCATAACAACAAGGTCCTTGAGGTCTCGATATTCGGCACGTTCGAATGCCTGTACAACGTATTTTTTATCACCTTCTTCACTGACAACCTCAAGACTGTCGCGCAGATTGCCAAGAACCGTTCCGTATAGCCCTATTTCTGAGTGGATTCGAATGAAATAATCCGTGAGTTTCGGCATGAACAAATCAAATCCGGCGTTTTTTATCATTGAAATAGTCGCAGGGGTCTTTATTGCAGCATCAATATAGCGTGCGCGATACTCACTACAGATAAGAGCGCCTAATTCCTGGCTGGAAAGCTTATCTATGCCAGCAGCAGCAACAGCTTTGGTAATTTTGCCGTATGGCAGCCCCTGAGCAGGCACAAAAGCTTGAGAAAAAATAGTAAAAGCCGCACATTTGCGAAACTGCCAGGCGATTTCTATGCAACCCATGCTGCAGGCATCGAAAACCAGCAGATCGAGCGGTCGATAAAAACCGTCAAAAGAGGTGTTAGCTCCTTCCAGCCAGGCTGCAATTTCAATCGGGTTGCCCACTTTATTGGCGCTGTCATCGACAATAAACGATGAACGCAAGGAATCGGCAGATTTCCACGCATCTGAGTGCGAGCTGACAAAAAGCACGTAGCGACTGGCTGGAAAAGCACGCCGGCTCCAGGCTACAAAATCAGCAATCACGGCACCTGAACTAGAATCAAGGTGACCAACTGCCGCAAGTTCAACGATTTTATCTGCGCTGACCATCATTCTTTTAACGCCATCTATCGGGAAGTCTGCCTGAATGAGAATCTGGGTGCCAGAAGGCAACCCGGCTGCGACAATATCATCTATATTATCAGCGATTTGGGCCGCCAGACTGTTATCTCCGGCCATATACAGCATCAAAACCAGATTGTTCGGCAAAACTCCTGAATTGCCCTGGTGCAATCCCTCAGCCATTGTTGTATATGCCGCTTTTACCTCTGGTACCTGATCAAGTTTGTATTGAGAGAGCTTTTCCGGATGCTTTTCGAGAACGTCTGCGATGGCATTGACTGTCGAAGAAATATGCTGAGCATCTAGAGAATCAGGCTTTATTCGACGTCCATAGCGCTCACGCAGACAACGGGAAATCATAGAACGTGCAGTCGATTTGATTGTTATCTCGGCTTTTACTTCACCATACAGGCCTTGAGAATCCGCAGCCATCCATTCGAGAACAAAGTTTGAATGTTCTGAATTGTTGCAGAAAACAACCACCTGATCTCTGATGCTGATCGGCTCAAGAACAAAGCGACCTTCGAGATCTGCAGAGGCTGTTATGTCTGGCTGATCTTGAATCGACAGGGAGAACGGGCGCATGTCTATCAAAGACGGGTTGATACCGCCCAGGTTTTGATGAACAGCAACATCAGCGAGATCTACGATGCCAGAAATGCGCAGATCGGTCGGAACCGGGAATGCAAAAAACGGCACAGGGCCAGACTCGCCTGAGCAGCCGGATAGAAGCAACTGCCCAGCCAGAAAAAGCAATATAGCAAACGTTTTAAGACAGGCCCTCACGACCCGGCTTACTTTTGTCGCTCAATATGAGTCAGACCACCCATATATGGCCGCAAAACCTCTGGAATAAAAATTCTACCGGCTTCATCCTGATAATTTTCGAGTATTGCCAGCCAGGTGCGTCCCACGGCCAGACCGCTACCGTTAAGAGTGTGTACCAAAGCTGTTTTTGCCTTAGCGTCACTGCCTTTGAAACGAATTGATGCGCGGCGGGCCTGAAAATCTTCGAAGTTGCTGCATGAGCTGATTTCACGGTAGCAGTTTTGAGATGGCAACCAGACTTCTATATCGTATGTTTTGGACGCGGAGAAACCAAGATCGCCGGTTGACAGGGCAACAACCCGATATGGCAACTGAAGCAGGCGTAGAATTTCTTCTGCGTTATCAAGCAACGATTCAAGCTCTTCATAAGAGTCTTCTGGTTTGCAGAACTTGACCAGTTCGACTTTATCAAATTGGTGCTGCCGAATCAGACCGCGGGTATCGCGACCATAGCTGCCTGCTTCGCTTCTAAAACATGGAGTATAAGCAACATAGCTGATAGTAAGGTCTGATTCCTTAAGAATTTCACCGGCGTAAAGGTTGGTGACAGGCACTTCAGCCGTAGGAATCAGATAATACTCATACCCCTGCAGTTTGAAAAGATCCTGTTCAAACTTGGGCAGCTGTCCGGTTCCACGCATTGAATCAGCGTTAACGATAAACGGTGGCAGAATCTCTCTATAACCATGCCTTTGTGTGTGAACGTCGAGCATGAAATTGATAAGCGCACGTTCCAGGCGAGCTCCGGCCCCTGTTAAAACTGAGAACCTGGCGCCAGTAAGCTTGGCCGCACGGTCAAAATCGAGAATTCCCAAGTCTGCCCCGAGGTCAACATGGTCTTTCACTGCAAATTCAAAGTTTTTGGGCTGGCCAAATTTGCGCACTTCAAGATTTGCAGTCTCATCGCAACCTAGAGGAGTAGTATGATGAGGCGCATTAGGAATGACGAGTAATTTTTCGTTCATTGCCTGATCAAGCTCATCAACAATCTTTTCGAGCTCTTTTATCTTATTGCCGACTTCTTTCATTCCGGCAAAAAGCTCTTCTGCAGGCTCATTATTTGCTTTTCTACGGCCAATTTCCTTGTTTACCGTATTTCGCTCAGCCTGTTGAGCTTCGAGCTTGCTGATGGCGTCTCTGCGCTGAGCATCCAGCGTCTCAAGCGGCTCAAGTTTTTCGATGTAGACATCAGCAGCGTTTTCCAGCAAAATTTCGAGAATTTTTTCTGGCTCCTTCGGGTCGCCGGCCTCCAGCAGAATTTTTTTGTTAATCGGATTGTCAGCAGAAGCTTCGCCTCTTCTGATCATTGCAGCTTTGAACAATTCTGGGTTGGCACGAATCCATCTAATATCTAGCATAGTTTAACTAAGCCTCCTGCTTGTGCTTTCGCGCTGTAGAATACTCTTTTCACCAGCCAGTTTCAAGTGCAAATCAATAAAAATCAGCTCACCAGAATATTTAGACTGGCGAGCTGATTTTTTGAACGGTAGATTTATCGGTTTGAGCCTCTCAGAGCATTGGTCTGACGAGGTTAACCTTAAACTGCCGGAAGGCTTTGAGCGCTTCAGCAATTATCTGAATACTGCGCCTCATCTTCTCAGGCGATACGACGAGTGCAATTCGAATTTCATTGCGACCGCGATCTCTAGTCAGATAAAAACCACCTGCCGGAGTTACCGCAACCGTCTCGCCGCCGAGATTGAACTTTTCGAGCATGAAGTGACAAAATTCAGTAATGTCTTCAAATTCAGGAAATTTGATCATTATGTAAAATGCCCCATCTGGTTTGGGTGCCACAACGTCGGGAAGATACTCTGAGATTGCCCGCATGGTTTCTTCGAGGCGTTCGCGGTAGACGCTACGCATGTTCTCAAGATAATCAGGTCTTGACAGTATAGCATCGTAAGCGCCGGCTACACCGTATTGCATAATGTCAGACACACAAGCGGTCGTGTGTGCCACAACCAGACCAATTTTTTCGAGAATAGGCTGTCTGGAAATCACGAAGCCAATGCGAACACCACAAAGGGAAAAAGTCTTGCTTGCCGAATCTATAACGATAAGTGCATTTTTCAGCTTCTCATTCATTTCTTCGTCACCTAAATCAAGCTGAAGAACGCTGAAAGCTTCCTGGTCGCCGATTGTCATCTCACGATAAACCTCATCACTGATGAGAAACAGATTGTGTTTGATGCAGAGTCGCGCCAGACATTCGACTTCTTTGGCGTTGTATATATGGCCAGAAGGATTGTTCGGACTGTTAAAAATAATAGCCCGGGTCTTAGGTGTGATAAGTTTTTCCATCTCTTCAGCCGATGGCAAAGCAAAATTATCTTCGGCCCGGGTGGGTATAGCTTTCAAAGTTCCGCCAGCAATAGCCAAAAATCCTTTGTATGGCGAAAAATAAGGTTCTATTGTAAGCACCTCGTCGCCGGGGTTGCACACAGTCAAAAACGTGCTGGTCAAGGCATGCGAGGCACCTACGGTTACCAAAACATTCTCGGTATCAATTACCAGATGCGCCTTACTGCGACGGTCAAAAAAATTGTTCAAATATCGCGCATAGGTTTCGCGCAGATATTTTTCGCCAACATAGGGCGAATAGTTGAGCTGCCCAGTCTTAGCTTTTTTTTCAATCGCCTCGCAAAACTCAGGAATGCACTCGATATCGGGTTGGCCAATATTGAGCTCATATACGGTTTTGCCGTGAGCAACAAGCTCCTTGGCTATTGCCATCATCTTGCGGATTGAGCTTGGAGTAAGAAATTCAACACGGTCAGCGTATTTTTCAGCAAACATTTCCTGCCCTCGTATTACGTATTTAGATCTCAAAATTCTAACCGATAACTAAAATCTATTCAACATCGGGTATGTGCTAAAAACAAAGACTCGCAAACAAATTTGAGTTCGCGAGTCTTTCAGTTAGAAAACCCAGATATTAATTCGATGATGTTCCTGTGGCAGACTGCCTGTTGTCTTTGCTCTCAAAAACTTCATCAGTTATCGTAGAGCTTGCAGGTTCACGGACTATCGATGCGTCATAGTCTTCTGAAGCTACCACGCTTATTTTCCGGTCTTTGCGAATACGGCCCATCAGCAACTGCAGTGCATCGTCAAGCTCAACGTTAATAATCATCAACTCATGGGCGTCCATGACACTAAGATTAACACCTTGCCTGGTGCCAATCCACAACAACAGACATCTCTCCGGCGCTTTTATTTCCACATATCGGCAATTGTTTTTATCATTCAGACCATGCTCGTCCAGTTTCTCCAGGTTGCCATACGAAACGATACGAGCCTGGACCAGCGAGCGGACAAAAGCCTTAACATCAGCATCTGCGACAACCTGATCACCGATCAGCCATTTATCTTCTTTGCGCTCAATGGTTATTGAAGCCGATGCATCGGCTACCGTCATCTCGGTTATGCTTGCTACACGAGGCACCATAAGATATTTATCGCGCAAATCGTTAACATTCCGTTTCAGTTCGTTCAAATCTGAATTCAGCATAGCATGGATTGCTGGCTTCCCGATCTTGCGCACAAAGGTCTCGACGCCAAGGATTTCGCCGGTTTCAATTGCAAATTCTACGCCGGCACGATTGCTTGCATGCAGCACCAGCCCAGCTGATGCAAAACCATAGTCGTCATCTTCTGCCGGCTCGTCATCAACGAACCGAGAAATTCTAAGATTACGCATGCGCTCAATTATTTCGGCAACAGCAACGCCATCGGCAGAATAAGAAGCTGGCTGATCGATATACCATTCGCTGAACGAATCGCCAAGGCGCAATTCAACTGCTGCTTCAGGAGTCGTAATACTGATTCGGTTGATCTGCCCAAGATCTTCGCTAAACCACCGGCGCTCACGCAAATCATCAAGAGTTTTGTTAAAGTCCCCATGTATGTAGCCGGGAACCATAAAGACTCTGGAGTCATCCTTTTTTGCAAGATAATACGAGCCACCTATTTCGGTTTTTCTGCCGAGATAAAGCTCTGATGAACGGCTGCCCACCTCGATGACAACGGCCGGAGAATTGCTGTCGATACCATAACCTGCGGTGTCGGTGGCGGTGACAGCCACAACCATTTCGTATCTAAGCCCGGCAAAGTGCTTGCACAGGCCTTCTACTTCGTTTTTATCACAGATATAATTATCAGGTGCAACTAATCTACTGCTATCGGAAGCAATTACAAGTTTAATATCATTTTCAGGGCCGCGCTTCCAGGTTATAGAGGTTATCTCGGCAGCAGTACAACCTATTATCAGTTCCGGCTTCTGGGCACCCGGGGGAATAATTACATCGACCTCAAAATAGTTAGCGTAAATCAGCAATATCAAAAGAATTGAAAAGGCAATGACAGTTGGCAAAAAACGTTTTTTCATCGTTTACACTCTCCTTCGAACCATGTAAACGATTCCACCCAGCAAGATAACCAGCAAAGGCATTCCGATTACACTGACAGTAAAGATTTTTCCAGCATCAGTTTCGTCAATAACAATGCGCGGAATTTCAAGAATGCGAGGTCGTATGGTGATCATCTGATACTGGCCTACCATCCAGTTTATGCTGTTAATGATTAGATCACGATTAGCCAGGGCACTGATATAGGCATTTGAGAAAAAATCCGAGTCACCCAGTATCAAGGCCTTCGCACCTGAAGCAACGCCGGTTCTTTCCAGGACAATCCCCATATTGAGTGGGCCGCGAACGTCTCTACCTTCTTCAAACCCGATTTCGACAGAAACATTCGGATTCAGACCGCGCTTGGCCCACGAATTTTCGATCGTTCTCAGGATTGGGTCTGTTTTGAAACCGTCTTTAGGCTCTATTGTGAGACTACGGCAATGAAACATCAGTCCCAGCATGTTTTTTTCCTTGATCGGGACCGTGATCGGATGATCGCTCAGATCTGGTGCGACAGTCCAATAATTGCGTTGAATCCCACGTGGATCGACGACGATGTCGTTATTATACAAAACCCCAAACTGCTTAAAAATCAGATCTTCGAGCTTGTCAAAGCTCTGACCCGGATCTAGCGCAACCAGCAAATGCCCTTTATTTCCCTGAATATAGCTGCGCAACTTTTCGATCTCGGCATCGACCAGATCCTGCTGTGGTGCAACGATAGCAAGCACCGAAGTGCGCGGGTCGATATCTTCTTCGAGCAAAGTTATTTCAGTAACATCAAAATTTTCACTGGTCAAAAGCTCATTGAGTCCGGCAATATCACGTGGTTGATAGCCAGAGACAGAGGCTTCGCCATGCCCTTTTACAAATGTAACCAGGCGCTTAATACCACTGGTTACATTTATTATCGCCGAGGTTATCACCTGCTCACCGGTAAACTTTGGCTTTGCATCTGGCGGGCCATAAGGACTTGGAATGTCGAACAGGTCTCCGCGCAGGATATCCTGTCGGCTGGCCTCGCATTGAACCACAATAGTGCCGATAGTACCAACACTCATGGCTCTTGTGGTTACCGGGTCACGCATCGGATCAACAAGAGTAAAACTTAACCGGTCGCTATGTCGTTTATACTCGTTGAGCAGATCTCGGATCATCCCCTCTTCCGGTGTTCCTTTTGGGTAAAAGGCGGTTATGCGCACGTCTTTATTGAGATTTCTAACCGTCTGAATAGTCATGTCAGAGATCGAGAATATCTGGTTATGTGTAAAGTCATAGCGGACATTTCGCCGAAAGCCAATGTGCGACAACACGACACCAATACTGATTATTACCAATATAAGCACGATGTCGTTTACCCAGAGCAGAGTTTTGCGACTGGTCAAAAGCTCAGATACCATCACAGGCCGTGCTGCAAAAGCAATTAGTGAAATTAAAAGACCTGCAATTGCCGTTCCAGCTGCAACAGTGTGCTTGCTGGGAAAGTTAATATAGACCAGTAAAGCCATAACAAAAGAAATGAGCGCCAATATCAGCAAAATATAAGGAAAAACTGGAATTTGAATTCGTCTTTTGTCTTTCATCATTGTTTACCTCCACCTGTCTGATTCTAGAACCCGGGTAGCAAGAAACAGCCAGGTCATTGTGAAAACAACAAAAAAGATTACATTGCCCGAATCGACTATGCCGCGCAAAAATTCGGCATAACGGTCAAACAGAGAAAGCTTACCGAGAAACTCACCAAAATCGCTTTCAAATGCATGTTTAGCCCAGCCAAAGATCCAGAAAAGCATGAGTCCGCCAAAGCTAATCATTGCTGCAATGATTTGATTTTCAGTAAGCGTACTGGCGAAAAGTCCGAGCGAGATGTAGGCGGCACCCAACAGCACAAGACCAAAATAGCCACTGTAAATCGGTCCCACATCAAAGTCCGTTGAATACCACGAAAGAATCAGTGGATATTGTAATGTCAGCAGTATGAGCACAAGATAAAGGACAAAGCAGGCCAAAAATTTGCCGGCAATAATTTCGAACGGAGAAATTGGCGAAGTCAGCAGCAATTCTATAGTTTTGCTCTTTTTCTCTTCGCTGACCAGTCGCATGGTTAGAACCGGTGAAGCCAGCAGCAGGATGAACGCAGCATTGTAAAGCATTGGTTCAAGTGTCGCAACCTTACTTGTCACCAGAATTACCCAGAACAGGTAGCCGACAATTGCCAGAAACGAAGAAAAAACAATATAAGCAATCGGAGAGAAGAAAAACGACTGCAACTCTTTTTTCATAATTGCCAGAATCTTCATGCCGCTTCCTTCCCTTCTTCTGTGCTGGTGAGTTTGAGAAAGATATCTTCGAGCGTCGCCCGGATCGGCGAAATTTCGCGAAACATCGCCCCTCCCCCTGTCATTTGGCCAAACAAATCGTCAAATCTTTCACTGCGACTCAGTTTCAAGGTGAATTCAAAGGCATCAGTAAGTTCTTTGATATCGCAGATGCTTGCGCCATCGAACTTGTCGATAGTTTCTCGCCAGTTTTGCCCGACAGCTGGTTTAAGAATTATTTTCCAGGCGGGGCTGGCAGTAGCATTCTTCTCAAGATTGGTGACCGAATCAACAGCCACAATATCGCCCTCGCTTATTATGACAACTCTGCTACAAGTCATACTGACTTCCGGCAAAATATGGGTAGAGAGAACGATTGTATGGTCTTTGGCCAGATCTTTGATCAGACCGCGAATTTCAATAATCTGATTAGGATCAAGACCGACAGTTGGCTCGTCGAGGATGAGAACTTCAGGGTTATGCAACAATGCCTGTGCCAACCCAACACGCTGTCTATAGCCCTTTGAGAGGGTGCCAATTACCCGGCCAATATTCTCGGTCAGGCCGATGCGTTCGGCTACATAACCGATTCGCTCTAATCGGTGGCGGGCAGGCAGCTCACGAATTTCGCCAATGAAATTCAGATACGATTTCACGGTCATCTCAGGATATAAGGGAGGCGTTTCTGGCAGATAACCAATGCGGCGGCGAACTTCCAGAGAGTCTTCAAAAACGTCAAAGCCGGCTACGCTGGCAGTGCCTGAGGTAGCTGGCAGAAAGCAGGTCAGAATACGCATGGCCGTGGTTTTTCCGGCGCCATTGGGACCGAGCAGGCCAAGAATTTCGCCTTTTTCGACTTTCAGGCTAATATTGTTGAGCGCCCTGAAGTTGTCATAATATTTTGTTATGCCTTGCATTTCTATCACAATGTCAATATCTCCTTACTGTTAAGGGGCAGAATCAACTTGTTCTGTTAGACCGCCAGTTTAAAAAAAAGTTCCCGGTTATTTTCTGTTTTTTTCGCGATATTCCCATAACTTCGCGTATTTTATGAGGCTGGAAACGGCAGAAAAGACATGATAAAAAATTCCCGGAAAACCATCAAGAATCCCCAGCCGCAAGAATAGTCGTTTAAACAATTCGAGAGGCAATACAAATACCCGATAAAAATTGAATTTTTTACCCTGCTGGTATTTTTTTTGCGCATCTAGCTCAGTGTATCGATTCAACCTGTCCCAGTAATCAAACATTGAACTATAGCTGTAATGCAACATGTGATTCTTCAATTTTCCGGGCTTGCTCAGGATTTTTACAGACTCATGAACCGGCGTGTCCTCGAACCGGCCAGCATCTTTTCGAAACAAACGCATCTGATAATCCGGGTAAACTCCGCCATATCTGACCGGCCTTTCGCAAAAGAAGAGAAGACGAGGAATCAGGTAGCCATGGTGAGTCGGAGCCTTAATGCAATCAAGAATTTCGGTTTTCAACTCAGGCGTTATAAACTCATCCGCGTCGACGCTCAAAATCCAATCCCCAGTGGCTGTTTCAATGCCCAGATTTTTGGTCTTTGCAAAGCCCTGCCATTCGACCTGCGAAATCCTGATCTTAGCGGAACCGTAGCCTTCAAGAATAGCAGTGGTTCTATCCGTACTCCCGCTGTCAAACACAATGATCTCGTCAACCCAGTCAATAAGGCAATCAATACATTTTTTTATATTAGATTCTTCGTTTTTAGTTATTAAGACTGTAGAAAGCAATTTTGAGTGCCCCCCTGATCATTTGCCATGGCAATTGAAATGGAATTCGGTTTTCTAATTTTCACGAATGTTACCAGATTCAACCTTGAATAGCCACCCCCATGTTATGCTGTCATTTCTACGGTATGTCATGCGCCAGACAAAATTATTGCGAGACCTTCTGTATGTGGCTTAGAAGTAAGTCTCTTGAAATTTCCAGGCAGTTCTGGGATAATGCACAGAAACCACAATAGGAAAAAATCATGCCAACGCTGGGAATCTCAATCATAGCGCACAATGAGGAAAAATGCATTGCCAATGCAATACATTCGGCTCTGTTTGCTGACGACATCGTTGTAGTTAATTGTGAATCGACCGACAAAACTGAAGAGACAGTAAAATCTTTCGAGCGGGTTCGCTATTTCGAACGCCCAAACAACCATAACCTGAACATTAACAAAAGCTTTGGATTTGAGCAACTCAAGACCGACTGGGTCTTCTACCTGGATCCTGACGAAATCATACCTCTAGAATTGGCTGCAGAAATCAAGAAAAGCATAACAAGTAAGCAGTATGTAGCTTACCGGCTGCCCAGAAAGAACAATTTCTTTGGCCGCTTTCTCCTTCATGGAAGCCAGTATCCAGATCTGCAGCTGAGACTGTTTAAAAACGGCAAAGCATCTTTCGCCGGGCGACATGTGCATGAAAAATTGCAGATAGATGGCAAAACTGGCATCTTAAAAAATGCTTTTGAGCACTACCCCTACCCCGAAATCCCTGACTATCTCAGAAAAATGATGTTCTACTCGGAATTTCAGGCGCATTTCTGGTTGAATTCTGAAATGTCTGCAAGTTTACCCACCACATTGCATAGACTTTATTTTAAGCCATGGTTCAGGTTTTTGCGGAGATATGTTTTCAAGCAGGGCTTTCGCGATGGCTGGCAGGGTTTTGTGGCAGCTGCCGGAGATGTTTTTCAGAGCATTTTCAGCTATGCACGTTTTCTGGAGTTGCGGAGCGAAAGCAAATGAGAATAATTCAAGTACTCAATACCCATCATTGGAGTGCAGCTGCAAATTACTGTATAACGATTTCAAAGGAACTGATCAGGCGCGGCCACGACCTGTTGCTGCTGACCGAACCCGGCAAGGCGCTGGAGCGGGCAAAAGAAGCCGGCATCAAGTATGACGACAGTATCCGCCTCAATCATCGCAATCCATTGCTGTTTGTAGATGCAATAAAGCGCATGAAACAGATTTTTCACAGCTTTAAGCCTGACATTATATCTCCGCACATGAATGAAGCAGCCTGGTTGCCTGGAATGATTTCGCGAAAAGCGTTTCCTCAGGCAATCATTGCGCGCATCAGAACCGAGTATGATCCGCCAAAAAAGCATTTTATCAATCGCTATGTTCATCATGCCTGGACTGACCATCTGGTGGTTGGTTCAATGCTGCATAAACTTCAGTGTCAGGAAATTCTAGATTATCAGGCAGACAAAATCAGTGTTGTCTATGGTGGTGTTGATACAGAAATGTTCAACCCCGGGCTTCGCCGGACAAGCCAATTTCGCAGAGAAATTGGAGCAAACGAACATGAAGTTCTCATCGGGCTGTTGGCTAGACTAGACCCGGTTAAGGGTCATGAATTCGCTCTCGAAGCAATTGCCAGAATAAAGAATCTGCCGGCCCGCTTCAGGCTTGTATTGGTTGGTTATGAAGCCGAAAGAACCTATGAGTGGATAAAAAGCCTCGCAGCAGAATTGGGCGTGTCCGAAAAGATTGTATGCGCTGGCTACCGCGATGATCTGGCAGATGTTCTAGGAGCATTAGATATAGGCTTGATTTCTTCTGTCGGGTCAGAGGCCAATTCGCGCGCAGCACTTGAGTTTATGGCCTGTGGCAAACCAGTAATAGCAAGCGCTGTCGGAGTTATACCCGAGATCATCCAAAATCAGGAGCAAGGGCTTGTTGTATCCCCCAGGGATGCTGAACAACTAGGCAATGCCATAGAAAAACTTATAGTAAATCCGGTATTGCGCCATAACATGGGCAAATCATCGCGACAAAAAGTCCTCGATAATTTTTCTCTCGAAAAATTTGGCTCAGTGATGGAAAATGTTTACGCTAAACTCTTGCGAACACCTTAGACTTGTTACAGTTACATTCTTAGGTGGCTCTTATCTGGTGGCTCTAATGGCTTCAGCCATTAGAGCCAGGGTATCCCTTAGTGCTCACAGGGAGATGAGGCACCAGGCCTAAGAGGCTGTAAAAGCAATAAACATTCTCTGGTTATTGTTTAACGGCCCCTAAATTTAAACAGTATTGACTTAGACCCGCGCTTACAATAAAATCCTGATAACTTATACGGGGTACACAGATTGTGAATCTTTTCAGAAATTTTTCGATTGCAACCAGATTATTTGTGACTTTTATGATGGTTGCGCTTTTTCCGGTTGTAATATTTTTGTATGTTCAGCTGGCCGATGTGGCCGTAAGCGACGCTACTGCAATATTTGTAGGTTTGCTGGCTTTGGTCAACGGCCTGATCGCCTCAATACTGGTAACGGGCTCTCTAAGAGCGCCGATAGACAAGATTATCAGTGCTTTACAAATTTTTCAAACAAAAAAATCAGCGGCTTCAATTTCTGACAGTGCCACCGACGAGCTTGGAGACGTTGCCACCGAGTTAAACCGTGTCTTCACTACCTGGAACCAGGAGATTATAAGTCTCAGCAAAAAGCAGTTTCACCAGGAAAAACAGAGTGAACAGAATGAGATACAAATTGGCATGGCAGAAAAGCAGCTCGAGCAGACCAGATCGCTGCTCAAGGTTGCGCAGACCCTCAATACTACCTTCGACTTTAAAAGTAACCTCAAGGCAATTCTTGATGAGGCAATTCTTACCCTGAATGTGCAATGGGCCTCAATTTTGCTGATTGATCGTGAGAAACACGAAATGACGGTGGCTTGTGTCTGCGGCATCGAAAAGAGCCTTCTCGACGACCTCAATGACGAAGAATACCCTTCAATTCGACTCAAACCACACGAAGGGCTGGCTGGTCAGGTAATCAAAGACGGTCTACCGCTCATCGCCAACAAAGGCTTTAAAGATCCACGTTTTAAGATGTTCAGCGAATTTCGCAGCAAGGACGAAAGAGTGGCAAGCCTGCTTTGTACTCCTATAATAGGCAACGATGGCAACGTTCTCGGAGTGATGAACTTTATAAACCGCATTTCGCCACCCGTGTTTCGCAACGAGGATCTGCCTTACGCTCATGATCTAAGCACCTTGGCAACGCTGGTAATAGAACGCCATCGCCTTTACCACAACCTCTTTCAGGACGAAGTAACCGGCCTCACCGCCCACAATGTCTGGAAAGGCTTTCTGGTTGAGGAGTCTTCTCGTGCACTCAGGTACGCACAGCTTCTCAGCATGGTCGTGATCGAAGTAGACGGCTTCAAAAAAATTCTTGACAGCTCAAACACAGACTTTGGTGTAGAGATCATAAATATCTGTGGTGAAATTGTTGCGAGGGCCCTGCGCGATACCGATACAGCATCCTCGATTCAGGAACGCTTTTTCATGCTGTTGCCGAATACAGACGTGGCCGGAGCTGTTTTCCTGGCAGGGCGGGTAAAAGAAAATGTTGAGAAGACCGCATTTGCTTTTGATGGAAAAAAATATTCAGTTACTATTTCTGCGGGTATTGCCTGTTACCCGGAAACCCTGCAAGATCCTAAAACTTTAATGAAATCTGCGATTAACGCACTTTCTCAGGCACGCGATAGCGGCGGAAGCCGCGCTGTCATTCATAATGCCAGCAACTAACCGGTTAGAACAAGAGGTTCACATGTCAGAAAAAAAATCATTCTACGTAACTACTCCACTTTATTATGCCAATGACGAACTGCATATAGGTCATGCCTTCTCGACCCTTGCAGCCGACATCCTCAGTCGCTACCAGCGCGCCATGGGTCGCGATGTTTATTTTCTGACCGGCTCGGATGAGCATGGCCAGAAAGTAGAACAGGCCGCAAAAGCTCGAGGACTGACTCCGCTGGAGCATACCGACAAGCTCGTTGAGAAATTTAAATCTCTTTGGGAACTTCTCGACATAAGCAACGACGACTTTATCAGAACAACAGAAGATCGCCACAAAAAGGTTGTTGTTCACGCACTTAACCAGCTATGGGAAAAGGGCGACATTTATGAAGCTGATTATAGCGGCTGGTACTGCACGCCATGCGAGCGTTTCTGGACCGAAAAAGAAGTGCCCGAAAAGATATGCCCTGACTGCAAGCGTTCAGTTCAGGAGCTCTCAGAAAAAAGCTACTTTTTCAAAATGTCCGCCTATCAGCAGAAACTTATTGATCATATAAATGCTAATCCAGGTTTTATAAGGCCAGAAAACCGCAAAAACGAAGTGCTTGGCTTTTTGCGGCAGCCGCTGGGCGATCTTTGTATCAGCCGCCCCAAAGCAAGATTGTCATGGGGTATCGATTTGCCATTTGCCCCTGACTACGTTACCTATGTCTGGTTTGATGCGCTGACCAACTATATTTCTGCGATTGGTTATCCTTTTGACATGGAAAAATTCAACCGCTTGTGGCCGGCATCATGCCATATTGTCGGCAAAGACATTCTGACCACACACGCAGTTTACTGGACCACCATGCTGATGGCGCTTGACCTGCAACTGCCACAATGCATTTTTGCTCATGGCTGGTGGGTAACCGGCGAAGGAAAGATGTCAAAATCACTTGGCAACATTATTAATCCGCGTGAACTGGTCGCCAGATATGGCCTTGACCCTTTCAGATTCTACCTGTTTCGCGAAATGGTATTTGGCATGGATGCCACATACACTGAGGACAACTTTGTTCTGCGTTACAACGCCGATCTAGCCAACGATTATGGCAACCTCTGCCAGCGCACCCTGCCGCTGTTAATCAAAAATCGCGAGGGCATTTTCCACAAAAAACAGCCTGCTCTGCCACAAAGTCTTGAGATTGCACAAATGGCGACGCAGATCAAAGCAGACTATGTGGAAGCAATGGAAAACTTCTTGTTTCATGATGCTCTCAAGCATATCTGGACTCTGGTGCAACGACTGAATAAGTATGTTGACGAAACCGCACCATGGAAGCTGGCCAAAGAGCAAAATTTTGAAGTTCTTGACGAAGTTTTTTACACAATTGGCGAGGGCATCAGATTCTGCACTCATCTGGTAGAGCCTTTCATGCCACATCTGGCTCCAGAGTTCCTCAAACAGATTGGCTGCGCCGAGCAAAGGGTTTCTTTGTCAGACCTGGCCTGGGGACAACTACCAGATGGCACTTCGTGCACAGAGCCAACCCCGATGTTTCCGCGTCTCGAAACAGAGCGTATACAAAACCTCAAAAAGGGTGGCAAGCCTGCTGCAGAAGATGGGAAAAAAGAAAAAGCTGCAGCGCCGGTAAAATCTGAAGTCAATGAAGATGGTCTGATCAGCTTCGATGATTTTCTCAAAACCGAGTTATGCATTGCGCGGATTGAAACGGCAGAAAAGGTTGAAAAAGCGGACAAGCTACTAAAGCTCACTGTTAACATTGGCAGCGAAACGCGAACCCTGGTTGCAGGTATTGCGGACTTTTACAAACCCGAAGAGATAATTGGCCGGCAGGTAGTAATGGTAAAGAACCTCAAACCGGCAAAGATCCGTGGCATAGTCTCACACGGCATGATTCTGGCTGCAGCAACCGAAGATGGTGGCCTTGCACTGGTATCACCAGACAAGCTGGCACAGACAGGCATAAGAGTTAAGTAATGAGTGATGTTTTCCTGGTAGATGTACACGCTCACCTGCAGGATGAAAAGCTGTTTTCAGAATGTGCTGAGCTGGTCAGTCGAGCCAGTGAGGCCGGAGTAAAGCGAATTATTAATGCTGGCACCTGTATCAAAACCTCAAAACAGGCGATTGAGATAGCCAGGCAATACCCGACCTGCTCTGCGCTAGTAGGGATACACCCGCACGATGCAGCAGAGGCAAGTCCTGAGACTGCAGACCAGTTAAGACATCTGGCCGATCTGCCAGAAGTTGTTGGCATCGGCGAGATCGGTCTGGATTTTCATTACAATTTTTCACCGCCTGAAGTTCAAATCGCTGTTTTCAAGAGCCTGTGGTCATTAGCTGCCGAGTTAAACATGCCAGCGGTAATACATGTAAGAGAAGCGTTCGATGAATTCTTCGCAGCCATACATGACTTGCCAACTCCACCCAGGGTTATGCTGCACTGTTTTTCAGGAGATCTTGAAATTGCGCGCAGAGCAACAGACATGGGCTTTCATTTTTCCATTGGCGGGGCGTTGACCTTTACAAAATCGGAAATGACGAGAGCTGTTTTTAAATTTTTTCCCGCGGATAAGATCCACCTTGAGACAGACTGTCCTTATCTGGCACCGCAACCAAAACGCGGCAAGAGAAATGAACCCGCCTGGTTGCCGCTAACACTTGAATATTTGGCAAAACTTCGCTGCTTGAGCTGTAAAGATATGGCTCAAACTCTTCATCTCAACGCAATCACATTTTTTGGTTCCAGACTGGCCTGACCATGGAAACACAAAGACTTACCTACACCCGTTCCTCAAGTAACGAAATAATTCTTGGCAATGACATCTGCAAGGAAGTCGTTGCTAGAGTTTTGCGCCTGCGAGCATCAAAACACTGTGCCATTTTGACCAACGAAACTGTAGCGAAATGGTATCTTCAGCCTCTGCTGGCTGAATTGCGCACCAGAGGCATGCACGCCAGTGAAATAGTTTTGCCCGATGGCGAAAAATACAAAAATCTGGACTCCATATCTACAATACTGGCGAAATTATGTGACGATGGCCTGGATCGAAATTGCCCGCTGATAGCGCTTGGCGGCGGCGTCATCTGTGATCTCGGCGGTTTTGCAGCTTCAATATACAAGCGTGGCCTACCTCTTGTATTAATGCCGACTTCATTTCTGGCAATGGTTGATGCAAGCTTCGGCGGCAAAAATGGAATAAACCTCGCAGGCGGTAAAAATCTGGCTGGTACATTTTACCAGCCCGTTCTCACAGCTATTGACGTTTCTGTATTGCGAACCCTTCCTCTCAGTCAACTTGCTTACGGATTGGTTGAAGCGGTAAAACATGGAGCAATTGCAGATTCCGCCTATTTCCGTTTCATTCACAAAAGCATTGATTCAATCAAAGCCAAACAGATAAACCTGTTGCAACGACTGACTCGCAGATCTATACATATCAAAAAGACTTTTGTCGCCGAAGACGAGCTGGATCACGGCATTCGAGCTCACCTAAACCTGGGCCATACCTTTGGGCACGCTCTCGAAGCGGCTGGCAACTACATCAGACTTCATCACGGCGAAGCAGTTGGTCTGGGTATGTTGATGGCTCTCAAAGCATCGCAATCTATTGGGAAGCTGGAAGAAGATTATAGCGAACACCTGACCCATATTCTGACCGAACTAGGCCTGCCTGTAAAAATTCCATCAGAACTTGATAAAAAATCATTATTGAATACACTTTCCCAGGATAAGAAAAAAGATCAGGACGGGTACAGATTCATACTGCCGCAAGCTCTCGGCAAGACCTTTATACATAAGGTCAGCCCTGACAAAATCGAAGATTTTTTCCTGACCGCCTGCGATCTATAAAGAAAACATAAGGATGGCAAAATGAACCCGACTACCACTGTTTCTCACCGCTTTTCACCGAATGCACAAAAAGTGCTGGCCAAACGTTACCTGACCAGAGGACCTGATGGCAAGCCAACAGAAACTATCGAAGAACTGTTTCGTCGAGTTGCCAAAGCAATTTCTGCTGCCGAGAATAACTATCCAAACAGCCGTTATCAGGCACCCGAGCTTGAAGATTTGTTTTTTAAAATAATGACTGATCTTGATTTCCTGCCTAACAGCCCAACGCTCATGAATGCGGGCAAAGAACTGGGGCAACTCTCAGCCTGCTTTGTACTCCCGATTGAAGATTCTATGGAAGGCATTTTTGATGCCGTCAAAAATGCGGCGCTAATCCACAAATCAGGTGGCGGTACAGGCTTCAGCTTCTCTCGCCTGCGCCCGGCCAACGATATCGTGAGTTCTACCAGCGGAGTAAGCTCAGGCCCGATATCTTTCATGAAAGTTTTCAATGTAGCCACAGAAACCATCAAGCAGGGCGGCACCCGCCGGGGCGCAAACATGGGAATGCTTCGGGTAGATCACCCCGACATTCTTGACTTTATCACCTGTAAAGAAAAAAATGATGAACTCACTAATTTCAATATAAGTATTGCGATAACCGACGTTTTCATGGAAGCGCTTGAGCGCGACAATGAGTATGATCTGATCAACCCCCGATCAGGCGAAGCCGTGCGTTCGCTCAAGGCGAGCAAAGTGTTCAACATGATTGTAGAGCGTGCATGGCGTAATGGGGAACCTGGAATTGTATTTATCGACCGGGTAAACAGATACCAGCCCACACCCGATATCGCGCTGATTGAATCAACCAATCCTTGTGGTGAACAACCGCTTTTGCCATATGAATCATGCAATCTTGGCTCAATCAATCTTGCACGATTTATAAAAGATGAAAATGGCAAGAAAGAGGTTGATTTTGACCGCTTACGCGAAGTCATTGCGCTGTCAGTTCGCTTTCTCGATAATGTCATCGACCAGAATCGCTACCCGATCCCGGAAATTGACAGAATGACCAGATCCAATCGCAAGATAGGTCTGGGAGTAATGGGTTGGTCAGACATGCTCATCCATCTAAATCTTGCCTATGACTCAGAAAAGGCTCTAGAAACTGCTGACACGGTTATGGGGTTCATTAAACGTGAGGCCTGGTCGGCTTCACAGGAACTGGCGAGAGAGCGCGGGCCTTTTCCCAATTTTGAAAAATCAATTTTTGTTGAGAAAAAGATGCAGCCGCTGCGTAATGCTACGGTTACAACTATTGCGCCGACGGGCACTATCAGTCTTATCGCTGGCTGTTCCAGCGGAATAGAGCCTTTGTTCGCGATTGCTTACGAGAAGCACGTCATGGATAACGAGAAACTTGTCGAGGTTCATCATGATTTTGTGAGAATTGCTCGTGAGCGCAATTTTTATTCAGAACAGCTCATGGAAAAAATTGCCAGACAGGGGAGTCTGAAGGGCATATCAGAGATACCAGAAGACATTGCAAGGATTTTCGTTACCAGCCACATGATATCGCCTGAGTGGCACGTCAGAACGCAGGCTGCGTTTCAAAAACACACGGACAATGCGGTCAGCAAAACTGTAAACTTCCCTTTCGAAGCATCGATAAGAGATGTTGAAACTGTTTTTCGAATGGCGCACACGCTTGGATGCAAAGGTGTCACCGTGTACCGAGACGGATCGCGCGATGAACAGGTGCTTAATGTCGGAAGCAGCAAAAAGGGAACTCGCCAGTCAGAGAGTACACGTGTTACGCCACGCGCACGGCCAGAAAAGACGGTGGGCGTTACCGAACGCGTAAAAATAGGTTGTGGCAACCTTTATGTAACAGTCAATTCTGATGAAAAAGGAATTTGCGAAGTATTCACCAGCCTGGGCCGAAACGGCGGCTGTCCATCTCAATCAGAAGCAGCTGCCCGCCTTGTATCCATGGCTCTACGTGCCGGCGTTGATGTACAGGAAATCATCGACCAGCTCAAGGGCATAAGATGTATGTCAACCATTAAACGAGCCGCCATGAGTGGTGGTATCAAGGTTCTTTCGTGCCCAGATGCCATAGGCAAAGCGCTCGAGCAATATTATTTGAGTTCGCGTGATACTTTTACCAGAAACGTGCCAGCAATTAATGAATCGCGGCCACCAGAAAAGAAAAACCTGCTGCTGGATAATACCGAACCAGACTCTTCATGCCCAGAATGCAACGAAGCGCTGGAACATGAAGGCGGCTGCGTAATCTGTAAGGCCTGTGGTTATTCCAAATGCGGATAATTCCTGGGTAATATCTGCCAAATCGCGCTGCCGCCATCTGCCAATTTCTGTGGCCTAGGCGGCAGTGCTTTTTTAGCTTGTTTCAGCACGATCTTTTCACAACCAGCTACAACTACCCCCGGCAAATCGCAGAATATTCCAGACATATTCCACAAAAAAAAGCCTTACCAGGCATTGACACATTATGTATATCTCAGTAGAATTAGTCTACATGGTCCAGGTTTATCTAAATCTGAATCCAGCGCGCATAAGGAGTATATGAGTATGTTACACAGAATCGCGCAGTTAGCCGTATTGATGCTGCTTTTAGCTTTTATTGCAACACCGGCTTATGCAAATGAAGCACCCCTGCTCAGAGTAACTTTTCTCGATGTACATCAGGGCGATTGTATTTTGATTCGCTCTGCTGAGAAAACAATTATGATCGATGCTGGCGACGATAATCGCAATGCCGCTCAGCGCTACATTATTCCTTTCCTCAAAAAGGCAGGAATTAAGCACATTGATCAAGCTTTCATCACTCACCCGCATCGCGACCATTTTGGCGGGTTCATCGACCTCGTAAAAGACTTCTCATTCGGTGAGTTCGTCTACTCAAACGACAGCGAAGTCTCCTCAGAGCCTCAAAGGGACTTTCCAGACCCTGAAAGAGGTTCACAGGACGGGATTCTCTATGCTCAACTCAAGGACATGATCCTTGAAAAGAAAATTCCTTATCGCCGTGCAAAAACTGGCGAACTACTCAACTGGGGCAAAGGCGTCAAAGCACAAATACTGTACACTGACGATGGAAGAGAAGAAGATAAGGCTCCCGGAGACGATAAAACCAACCCGAACGAAATGTCGATAATCATTAAAGCAACAGTTGGAGAAGTTAGTTACCTCTTCACTGGCGATGCCGAAAAGAATGCCGAAAATAAATTACTGGCTTCAACCCCTGCCAGCGAGCTGAAAACCACCGTTCTCAAGTCAGGGCACCACGGCAGCAAAACCTCTTCGACTCATGCTTTCATGGATGTCATAAAACCTGAATATGGTGTTATCAGTGCAGGAAAAGGCAATTCTTTTGGTCATCCGACTCAGGCCGTTCTTGATATCTATGATTACCACAAAATGAAAGTATTCAGAACCGATACCGATGGTCATGTTGAGAGTTTTACCGATGGCAAGACTGTAAAGTTTGTAACCGACAACAGCCTGATCGCATTTGATCAACTCCCCAAAGTAATCGCCTTGACAGCTAATTCTGCAACAATACAGTGGAGCACTAATAAACCCGGAACAACTGCCGTATTCTATGGCACTACCAAGCTTAATCAAAGCAAAGAGTATGACCATGCAGTTAAAGTACACACCGTTACCATAACAGGCCTCAAACCCTCTACCGATTACAAATACAGTATTGAATCACGAGACCCAAGAGAAGTAGACAAAGTGGTAACTTATGAGGGCACAATTACGACTCCTGCTGGCGCAGAAAACCCCTTGCCCAAGATCGTAAGCATAGGCGCCAACTATGATAAACTCTACATGAAACACCCATTTAAGGTGCTGGTTCCAGTAACCAATCCGGCAGAAATTGATGCGGCAGGGATCACGCTAGAAGTATATCATTCAGCTATGTGCGATTCGAACCTTATCGACAAGGTTAAATTTGCCAAATTGGGCGCTAGTGAAACTGTTCAGGCCGTCATGCAAACTCAGATCGACTGGCTCGGTGAAGTTGAACTCATCGCTGTTCTCAAAAAAGGCACCACAATTATTGATACAGCCTCTATCATAGTTATTCTGGATGCCAAAGTGATGTATGTCGACGCCGCTCATGGTAACAAAGACTTTTTCACCGGGCGTTTTGCCGGCATGAAGATGGACCTGTTCCAGAACTATGGCATCCAGATGCGCAGTATCTCGAAAGAAATCACCTTTGCTATGATCGAAGATGCTTTTGTGATCGCCATCCCGCATCCGACACTCGATTTCAAAAAAGTAGAAGTCACTGCTCTCAAGAAATTTGTAGCAGCTGGTGGTTCGCTGATAATGTATGGCAAGTCTGACTTTCGCAATCTTTCAAATCCAGATATGCTGAACAGTATCCTCAAGGGAGTTGGCAGCAAAATCCGTTTCAATGACGACCAGGCCTGTGACCCCACCGACAATATTGGCCCGCCATATCGCCCGTTCGCGAAAAACTTTCCCACACCTGATATCACTGGCAATGTACAGAAACTATTGCTTAGAGATTCTTGTACACTTATTAACTCTAACCCTCAGAACAAAGGTCTCGTAGCAAGTAAAAACCTCTTTTTACTCGCTACTGGCGACGAAGATTCTTACAACTCTGATGCAGACGAACTGGGCGACTCTTACATTTACGCCAGTCACACACCTCTTCTGCCAATACCATTGTCGGCAGCAGAAGATCTGGGTCTTGGCCGTGTCGCCTGCATAAGTGAAGGTCTCTATCAGGACAGTTTTTACAGCAGTACCGGCGACCTCAATACTCCCACATTCAATCGCAACATTATTCACTGGCTCAGTCTGGGCAAAGAAAAAACAATCAGAGAGCTGCTCGAATATGTGGCTGACCTCGATCAGGAAGAAGACGCCGAAGTTCGTTCCGAACGCTATGAAAGACTTTCGAAAACCATACTCAAACAGGTGAGAAGCGAATTTGATGGTGATAACGCTGCACTGCTCAACATGAATGAGCTTTTGAGTGAGTATGATGGTAGCACTACCATTGATAGCCTGAAGCTTCAGGTCGAACAGCTTCGCCGCTTTGACTCCCTGCACACAGACAACTAATCTCAGCCAATTAGTCCTAAACAAAGCCCCGGCAGATGTCTGCCGGGGCTTTGTTTATCCGCATTACATTACAATATAATCAACTAACCATTCATGGGAATTTTGAATCTTTGCAGCCGAAAACTGTGGACAGAGCTTTCATAACACATTAGTTACAACTACTATTTTTTGCTCTTCCAGGTTTTTGACTCTGGTTAAGCAGAAGCAACCGGGTCGCCGCCAGACTTGTTCTTCTCTGATGCAGAATCGGATTCAGACGGATCCTCTGCAGTGAGTTCAGAGTCGTCTGAATAAACGACTTCAGCATCGCTGGCAGAACCGTATTCGTTGGCGGCCTCAGACGACTTGCCAGGCTTTCTAGTCTTGATGGATTCGGTCACTTCTCTCGCTTCAAGAACAAAGTGTGCGAGCATTCTATTCATTTCGTCAGCAACCATACTCAGGTGCTTGGTTATTTTGGCCATATTCTGAATTGAGTCACGCTGCAACTTAAGAGAATCAAGAACGCCATCAACTTCTTTAGTCGTGGTTTTGGTGGTGATTGAAAGGTTTTCGATTGAGAGACTTATCGCTTCGATATTTTTGCTCTGCTCAACCGAAGATTTGCTGATATCTTGAACTTGGACATTTACGCTTTCGGACGCCATACCAATTTCATCGAGGTAGCCACCAGCCTGATTGATGATCTTTACACCTTCCTGCACCTTGTCTTTTCCGAGACTCATTTCTTCAACAGCTTTATTAGTTTTATGCTGAATCTCACCAATCAAAGCACCAATCTCTTCAGCCGCTTTCGCACTCTGCTCAGCAAGTTTCTTAACGTTGGCAGCAACTACAACAAACCCCTTGCCCTGTTCTCCTGCTCTTGCTGCCTCAATCGCTGCGTTCAAAGCCAACAGGTTGGTCTGGCGGGAAATCGCCGTAATGGTCAAAACAATTTTACCGATTTTTCTCGACTGGTTCTTGAGTTCTTCAAGAACTCTCGATGAATCGCCAACCGCTCTCTCAATTTCCTTAATAGTAGTAGAAGCTTCACGGACAGCTTCCATACCCTGAGTTGCCTTGAGGCGGTTCTGAACAGATTCTTCATACGCGCGGTTGGAGCGCTTTGCAATTAACTGTGAATTGGCTGAAATTTCTTCAATTGCAGCAGCAGTCGACTCCAGGGTAACGGCTGAGTCTTTGGTAGCCTTGGTAATACGCTGAGTATTACCAAAAATATTCTGAATAGATTCATTTGACTGCAAAGTGAGGTTCGAAATGCCGTTTGCCATGTGTGAGAGGCGATTAATAACATCCTGAATCTGCAACAGCAGGCGCTGAATATAACCAATAAATTTGTTAAACCGGTCTGAAACCTCGGTCACTTCGTCTTTTCCGATAATGGCAAGACGCTTGGTTAAATCGCCGCGACCACGTGAAATTTCTTCTAGACCTTGAGAAACTCCGCGAATCTGATTAACTACGCCGGTGATAACAACCATTGTAACGCCAGTCATGACAACCAACCCAAATATGATGAGAAACAGAGAAAAGTTCTGTGCCTTGTTAAGAGCTCCCATCATACCCTGTGTATCTACAGAAGAAAGCAATATCCAACTGGTATTTGGTACTGGCGTGGCAGCTATTAAAATATTAGATTTCTCGCCGCCAAGAAAATCATAAAAGCCACTTCTGTTGTTAACGATCTTATCAGCGTAATCCTGCAACTCCGGCTCATTTGAATTGAGAAAAATTCGGCGTTGAGGATCAAGAATGTTTTCCTGTAAAGAATGAGAAAGATAAAAGCCGCTTTGTGAATATTCACTCGATAATAGCGAGGCTTTGCCACCGACAGTTGCCAGCGATCCGGGTATATTTTCAAAAAGGCTCTCTAGGGAGACGCCCACGCAGACCATGCCAATAACTTTACGCTGAGACATAATCGGCTTGAAAATGCAAAACACACGTTCTCGCAAATCATCCGCACCCTGCTGAAAGAAAACTGGACTACGGAAGACACCATCCGTTTCAACAGCATCACGCATTTTTTTGTTGATGTAGCGCTGGTATGGAGGGTCAGTCAGAGGTAATTCGGTGTCATTCAGACCCAATCTAAAAACGGTTTCGCCATCGGCGGTCAAAATAGCCACTTCGATAAGCTCATTTGGCATGGAGTCTTCTTTTCTAACTAGAAGGCCACTCACAGGAGTCTTCAAGACCTGCCTCCATTGCTCGATAAGCTCTGATTCTTCGGGCGCCTGAGCTAGCCATGAAAGATATTGAATCGTGGAATTCATCCTGCCAAGGTATTCCGCGATTCTTTCCTGGGCTGTAACGGTGACACTTATTTTGTTGGCTTCAGCACTTAAGATAGTCTGAATCTGCACTGGAATCTGAGTTTTAACAGCATCTCTGATTCGCTCAGAGGTAAAAAAAGTCAAACCAAGAAGGATTAGTGAAACCAGAACCATTGTAAAAAACAGTCTGGTTTTAATTTTTAAGTTCTGAAAAAATTCCACCCGATCGTTTCCTTTTACTTTGCTGGGATTAGAAGAGTATCGCCAACTTTGATAATATGCTTGCTGGTAATATTGTTGAGATTCAGTAATCTTGCCAAGGGAACCCCGTTTTTAGAGGCAATTTTCGAGAGAGAGTCACCGGCTTTTACCTGGTATCTGGAAGCTTTTTTCTTATTTGCGTCTTTCTTGGCCTGAGCCGCTTTACGCTTTTGTGCCAGAGCCTTTTTGTTTGCTTCATCTGACTTGATATATTCAAGATAAGAGGTATCCAAGCCCTCCTCTATCGGATTAAGCAAAAAATCTCTAACACCCAGATACACTCCCTGTGCCATTCTGGTACGTGCATTGTAGTTTTTGAGAACGGCAGCATCCAAAAGATTTGAAGTGTAACCGAATTCAACAAGAACAGAAGGCATCGCCATTGAATGAAGCACTTTAAAACCAGCACGCTTCACTCCGCGGGAAGGCAACTCAACCACAGAAGCGCCCAGTTGCAACTCTACTCGTTCTGCCAGTTGGCGGCTCTTATTCATCACAGCAGCCTGACGTTCAACGATCTCACGCTTAACATCCTGAGTGTGGTTGTTGTTAGTTTCACCACTAAAATCGACCTGATTTTCAGTTTCAGCTACAAGTCTTTCCGCCTCTCCAACGGCACCTCTGGGAGATTCATAGTAAATCTCTGCCCCACGGATTACTTTGCGTGAATTGTAATTGGCATGCAAGCTTATAAACGCGTCCGCACCAAGTTGTTCGGCGATCTCGCGGCGGCGCTGCAGTGGAATAATATAGTCGCCATCCCTCGTCAAAACAGCCTTAAAGCGAGGGTCGCGATCAAAATAAGCTTTGAGGAGTTTCCCCATAGTCATTACATAATTCTTTTCAATGATGCCATTAGTTCTAGTACCTGGGTCTTCACCACCGTGACCGGGATCAAGCACGATGATCTTTACATTCTCAGCCTTGAGGCGGTTTACTTCGGTAAGCTCAGCACTTCGACGCTTAATCAGCTGTGACTGAGGCTCTTTAAGAAAAATGACGATGCGGTTGCCTTTGCTCGCATTGCCGGGAAGCACAAACGTTTTGGCTTCAACTCCAGTGGGTACACGAAAAAACACCCGCACAATTTCGGCACCGATCTGTTGCACAGTAAGAACTTCCAGAAACGGGTTCTGCATTGGGTAGCGCTGTCTGCCAGGTCTGAACATACAATTGTTTATATCAAAATATAAAGTGCCATCTTTAAGTCGAGAAACCGGCGAAACTCGAGGAACAATGCTTATATCAAGAACAACCTGCGCCTCTTCAGGGCTTTGCCAGAAACGAATATCAGTAATTCTACCGTCTTCGGCGGCAAAAACAACGGCAAAAGAGCTAAGAAACAACAATATCAGCAGCAACTTCAGTATAATTTTATTTCGCACGAGCATTTCCATATTATTAGTATTATCGGCAAAAATCTAACGCACAGAGTATATCAGGTTTGAGACTTCGTTTAAAGCTCATAAGATATTTTTCTGACATTAAAACTTACATTTACAAATTATTCCAGCTTTCAAGCGCGTGAGATACTGTGCCCTGCTGATCTCAACGGCACCAAGACGAGATGTGTGCGGAGTCAACACCTGTGAGTCAAAAAGTTTAAAACCTTGGCTGTTCAGATGATTGATCAAAAAAATCAAACCCATAGTTGAAGCATTGGAAACTACTGTAAACATAGACTCTCCTGCAAACACGCCTCCGATAGCTACTCCATAAATGCCTCCGGCAAGCTTGCCACCCGACCACACCTCTACACTATGAGCATAGCCCAGTTCGTGCATTCTGGAATAGGCACGAATAAATTCTGGACTGATCCAGGTTGTCTCGCGTCCAGGAGCAGGCCGGGCACAACCGTGCATCACCTCTTCGAAGTTTTTGTCTATGGAAAATGAAAACCTGCCACTGCGATATAATCGTGCCATGCGAGTACTTGGCCTGAATTTGTCCAGCTCAAAAATGGCACGAGGATCAGGCGACCACCAGCTTATTGGCTTGACCGACCAAGGAAAAATACCGGAAGAATATGCCTGCAACAGTGTTTCTGGCCTAAGATCGCCCCCAAATGCCAGCAAACCATCATCGTCGGCCAACTCTGGATCTGGAAATAGGATCTGATTCATAACTTTGTGTTTCCTTGAGGAGTAACATACCCCAGTCCGCCTCTGTTGCAAAATACAGTATTTTTAACTGCTGTTCAACCCGCTGATTACCATGTGAATTATTTTTCAATCGTTGAAAACTACTTGGCAATATGTTATTGTATCGCGTTTTCGAATCAGAGCTATAGTTTTTTCAGGAGATCAAAGAAGAATGCTTGAGCCAAAATCATTTGCAGGTGGATTACATCCGCCAGAAATGAAGCTTACCTCTGAAAAGGCAATTCAGACCCTGCCTCTGCCAGACCGGGTGGTGCTTCATGTTTCTCAACACATAGGTGCGCCGGCGAAGCCGACTCATAAAATCACCGATAAAATAAACTGTGGAGATGTTGTTGCAGAGGCCGGTGGGTATGTTTCAGCCCCTGTTCACGCAACAATTTCCGGTGCAGTAATCGGGCTTGGCAATTTCATGCATCCTTTTGGCGGACCATCGCCGGCCGTGGTTATTGAACGCGACCAGGCAGCTGTCGAGCCTTCTTACTCCTATGAAAACGGCCTTGAATTGAGCGTCGAAGAAATCAAAAAGCGCATACAGGATTCTGGCATGGTTGGCTTGGGTGGGGCCACCTTCCCTACCCATGTAAAGCTATCTCCTCCTGAGACAAAAACAATTGACACAGTCATTCTTAATGGAGTTGAGTGCGAACCAGCCCTGACTTCAGATCATCGTCTGATGCTCGAAGAAACCGACAAGATCATCAATGGCCTTCAGCTCATAATGAAAGTTCTCAACGCCAAAGCAGGAATCATAGGCATTGAGATGAACAAACCAGATGCAATAGCCGTTTTTGAAGAGAAACTAAAGTCTCATTCAAACCTGACCGCACAACCACTTACAGTCAAATACCCACAAGGCGGAGAAAAGCAGCTGATTTATGCGTGCCTTGGCCGCGAGATACCATCCGGGAAACTCCCCATGGATGTTGGCGTTGTCGTGCAGAATGTCGCAACAGCCGCAGCCATTGCAGACGCTGTAAACCTGCGTCGTCCGCTTCTGGAGAGAGTTGTCACATTGGCCGGGAACTGTGTAGTTAATCCTGGCAACTACAGAGTACGCATTGGCACTACTGTAGCTGATTTCATCCAAATGACCGGCGGGCTCAAAAAAGACATTCCTGTTAAAAAAGTTATTATGGGCGGACCAATGATGGGCTTCGCCCTGTTTGATCTCAACATCCCGATCATTAAGGGAACCAGCGGCATCCTCTGCTGGGACAGCGAAGAGGCGGCAAATCCGAATACGACAGCCTGCCTGCGCTGTGGAAGTTGCATAAGAGCATGTCCAATGGGTCTACTGCCACAGAAGATGAAGCAACTGATCGATCACCGCAAATGGGATAAGGTAGATGAAATTGGCATGCTTGACTGTATCGAGTGTGGCTGCTGTGCATACTCCTGTCCATCTGCTCTCCCACTTATTCAAAGCTTCAAACTCGGCAAAAAGAATGTCATGGCTGAGCGCAAAAAAGCGACAGCAAAAAAAGGACCGCAGTAATCATGAATACTACTACAGCAGCACTTAACCCTGCACCTCCCAGACTGCTGGTTACCAGCTCGCCACACATTTATTCAGGACTAACCGCAACCCGCGTGATGTGGGACGTAAATGTCTCGCTGGTTCCTGCTCTGGCCATGGCAATTTACAATTTTGGCGCACGCGCAGCCATTGTAATTCTGGCCTCGGTTCTTGGCGCAGTAGTGGCTGAATTCCTCATACAAAAGTTTTTAATGAAAAAACCCGTCTGCATATCCGACGGGAGCGCGATTGTAACCGGCATACTACTGGCGTTCTGCGTTCCGGCGGCACTACCCACCTGGATAGCCTTTGTCGGAGGCTTTATCGCTATCGCCCTTGGCAAACAGGTTTACGGCGGACTAGGCCAGAACATTTTCAACCCAGCACACGTTGCGCGTGCTTTTCTGCTAGGTAGTTGGCCCGTCTACATGACCACATGGCTAAAACCAGCTGCGCTGATGACTCCCGATGCCATGACCTGCGCGACCCCGCTTGGCGTTATTAAAACGGCGGCCAGAGATGTTGAACTGATGAAGCAACTCAGCGAGTCTGGCACTTCTCTTGTGTCACATGTATTCAATCAGCTTCACATCGGTTTTTCAGACCTGTTCTGGGGAATCAACTTCAGCGGTTCGCTCGGGGAAACCTCTAAAGCTGCCCTGCTGCTTGGCGGCATTTTTCTGCTGATTCGCGGCCATATCACCTGGCACGGGCCGATAGCAATGTGTGCCACAGTATTTGCAGGCGCACTGCTTTTTGGCGGTTCCCTTGAATTCGCAATGTTTCACCTGCTGACTGGCGGCCTGATTATCGGAGCTGTGTTTATGATAACCGATATGGTTACATCGCCCATGACCAGCACTGGGCAGCTGATATTTGGTTTTGGCTGCGGAGCACTCACTCTTCTGATCCGCATGAAAGGCGGATACCCCGAAGGCGTTTGCTATTCCATTCTTATCATGAACTCACTGGTTCCGTTGATCGATAAATTTACTGTTCCACGCAAATTCGGCCAGACAAAGGAGATAGCAGCATGAAAGACATGTTACGCATGGGCTCGTTTCTGTTCATCATAGCTGCAGTTGCCGGAGCGCTCCTGGCTATTACAGAGTCAATTACCAGTCCTAAAATCAGAGAAAACTACATAAAAAAACTGGAACAGGCCCGAGCTGAAGTTTTACCCCAGGCCAGCAAATTCAGTAACATCAAGCCCGATAAAGAATCAGCAGGAATCGAATATACAGCTGGTTTTGCCGAAAATGGTGAACTGGCCGGAATAGTGGTCAATGTAGCCCCCAAGGGCTATGCCGGCCCGATCGAGATGGTCCTTGGACTCAAAGCCGATGGCAGCATAGCCGGCGTTAAAATACTTTCACAGAAAGAAACCCCCGGTCTCGGCACTAAACTGGCCGACAGCGTCTTTCTTGAGCCATTCAAGAAGCTGCTGCAGGAAAAGCCCAAGCCGATCTTTAAAGTTAAACAGGATGGCGGAGACATTGACGGCATCACTGCGGCGACAATCAGCTCCAGAGCTTTCTGCGCCGGAGTGAGAGATGCGATGAGCACCTATGAGAAGATTAAACCCCAGCTTCAAGCCCTCACTGCTCCAGGAGATGCAAAATGAATCCACTACAGCAACTCACCAAAGGCTTCTGGAAAGACAACCCGATTTTTGTAATTGGCCTCGGCCTTTGTCCCGCACTCGCGGTCTCTTCGTCGCTGACCAATGCTATTGGTATGGGTATCGCCGCGACTTTTGTGCTGATCGGCAGCAATATGATGATTGCACTGCTTCGCAACCTGATACCTGCAAAAATCAGAATTCCTGTATACATCGTTATCATAGCAACCTTTGTTACCATAATCGACAAGCTGATTGCAGCTTACTCCCCTGCTCTATCAGCCAGTCTTGGAATATTTATTCCGCTGATCGTAGTTAACTGCATAATTCTTGGTCGAGCCGAAGCTTTCGCCAGTAAAAACACGGTTTTAGACTCACTGCTTGATGCAATAGGCATGGGCGTGGGCTTTACCATTGCGCTCTGCTTTATCGCATTTTTCCGAGAGCTACTGGGGGAAGGGAAATTGTTCGGTCACGCAATTCCGTTGTTTAAAGCCGACCCCGCTTTGATAATGATAATGGCCCCCGGCGGATTCATTGTTTTCGGGTTGCTGATTGCACTCAAACGCCTCATGGCCGGCAAAGGAGAGAACTAAATGGGCGCCGAACTGATAAGTATTTTTATTGTCGCGATATTTATTGAGAATGTTGTTCTCAGCCAGGTTCTAGGTCTTTGCCCATTCATCGGCGTTTCAAGCAAGATAGATTCTGCTGTCGGCATGGGTCTTGCCGTTACATTTGTGTTACTTATGGCTTCTGTTGTCACATGGAGCGTACAGAATTTCATTCTGGTTCCATTGCAACTGGAATATCTGCAAACAATTTCATTTATTTTGATAATTGCTGCACTCGTGCAATTTGTCGAGATGGTGGTCAAAAAGACGGCGCCTGCTCTTTACCAATCTCTCGGCGTTTTTCTACCACTTATAACAACCAACTGTGCCGTTCTTGGCATCTCTCTCATCAATATAAAAAAAGGCTACAATCTTATAGAAGCCACTGTAAATGCAGGCGGTGCCGGCCTCGGCTTCTTCTTCGCGCTGTTGATTATGGCGGGAATCCGTGAAAGACTCGACATTTCTGAACTTCCCGAAACAATGAAGGGCGCTCCGATAGCATTCGTTACTGCCGGTCTTCTGGCTACTGCATTCATGGGCTTTTCTGGCCTGGTTTAATAAGGGACTACGATATGCAAATTTTATCAGCTGTATTAGTTCTCGGTATTCTTGGTTTCGTCTTTGGGGCGGTGCTTTCATTTGCTTCAAAAAAGTTTGAAGTAAAAGTAGACCCGATGATCGAGCAGACACTTGAGCTGCTGCCAGGAGCTAACTGTGGCGGCTGCGGTTACCCCGGCTGCGCTGGTTTCGCTGAAGCTATAGTAAAAAAAGGCGAAGCAGCAACTCTATGTCCGGTAATATCTTCTATCAATCGAAAGAAAATTGAAGACCTCCTCGGGCTCAACAAAATATCCGCGCCTGATAAAAAACCAGTTGTTAAGGCAGCGCTGGTCAAATGCAATGGCTTGGATAGCGACGAATACAAGAAATTTGAATACATGGGTGTTCCAAACTGTCAGGCTGCAGTTTTATTGCAAAATGGCCCTTGGCTCTGCCCGCATCGCTGTATGGGACTTGGTTCCTGCGCAACAGCCTGTCCTTTTGACGCAATCAAAATCAACCAGAAGCATCTGCCAGAAATCGACGAAGAGAAGTGTGTCGCCTGTGGCAAATGTCTGCTTGCCTGTCCTAAACAACTGATTGAAATGGTCGACAAGGAAAAGACCGTCCATGTAAAATGCAACTCAACCGATCGTGGCGCTGAGACTCGCAAAGTCTGCAAAGTTGGCTGCATTGGCTGTGGGCTTTGCGTGAAGGTCTGCGCTTATGATGCTATCAAGGTAGAAAACAATCTTGCCAGAATCGAATATGAGAAGTGTGTTGGTTGCGGAGCCTGTGTTGCCAAATGTCCGCAACATACCATTATCATGGAAAACCGACCCGGCTTTAAGGGTCGTGTAGCAGTAGTTGACGAGGAAGTCTGCATTGGTTGCACGATTTGTTATAAAGTCTGCAAATTCTCGGCCATCAACGGCGGCACCCCGAAGGAAAAGCACTCAATATTTCCGGGCAAGTGCGTTGGCTGCGGGTTGTGCGCCGAAAAGTGCCCAAAAAAATGTATTAAAATGGTTGATAAAGCCTGATCACTACCTCTATGACAACCATAATCCAGTATTTTCTTGCCTGCTTTCTGATTGGCAGCCTGCCGTTCGGTGAAATACTGGCACGCCTGAAAACTGGAAAATCATTAATTCTGCCAGGCAGCCGCGATACTCGGCCCCCTGGTGAAGTATTCGAAATACTTGGCCTGCCATTAGGTATCTTTGTATGTCTTCTTGACTGTCTCAAAGGCTTTGTGGCTGTTTACCCGCTCACAGTAAGTCTCATAGGTGAGGACGCTTATTCTCAATGGTGGATTGTGGGTCTAGGAGGCATTCTAACCGTAATCGGTCATTGCAACAGCCCATTTCTAGGATTTAAAGGAGGCAGAGGCCTGGCGCCAACCTTTGGCGTAATGGTTACACTTCTGCCTGTTCCGGCGCTTCTGTCGATGTTTCTCGGTCTCTTCCTCGCGTTCTGGGGACTATCAAGCAAACCCGGAGCGTTAAGTGCTGCCGGAGCCATGCCGCTACTCTCCATTGCGTGGGTTTTCCTGGTAAAGTTCCAGGATCTCGACTACCTTTACATAGTTGCATTTATGTCCAGCTGGACAATGTGGGAACATCGCAGCGAGCTAAAAAACTACCTTGGAATCAAGAGTCAGCCAACTCCATTACCTGGACAAACGGTAATACCTGCTGAAGGTATCGCAGCTGGCGAAAAAGCCAATGAAAACATCGACTCATTAAACAGTCGTTAACACACATACTAATCTGCCAAAATTAGATTTGCGCGTCATTGGTCGGACCAATATTCGGTCATCCATGGCCTTCGCGAGAAACTTTGCCCGTCGAAACAACCATTTTTGATTCGCTGAGTTTGCTTCGCTTTTGCTTCAGGGTGCGTATCTTACTTCCAGCTTAGTATTTGCAAGGTTAGCCTGAAATCTTGAAAGATCAACCCCTTTAAGAAACATATCAAAAAAGAACTTACGAGCATCCGGCTCGACAGTCTTATAGGGTGGTCTGGGTTCAACAGAAAACGCGCCTACCCGCCTGTTGCGATCAAAATATACTGTGACCATATAAACCGACAGGATCAGTCGACTATACTTTCCAAAAGCGTATGAATGCCGCCTGGCACCATTTGCCAGCAACAGATTCTCTACTTTGCTGACCGGTTGGCCGAAAAGGCCCAACTGTTCCTCTGCTGCGGGTGCAATCAGGTGGTTATCCATAGCCGGATCATACACAGGAGCCTGGTAAGGCTGGGGCTGGTCTGGCGAAACGACAGGCGCTGTTGGCGTTGTTGGCGATGCTGGCACTGCCTGCGGCACAGCAGACACTGCAGGAGAGCGGATAACAGGCGCAGGTTGCTCAAAAAAATTCGTCATCTGAGCGCAAAGTTCGCTTAGTATCATTACAAATATGACCACCAGATACAATGCAGCTCTTTTGCTTTTCATAATTATAGTTTAGAATGTCCCGTAGTAAAATACTATCACTTATATTAGGTCGGATACATTGCCATGAGTCTACAGGGAAAAGTAACTGGAATCGAAGGTGTTTACGCAATTGTAGAAGTTGAACCGCGCCCGGAATGTACCGGTTGCCACGCCTGCACCGGGCTTCTTGATGGCGAAAAGCGTTCAAAAAGAAAGCAGATTAAAGCGCTTGTCAAAGATTTCGAGGTGAATCCAGGTGACGATGTATTGCTCGACCTTAACCCAGGAGAAGGTAGTATAGCGGCATTGCTGATATTTGGGCTGCCTATTGCCGGTTTTTTTGCGGGTCTTGCATTGACTCCCTGGCTCTGCAATTCTATTGGCTGCGGTGTCAGCGATTTAGCACGCGTGATATCTGGCTTTACCGGCATGTCGGTTGCATTCGCTCTGCTGGCAGTAGTAGCCCGCACCAGGAAAGCTGAGCAGCTCAGCCTGAAAGTGGTTAAAATATTACATAATAGTACTGCCTCTGAAGAGTCTATGCAAACAGACACACCAGACGACAGCGACCAATAGGCCTGTTGCTGCTGATCACGCCCAAAGCCACAACCTATATAAAAAAAAATTAATACCTGATTTCGGGGAAAAAAAAATCCCCGGACAAAAAGCCGGGGACAAAGTGAGAGGATCTTTTGAGAGGACTGTTGAGTCATCGTTAGATGACAAAATTATAAAAAGCTTTCCGGATCATGCGACGACTATTCATTGACTATGCTATGAGTTTAGTGGATCTAGTATTGTGTTTGTTGATGAATAAAAGAATGGTAATGCTGCAACTTAGTGAGTGGCTGTATTTTGAAAGGTGGAGTGACCGTGCTTTTACAAAGTATGAATATACTTTAGACGATCCGGAAAACGCTTTTTCATTTTTCAAAGAACTGATAATAATATAGCAATAACCGTGCCAACTTTTAGAACCCTGTTTAAGCCAGCTTCCGATTATATCGCGTTAAAAAAGTCCACAAGTGTATTTTTTTCACACACACCGAACTCTCACCCAGTGCGCCAGAAACCATGAATCGCTTCATAATAGCCCACTATATCAATTAAATCCAAGGTCAATATGGGATTTTTTTCACAATCTTGGAATTCCGTGTGAATTTGGCACTGTCCATTGAGCGGTAATTTCAACTCGGGATGAAATGGCACGAAATCAGGTTTCTCTTCTCAAACATTTAGCCTTGGGGATATTCTTTTTCATGGCATTCGAATCCGCTGGTCATAGAGAATGGTTTGCGCCAATATACCCTCATGACAAAGATTATTGCGCAGCACTCAAAACAGACACACCTGACGACAGCAGCCGATAAACGTTGCGGCTGATCACGCCCAAGGCCTAAACCGCAGTTACAAAGATTTCACACCTGGTTTCGGGAAAAAAAAATCCCCGGACAAAAAGCCGGGGACAAAGTGAGAGGATCTTTTGAGAGGACTGTTGAGTCATCGTTAGATG
>Ga0180007_10000884_pt1 | contig 44673 bp, 40 predicted proteins | sample MM_PC_MetaG_FD_121122 | JGI IMG/M metagenome (GOLD analysis project Ga0180007, IMG submission 121122) | Groundwater microbial communities from the Aspo Hard Rock Laboratory (HRL) deep subsurface site, Sweden - MM_PC_MetaG | ecosystem: Environmental > Aquatic > Deep subsurface > Groundwater... | reverse complement strand
GTGAACCGATATACCTGGTAGAGCGTATATCCATACATTCATTTTCTTTAATGTTTAAAAAATGGGAATCGTTCAATTTGAAGGAATCCATCCGAATTAAAAGGAAAACTATTAAATGCTCCTGAAAAATGCCTCATTCAAACTATTCTGCAATCTTTTGGCTGTATTTATTTGCCTTTCCATCATGATATTGCTGGCTGGTACAAGTGGGTGTCATGGAAACAGTAGCAGTCAAATTCCTTTGAGCTGGATATCTGTTTCAGTCGGGCAAGGATTTACAATCGCCATAAAGACCGATGGAAGCCTCTATGCATGGGGAGATAATTCCTTTGGAAAACTCGGTATTGGAACATCAACCGGACCGTCATCACCAATCAAAATTGAATAAAGGTTTAAAACACAACGAAAAAAGGGGAAAACAGCCCCACCCCAAACTTCATGGCCTTCATGGTGATTAAAAACCAGGCATATCCGGGGAACGAAACAAAAACGATTTAACCACAACGATCATGAAAGGCAAAGCCTGGAATTCATATGGAAATAGAATCAACACAGGACAAAAAAACAGTCTCCCTGGTTCTTGGAAGTGGCGGAGCCCGTGGCCTGGCGCACATTGGGGTCATTCGCTGGCTTGAAGCCAACAACTACGATATTGCCTCCATTTCAGGCTGTTCCATTGGAGCCCTGGTCGGAGGCATTTATGCGGCCGGAAAACTGGATGATTTCGAACAATGGGTGCGGTCCATAACGCGCATGGACATGGTAACGCTGTTGGATCTTTCCTGGGGAAACAAAGGTCTGGTCAAGGGTGAAAAGATTATCCGAACCCTGGTGAATCTGGTGGGTGAAAAATGCATTGAAGACCTGCCCATCCCTTTCACGGCAGTTGCCGCCGATGTGAAAAAAGAAAAGGAAATCTGGATACAATCCGGGTGTCTTTTCGATGCCATCCGTGCATCCATTTCCCTGCCCCTGATTTTCACTCCGTTTCCTTACAATGGCGTCGATTTGATCGACGGTGGAGTCCTCAATCCAGTGCCCATTGCCCCGACCTTTGGCGATCAAACCGATATGACCATTGCCGTGAACCTGGGCGGCCCTGTGGAACTTCTTATCAAAGAACCCGAGCCCCTGCCCCAGGACAACGGAGACGAGTCCCCCATGAAATCGACCATCAACCGCTTTGTCAATCGGCTGAAGCGCTCTGTAAAGACCAGCGGGGTTCAGGATTGGAGTGTCTATGACATTGCCAATCAGGCATTTGACGCAATGCAGAGCACCATTGCACGCCAAAAGCTGGCAGCCTACCCTCCGGACAAAATCATCGAAATCCCCAGAAACGCCTGTGGCATGTTAGAATTCGACCGTGCGGAAGCGATGATCGATCTGGGATTTAACAAAGCCCAGGCGATCTTAGGCTGAGCCGGGTTGGGACATATCATGCACCACTGATGGCATCTTAACTGAACCATCTTTAGCAAAGATGGCTCCGTATTGCCTCCAAGCTCACCGAAGAAGACTACACCCTAAAATGTTCCATGGCCTGACAAGAAGACAATAGATCAGGACAGAAACATAATTCCCACGATCAACTCAAATTTTATCAGACAAAATTTAAAAAAATCAGTTGCTATTTATACAGGATATACTATAAACAAATTACAATTGTACATTAGTCCAATAGTTGAAAAATACGGTTTGAATGTGGTTAAGTATCATATTTAATACAGATTACGTATATAATAAATTTTCCAGAACGATTAGGTTAACCAGGTGGATCACAGAACTACCCGGTGATTCGTCTGCCGAAAAAAATGTGTCCCTAACGTGAGCAAGGAGAAGAACATGTTTAAAAAAATTTCTGTAGCTATTTTTATTTTGTGCTCATGCCTGATGCTGATCAGTTGCGATGAAAAAGGTGCCTGGGAAGGCGACTACGAGATCAATAACCGAACAGATTTAAATGAACTGTCCGGGTATACCTCCGTGACCGGCAATCTTCTGATCACCCATGCCACTGTGTCAACCGGCGAAGGTACGGTTCCAATTCCCACACGGATCAGTTCCTTGTCTGCCCTTGAAAGTCTCACCGAGATCGGAGGGAGTCTTACCATAAAGTATGTGACGACGTTAGAAAGCTTAGATGGTTTGAAAAATCTGACCTCAATTGGCGGAGATATCGTATTGAAAGGTCTTCCCGCGCTTACATCCATGGACGGCTTCAAGAATCTGACCACAATCTCCGGGGATCTGAACATATCCGGACCTAATCAGATCAAAAGCATGGATACCTTTTCCAATGTGACACGCATCGGCGGAGATCTCCATATCATCAGCTGCGAGTCCCTGACAACCCTTGGATTTGAGTCTCTATATACCGTGGGGAACGACTTCACAGTCATATGGAACCTGTCTCTTCCCATGAGCCTGGTCGAAGATCTCAGAGATCAGATACAAAATGAAGGAGGTATCGGCGGCCCCATCGAAATCCAGGGGAATTATGACGACTCATTTCCCGGTACACCTTATTTTGGGAACTATGATATCTACACCAAGTCGGATATTGACGCTATTAGCGGTATCAATATCATCACCGGTGATGTGAGAATCATGACCAGTTCCTACTATATTCCTTTTTTGGGAATGGTTGAAGACCAGAGCCTGGAGAGCCTTCAGGGTCTTGAAGACCTTCAAAAAATCGGAGGGTCTTTCTGGATCTACCAAAAAGATAACATCCTCAATCTTGAAGGCTTGAACAACCTTGTATATGTGGGAGGAGGTTTGAGTATTTCATCCAATATCAATTTGTCATCCCTTTCGGAGATGGAAAGCCTGTCTTACGTTGGGGATTCGTTTTATATCACTAACAACGCAAGTCTGCCCGCTTCAGAGGCAGAAGCGTTAAGAGATCAGGTCCTTTCACGGGACGGGATCGACGGGAATATCAGCATTAACAATAATCTGGATTAATCCTATTTTTTATCAAAGTCTCTCCCCGGGCGCCTGCCAATGGGGGAGAGGCTTTGTGCCAATCATACTCCCTAACAAAAAATTCCTATTTCAGTCAAAAAAGATTATATAAACAGCCATTAAATGGTGTTATAAGATTCACGCTGTAAGGCCGTTCTGCTTATTCAAAGGAGACTGAAAAAATGATGCAATCAGCATGGCTGATACACGTTGAATACTGCAAAAAATGAAGGGAATGTTTTTAAATGCCGGAAAAACATGACATAAAACCGGGGCAGTCCTTGGAATTACTCAAAGAGTTGCACATCCTGACCCGCGACGGGCGCATGAACCAGGATAGCAGGCGCAAACTCAAACAGGTCAATCATCTCTATCAATTCATCGAACCCCTTCTGAAGGACGTCCAGAAGGAGCACCCCAATGTCTGCCTTGTCGACCATGGCGCAGGGAAATCGTATCTTGGATTCATCCTCTATGACCTTTTTTTCAAACATCAGGATTGCTCATCCCGGATCTTCGGCATAGAAACCCGGGATGAACTGGTGGAAAAATCCCGTGACCTGGCAAAGCGCCTTGACTTTCCAGGTATGGTCTTCCTAAAACAGTCTGTGGCCGAGTCTATTGAATCTGATTCTTTGCCACCCCGGGTTGATGTTGTGACCGCACTTCATGCCTGCAACACAGCCACAGACGATGCCATTCGTTTTGCCTTGACAAAAAAGGCCAAATTCATCGTATTGGTGCCCTGTTGCCAGGCCGAGGTAGCTGCGATCCTTAAGAAAAACAAGGGCAAGGCACTGGCCCAAAACAGTCTGACCGAGATCTGGCGGCATCCCCTGCACACTCGCGAATTCGGCAGTATCGTCACAAATGTGCTGCGTTGTCTTCAACTGGAGTCCCACGGCTACCAGGTCAATGTGACCGAACTTGTGGGCTGGGAACATTCCATGAAAAATGAACTGATCATTGCATCTTACAAAGACCTGCCACGCCGCCGCCCCACCGAGAGACTGAATGAGGTGATCCAATCATTGGGGCTTGAAGAAATCGCCTGGCGATTTTCAGCCACCCATGATAGCAGTGACGGCGACTCATAACTCCTATTTAAATTTTAAATTTTGCCACTATTTTAACCTGCTCTTCAGCCAGCTGGAATAACTTTTCCGCACTCATATTCACCTGATTGCTTTTTTGTGACATCCCATTTGCCGCTTCATTGACGGATGTGATATTGCCTGAGATTTCCCGGGCCGTGTCAGTACCCCTATTTATTTCCTGGGTTACAGCCTCAATATTTGAGGCAGCCTGGCTCATATTTTCAGCAATTTCAGTGGTTGAAACAGATTGTTTTTCAACAGCTGACGCTATATCGGATACGATTTCGTTAACATCGGTGACAACCTTTAGAAAATGACTGATATCCTCAACAGTCTGGCTTGTTGAGTCTTGAATGCCTCCAATTTTATTCTTAATTTCCTGGGTGGCTTTTGCTGTCTGTGTGGCAAGCTCTTTTATTTCACCGGCCACAACGGCAAACCCTTTTCCTGCATCTCCTGCACGGGCCGCTTCAATGGTGGCGTTTAAAGCAAGAAGATTTGTCTGCTCGGAAATTTCAGTGATCGTTTCAGTAAATTTGGAAATTTCATCGGTGATTTTTTTGAGTTGGGCAACCTGGGCTGAGGCTTTATTTGAAGTCACAAGGGCATCTTGTGATATCACATTGGCCTGGGAGGTGTTTTTCGCAATGGCTGAGATGGTCGAGGACATTTCAGTTGCAGCAATGGCGACCAGATGAATATTTGAAGACGCTGATTCCATGGAATCCCGGATGGACATCATGATACCTGCCATTTTATCAGCCCTCATCATAGTATCGGACGATTTTTCGACGGTCCCGTCTGCACTTGACAACAATACTTCTGAGACACTCGACAATTCCGATGAAGACTCTTTCAAAATTGCCACATGTGACACGGTTTGGGAGATCATCTCATGAAGTTTTTTTAACAGAAGATTGACGAATTTACTTAATTCTCCGATTTTATCATTATCATTTTCCTTCAACCGAACCGTAAGGTCAAAATTACCCCCGGCTGACATGATTGTGTTTATACTGCGTCCTACCCTATCAAGGGGGGCCAGAATAAATTTTTTAACAAGAAAAAACACTGAAAATGACAGGATGATAATAAGAACAAAAACAGTTGCCACTGCGGTCATCATCAATGTTCTTTTTGTTCTGTAAATTGCCTCTTCAGATTGGTTACTGACCTGCTTGAGTTTCAGTGTTGAAAACCTGAAAAGTGTTGTACCGATTGAATCGCCGGGTTTATACTCCATATGGCATCGTATACAGTCACTGTCTATCAACTGGGGAGTATAGATATCTATTGTTTCGCTTCCCCAGTTCATAATAGTATTTTTGCTATCCGCCAATTGCCCTTTTATCGTATCAGAGAATTCTTTATTGAGAAACTCATCGTGAGATGAATACCTTGCTGTGCCGTTTGCATTAAACAGCGAAAACTCGACAAGACCTCCAATATTCTTCATATCTTTAATAAGATCAGAAAATTTCTCCATTTCACCACGTTTCAATGATCCTGCAATGGCTCGTTCCATGGTATGATTAATGTTTTTTGCATAATCTTCTTCATTTTTTTGAAGCAAGTTCCGGCTGTTTGTGAATAGTTCTTCAAGCTGATAAGAAACAATGGAAAATTGAATAACCTGGGTGGTCAGAACAACAGAAAGTATGCCGACAAGGAGTGATAATATAAATTTAGTATGGATAGTCATGCAGGCTCCCCCTCATTTTTTCTGTAAAAAGGAAAATCCTTTTTTTTAGCAAAGAAATCCGATGCACACCCAATGCAAGGAGCCCCTGCCCTTAGACATGAGTTTATTCCAGAGTTCCAAAGCCTCATGGAGCAGTCTGAATAATTTCTTACGCCAAGACAACCCAACTTAAAAAGGCAGCCATTATCAGAAAATTTTTCTGCATACTTTTCTCTTTCATAGTCCGAATACCGTGGACAGTTATCGTGGTTGAGTCGTGAGAAAAACATCTTTGGCCTGAGCATGCTGTCACGCTCCGGCATCCCAAATTTTAAAACATGGACCAGGGTCCCCACAATCCAGTCAGGATGCGACGGACATCCCGGAATATTGATCACGGGTTTATCGATATTCTTACGTTTTAACAGTTCTGAAACGCTTAAGGCACCTGTGGGATTATTTTCTGCGGACGGTATACCCCCAAAGCTTGCACACGTTCCTATTGCAATGACAGCTTTTGCATTCCTGGCTGCTGTTAAAATTATGTCTTCGACAGGTTTCCCGCCCATCATACAAGCTTTTGGCATTAATGAAGGAATACTTCCTTCCACAACAAGCAAAAAATTATCGGTATGGATATTTTTTTCCACAACATTCATAAACATATCACCGGTGGCCGTGGATAGGGTGTTGTGAAACACCAAAGAAATATAGCGTGTAAGAAGGTCCACAGGTCCCGGGTTCGTTGAATTTAGAAAAGAAACAGAACATCCTGAACAGCTTTGGGCTTGTATCCATGCCACGGGAATTTGGCCTGCAACCAGGCTCTCAAGCCCTTGGGCCAAGTCTGCTACCGCCGTACTTCCAAGCCCTAAGAGAACGGCAAGCCTGGAACTGATTTTTAAAAAATCTCTTCGAGTAAAACCGGTCATATTCGCCTCCAGGTGATATTCCAATTTTAATGAACAGCACAAGCAATACAGGGATCAAACGATCTGACAATTCGCGTGGCTTCAATGGGATTTTCACTGTCTTTTATTTCCGTGCCGACCAAGGCCTGCTCAACCGGACCTGGCGTGCCCCTGTTATCTCTTGGAGAACAGTTCCATGTTGTCGGCACAACGCACTGATACGATTGAATCTTTCTATTATTCAATACTAAAAAATGACCCAGTGCACCCCGGGGGGCTTCGGTGAGCCCTATCCCACTGCCTTTGTTTGGGATCGTAAAATCAGTGCATACAGGCTTGGACGGATCAAGCATATCGATCCATTCCAGGCACCGGTCTGCAATTATTTTGCATTCAATAAGCCGTGCGGCGTGTCTCCCTAACACAGATACCAGATCGGATGGAGCGAGGTTCAAGGTATGAAGCATTTGATCAACAAGCTGATTCAGGGCAACATTATCTTTCTTCATGTACGAGACCATGACCCTTGAAAGGGGGCCTACCTCCATAGCAGCCCCCTTGTAACGTGGGGCCTTTAGCCAGGAATAGGCTCCGTCTTTATCGGGTTGAGGCGTCGTTTCGCCATCAAGGGGTTTAAGACCTGACTGTGATGAATAATAGGAGTACTTAATATCTTCAGTAATGTTATCAACATTAAATTCCTGCAGTTCCCCCCCTATGATAACACCGGATGGAAAAAGTTTTTTGCTGTCATCATTTGTTTCCTGAAAAGCACCGTAGCAAAGAAAATTACCTGGCCCTTTACCTGCTCTGAAATAGTCCGGGAAATGTTGGGCAACTGCGATAATATCATCGGTGTAGGCATTATCGATAAACGATTTAATATTTTTTAACAGTGAAAAGCTTTGGACGATTTTTTTGCTGCTGATTTTTTCTGTCACGCCTCCGGGGATAAGGGATGCGGCATGGGGCATCTTCCCCCCGAATACAGCGCCGCACTGATGCGCCTGTTGCCTGATTTCCAATGCGGTCATATAATTTTTGATTGAAGAAATACTTTTTAGATAATCTCCTTCATATCTGGGAAGAAATGGGGCGGCGGGGAATAGTTTCTTTGATTTCAATTCCTGGTTAACCCAGCGTTTCAATTGGACAAGATCACTGTCCTTGCCATTATAGTTCAAGATTGCGGTAATATCTACAAAATCAAGGGCAGATAATTGATAAAAATGTACGATATGGGACTGCAAAAAATTTGACGCAAGAATAATATTCCTCATCAACCTTCCGTTGTCCGTCGGCATAATTCCATAGGCTTTGTCCTGGGCCAGAACAGAGGCTATACCATGGGAAACCGGACAAACTCCGCAGATTCTCTGTGTTATCTGTTGGGCATCAAGGGGATCTCTTCCTTTAAGAATAATTTCAAATCCCCTGAACATTTCACCAACACATTCCGCATGTTCAACGCTCGTCCCTTTGATGGAGAGATGGATCGCCAAATGGCCCTCGATACGTGTGATGGGATCAATCTTTACCTGTAAAGCCATTTGAATTATCTCCTGTCATATTAAATGATTATTTTTATGGAGTATGCCGTTGGCAAAAAGATATATTTCCAAGAACCTTGATGAACTCGTAAAAAGTCAGCAGATGGGACTTTTTACGACGCCATCAACCTTAATCGTCCCAGGCTGTATTCCTATGGTAATGTTTCGGGGTTTAAAGTTAAACGGCAAGAATCTGTTCGTTACAAGACAATCAATTCATCAACCACCGCAACATCAAGACACGAGCACCGTAAGAATTCTATAATTATCAGACTGTCCGCATAAAAAAAATAAGTTACCTTGTTGTAAATAGATCACGTTTTTTACGCTAACATTTTAATAACATTGTTTATTGTCTAAATATTTTCGGATTTTAAATTATAATAAGTGACTTGTAGCAGCTTTTTTTATATTACAATGTTCATCGACAAGACAAAACATTTTCTTAAATTATTTTATTCTTAGCATATAGGGACAGCATTGAGGTGACACGTGTTTATGTCAGTGTCGGTATGAGGGCTTAATTGTGATTGACAGAAAACTTACCGTGTGGTTTTCATATCTATAAAAACGTGCAATGGATGGGACTTGTGTCCTGAATACATAAACCGTGACTGGAGATAAACCAATGACACCTGAAGAACTCCGGGCGATAATCGATTATCTGAGAAAACGGGTGGAACGCTCTTCAGAAGAGGCCGAACGTTCGATCCGTATTACGTTTGACAGACCAGGTAAAGATGATATGGTCAATGCGGGCCTGAATCCTGCCGGAGTCACATACCTGCTCGGCCAGCCCTGGTGGGCGGAGATGGTGAATGACATTATCGAAACACCTGATTTTTGCGAACCCGATGATTCACCGGAACAAATTCTCGACTATGCCCGGGATGTGGTTTCGGATTATATCCGAAAACGGTTCCCATTGGATAAAATTTAGAGTTCAGGAAAAAAAAACCACGGACTGATCCAGGGGCTCTCGCTCTGTCCTCGTTGTGTTCACAGGGGCGTTTTCATCCGCATAGCCAAATGACATGCCAAAGAGAATGCCCCTCTCGGGCGGAATATTCAACACCTTACGCACAGGATCAGGGAATTGCCCCAGGGCGCCCTGCATGCAGCTTGAAATACCTTGTTCAGCCATGAGAAGGGAAAGGGACTGTGCATATATCCCAAGGTCCACCGCCCCCATGATGTTCAGGTACGTTTCCATGGTAAAGAACGCAGCATGAGGCGCGTCAAAAAACGTCCAGTTACGGAGCATGGACATCATCCGGCCTTGTTTGTCATGGCGCTCAATGCCCATGGAGCTGTAAAGGGCATTGGCCGACCCGAACTGCCGGTCCCGGTGAATGCCCTCATATTTAATCTTCCAGGCAAAGTCAGGGTTTGGCTCCTTGCCAGTCATCACAGCCGCGACAAGAGCCTCTTTTAGCACGTCTTTTTTTTCTCCGGATACCACATAGACCTGCCAGGGCTGAACATTGCAGTTTGAAGGCGAGTGCTGGGCATTGTCAAATAATTTCCTGAGAATGTCATCAGGTACCGGTTTATCAAGGAATGCGCGAACGGAAACCCTTTTTTTAAGGGCATCGGATACATTCATGGTTTATCTCCTTTGTTTATTATTTATATAGAAGTCTATGTATTGGATAGGGCCTTCCGGCTCTGTTCTGTCGATCAGACAGCTTAATACTTCATCATAACAGAATGCACCTGTCCAGCAAAGACTTCCCTTTGTTACAATACGGTAGTCACAAGTTTTCCGGTCAGCGTTACATTATAATAACGAATCGGGGAACTGCTATACGGAAACAAAAACATAAGAACATAGACATCCTCCCCGGCTTCAAAGGGAATCCCATTGATGTATGAATTGTGGACAGCCGTTGGATAAACAACATTGAATTGAACCTTGGTTGCAAAATCCGGCCCTTCAAGAGTAAAGGTACTCCGTTCATCCCCAAGGGTTTCAGAATTGGCACCGTGATTGACAGTAATATCTGTAATGAGAAGCCGGCCCCCATGAAAAAATTGTTTTTGACTTTCGTTATGTGTTAGAAGGCGGTAAGATTCGTCTAATACTGACCTGTTAGACACTTCTTAGTGCCCTTTTTAAGTTTTTTACAGGAAACCAATACGATGATGAATACAACGAAGATCAAAGACTATATATCCTCATGGCAACGGTTCGACCATGAGGGAACAGCCATTTATATCAGTACACTGGAAGCCAACTGGTTTGTTCCCAATCCCTTGGGTGACGCTATGTTGAGATCCGGCAAAGCCCTGGGGGATGAAGCACTGAATCCGGACGTTCCTATGTTTTTATCAAGCCTGCCCCAAAGCAGGTCCGCACATTACAAAGGACGATCCAAAATTTTAGAACCCGATTCCTTGAGTGAACTCTGGTTCCATGTGACCAATCGCTGCAACCTGTCCTGCACCCATTGCCTGTTTTCATCATCTCCCTCTGATGCTCAGGAACTGTCGGGAAAACGTATTATCGAAATTGCGGAAGAAGCCTATGAAGCAGGATGCAGACTCTTTGCACTGACCGGAGGAGAGCCCTTTGTCCATCCGGACATCGACGCCATCATCACGACCCTTCTTGGATGGAAAGGGACTCATGTGGTGGTCCTGACCAACGGCATGACCCTTCTACCCTTTCTCGAGTTCCATTCTCTTGATCCTGACTATTTTCATATTCAGATCAGCGTGGACGGCCTGGAAGAAAACCATGACAGGATCCGCTCCAAGGGCACCTTTCGGAAACTGTCTGCCAATCTTGAAAAAATCCGTGAGCGGGGCTACCCCGTGACCTTGTCCATGTGTGTCAACAAAGACAACGTTAAGGACATGGCCGGATTCATAGACTTTGCCGCTGACATTGGGGCGGCAAACGTCCATTTCATGTGGTATTTTATCCGTGGCCGTGGCCTGGGCGATGGTGCGCCTGACATGGGCTTAATCTATGAATACATGGTCCAGGCCTCAGGCAGAGCCGAGGCACGCAACATCACCATTGACAACCTGGAAGCCTTAAAAACGCAAGTATTTTCACCTCCGGGCACCATCCATGACGGGTGTACGGCCGGCTGGGAGTCCCTGGCTGTGGGGCCGGATGGCCGCCTGTACCCTTCGGCAGCCTTGGTTGGCCTGCCCGAACTGGGAAGCGACATCACCCGGAGTCTAATCAGAACCTGGCGTGACAGCCCCGTTCTCAAAACCATCCGGGAATGCAGTATCACCAGCCAGGAGTCCATATTCCGTTTCATGCTGGGAGGCGGAGACATGGACCAGAGTTATATGAACAACAAAACATTCATGGGCCATGATCCCTATCTTGATCTCCATGAAAAACTGTTGCTCTGGATGATCGCACAGGAAGCAAAAAATACACACTCGGGCTCACGGCCCAGCGTACTCGTCCAAATGGGAGATATCCTGACCAGCTGCGGCGCCCACGGAGACATTGCCTTTGTCCATTCAAACTGTCTGCTTGCCACCTCCCAGAATGACAGCCTGACCACGGTCAAGAACTTTTATTCCGCAGCCGTTGGGGACTCAAAAACAGACATTCTCAATCCGGTCTGCTATGATCCGGAACTGCTTTCCCATATCCCCGATATGTACCGCTTCAGAGGATACGGCTGCGGCAGTCCGGTTCTGGATGCCCATATCAAGGACGGTGATCATGTGGTGGACTTGGGTTGCGGCAGCGGGGTTGAATGTTTTATCGCAGCCCGACTGAGTGGAAAAAAAGGCCGTGTCACAGGTGTGGACATGCTCGAGCCCATGCTGTCCCTGGCTGAAAAAGGTCGTATTGACGTTGAAAAAAACCTGGGTTATCAGACCCTCGCTTTTGAAAAGGGCTATCTGGAATCGTTACCCCTGCCCGATATATCCACTGACATTGTCCTGTCCAACTGCGTAATGAATCTGTCCGTTAACAAACGCAAGGCATACCAGGAGATATTCCGGATCCTGCGTCCTGGCGGCAAGCTTGTCATCTCCGATGTGGTCTGCGAGACCGAGCCTGCCCCTATCATACGAAACAATGAAACCCTCAAAGGGGAATGCATTGCAGGGGCGTTGACCGAATCCCGACTCATGGCAATCCTCGAAAACGCCGGGTTCTCCGCCATCAGCCTGATCAAACGCTTTCCTTACAGGAATGTAGGGGGCCATGATTTTTATTCCCTGACATACCAGGCCGTGAAACCCAGAGCTTCAGAGATGGTCAACGTCATGTACCGGGGGCCCTTGTCACGAATAACCGCCCCTTCGGGGATTCTCCTGCCCCGTGGCAAACGTGTTTCGACCAGCGCCCAGGATGCTGAAATCCTGGGAGACCAGGTGTTCGTGATGGACAAGCACGGGCTGGTAGTGAACATCGAGGCCCAAAACACCTGCGCCTGTTATCAGCCCCCGGATACAAAGCCGGTCCCGGCATCAGCAACAATTCTACCCCTCAAACACAATTCAGGCTGTATGGTCTGCGGAGCGTCCCTAAGTTACCATGCAAAACAAACAGACATGTCCTGCCAGTACTGTGGCCTGGAATTTTCAAGCCAAAGTATCTGTGAAAAAGGCCATTTTGTCTGTGACGCCTGCCATGCCCAGGATGCCCTTTCCCTGATCCGTCACATCTGCGTCAGCACTCGGGAAACGGATATGGTGCGCCTGTTCGAGAAGATACGAAATCATCCGTCCGTTCCGGTCCACGGCCCTGAATACCATGCCATGATCCCCGGCATCATCCTGGCCTGTCACAAAAACCAGGGCGGCACCGTCACCCATGACAACATTGAATCCGGCATTACCCGGGGAAGTACTGTTGCGGGTGGATACTGCGGATTTATGGGGATCTGCGGTGCGGCCGTGGGCGTGGGCATCGCCTTCAGCATCCTTCTGGAAGCCAACCCGGTCAAGGCGTCGGAGCGGCAAACCGTCCAAACCCTGGTCCAAAAAGTCCTCAAGGAGATTGCGGACCTGAATGCAGCCAGGTGCTGCCAAAGGGACGGATGGATCGCCCTGACTAAAATCGCTGAATTATCCGGAGGTATACTGCCCTTTGCCCTCAAAGCAGATCACACCCTGGTCTGCCGCCAGCAGCACAAAAACAAGGAATGTCCCGGTTCAGTCTGCCCTCTTTCGGCACAGAAGAGAAAAGAAGATCCTATGGGTCATTCATTCAAAATGATTCAGAGCTAATGGCAGACCACCTAAGTAAGTCATTGATTTAAACGAAGGCATCGGGGTAAAAAGTGCAACATCTTCTGCTGGATAACATTATTTTAGATTTGTTTTTTTTCCCGATTATACGTCACAAACAGTTTTAATATGAGAATAATCCATGGAAACCCATGGAAGCACAGGTCAAATATGTCCAGTGGTTGTGTTAAAGTCCCTGTGATCAGCATGGTCAATTTTTCAATGATATGGGGTGGTGAAAATGGCGCAAGACCGATGGTCACACATAACAACAAAACAATCACCCAACTTAGTTGATCAACACCGGATAAAATTATTTTCATATCCATCCCTGATCTTGGGTTTATGGTAAAAATGGATAGAAGCTATCTCAAAAAAAAGATTTTGGTTCAAAATCACGTGTCCGCCATAGCCAAAGGCGACGGCGGAAGGCGCGTCCGAGTTTCAAACCGGAGGCATACCTTTTAGTATGTCGAGGATTTTCAACTCGGACCAACGCAGAGTTTGGGACAAAAGACTTTTTTGAGATAGTTTCTAATGAAATCGGAACGTACTCATGCTCTTCTCAAAAACATCATCCAAAACATCACCCCCGTCGGCACGTGTGCTAAGCGTAACAACATACTTCCTTTTCCCTGATTCGATAATAAAAAAGTGCTGCCGAATCATAACATCCTGCTGCTTGTTTTCAGACACAAAAAAAACTGCATCAACATTATCCATCGTCTTGAAATTCTTACGTTTGATAATTTCAAAATCAACCATTAATTCTTCCATGTTTTTAAGATTTGCATCAACATAGTCATCCAGTGACCCTTGAAATATCTCATCAACGACATTGATATTCGGTGCAAAATTGTTTTCCTTAGGGCCATGGGCAATACGGTATTTTAATCCTGGGAATTCAACCACGTTCCATCCTGCTGGCGGGTCATAAGAAAAGGCGCCCTCTTTTTCGTACAGTTGCCGTTGGGGTTTGTCACTGCAGCCCACAGCGACAATAAAACCAATCAAACATAACAGTATCAACCGATAAACCATTCTCATCGCCCAATCCTTTTGTGATATTATGTGTTGTTTTATTTCAAATCTGCGAAACATCTTCATCTGAAGTGCCGTTATTGTCATTATTTATACCTGGTTTTTTCTTTTTTTACCAGCCACTTGCGTGGGTCACGTCTCACTATTTTTTATCCCCCCTCCTTTGCTCACGGACTCGAAGAGCATAGGGCCCCATTGATGGCGCTGTAAGTCCCATACGTCCCATAAGTCCTATGGTATTTTCGCCCCTGGTTTTTTCGATTAAGATTTTGGCGAATGAAGGAATCGAGAAAAAGCACGAAGAAGGGCAAAGGCAGAATGATTTATTCCATCAGGCATCATTCAGCCTTTACCCCAGGAAGGTTAGGATGTTTTATGTGACGTGTTATTTTTTGATAGCATGAACCAACCATGGAATAAGATCATTGCTGACCAGGCAACCAAAGGAAATTTAAACCATAAATAGTCAGGGCTCGTTCTGAAATTTACAAAAACCAAAAATGCATTAACCATAGCAAATGCACCCAGATGGTATAAAAACCCCTTGTTGAATTTATTCGAGGATAAAACAACGCTCAATCCATGGAAAGCGATGCCTATACCCCAACCTGCAATGGGCCATGTTGCCCATAAATAATCGGGTGTCGTATCGAAATTTATCCATAGTAATACGGCATTGATTGCCAGATATGCCGTTAAATGATAACCAAAACCTATAATTGACCCTCTGCTTGCCATCCTTTTTTACCTTTTTCTTTTTTAGTCTGTTATGAAATACTCGTCTATCCCCACAACAATTTTTTGTCATAAACTATGTTCAAATCATGTCTTATCTGTTTTTTTACCAAATGTATAGTTTATTCCAATGAATAAGCGTTCAGCATATCATGATTGTTTCATACTGGTATAAAAACAACTGGGGTTATTGGTTAAAATAATTCTCTCAAATCTGTGCAAAAAAGGACTGTAATATTCTTCCAATCGAGTGATCGGTTAGTGCAGTGTTTTATAATTGGTCTATTTGTCATTGCCTGATTTAGCTGTTCACCGGAATTTATCGCTGGAAATGGCCATGAAAATTAAGAAAATTAGTTCACAATTTTATGAATAATTATTCATTAAATACTGACATAAAATACATACCCAGGATAAGGAGCCTTGCATTCAATGCGCGGAGATAGACCTGAGCACGGAATATACCCGGTATAAGCTCGAAGTTTCAAATTATGCATCATTCCCCAATGAACTGTTTGCGTCTTCGCCTGATCTTCCGCCATGCGGCTTGAATGAGAATTCTGCACGGACATGGGTGGATATATACAATAACGATAATGTTCGCCTTTACGGATTTTGCGCCCTTGAATCATCAGAAAATCTCAATTCCATCTGGTTTGCACTTCCCAAAACCCAGATGCCGCCTGAATCTGTGTATATCGTCCTAAATGACAGGGCATGCGAACATGAATACACATCCAATTCAGTCACGATCTGTTCATTTATAGGGAATTGGTTGAATGAAGATCCGGAAACAGGTGGGATTACACGGGTTGAGATTGTTTTAAACGGCTCAGATCTTCGTGTTCATGAGTGGGGGGCCTGCTTACCTGTTGATTGTGATTGGGGAACACAAATCACACCTGTGGAAGATGCCCAGGACGACATTCTTAACGTCAGCTGGAATCCGGGGTTTGTTGTAAGGAATCAGTCACTTGAGATTGTCGAAGTCAACAGATTGATGGTGACAACCTTTTCTCATTACATCGATTCTTCCGGCAGGCCGGACGTCACGGATATATATTATTTTACCAAATAATCTAATCGGTTCAGGCCCTTGGATTTCTTGACAATTCAAGATATAAACCCCTGACAAACCTCTTAAAAAAGGAGGTTGAGCCTTCTGGCTCAGCCTCCTTTTTTTGATGGCGTCCAAAAAAGTCCCATATGCGGCGTTATAGTGTTTGGCCCATCTATCATTCAACGATGATCCGGGTGTTCTCGTAGTTGATCACTCTGAAAGCATCCCCATCATGCTCACGGATTCCCGAATAAACGACATATCCCATACCTGCTTTATCGGGCATGATTTTTTTTATGTAGTTCAATCCTTTAATACCATGATATTGCAACCGGGAAATCATCAAAGCAGGGGGCACAGTCACCCTGCCTTATCGTAACCTGGATTGATCAGTCATTCAGATTCCCCAGATTGTTGACTTTACGTATCCAGAACTGCCCATCACTCATGCCGCAGAGCACATAACCTCCGTCTGAGGTTTCGGCGATATCACTTCCATACAGCTTGTGGCCGGAATTCTCTTCGGTGAGCATCTTGCTGCCTTCCTTGATAAGGCCCAATAGGTTTTGTCCAGTCATCAAGTACCAGATGGTTTTTCACGTTATAAAATGCCTTGTCATTGGTAATTAAGACAGCTCCCGCAGCAATAGAATGGGCTGCAATAAGCATATCCATCGTACCCAGAGGCTTACCCTCATTTTCACAGGCTGTTCTTAATTGTGCATAGGCTTTTGCAGCATCAGAATCCCAGGGAAGAATTTCTACTCGTAACAAAAATTCTTTAACAGCTATAGGAAGCCTTTTGGCTTCAGGCTTTTTAGCCACGCCTAATAGTAATTCGGCTTCAGTGATCGCGGAAATGCACACACTTGCCATAGGCACATAAAGCAAATGATCTCTTATAACGGCGGGCTGACCCTTGATGATATAGCTGGCCGTATTCGTATCAAGCAGATAACGTTGATTTTCCATTAGAACAAATCCCGATCCTGTGGGAGTTCATTGTCGCGATCTGCCATAAAATCTTCAGGAACATCAACAGAATCCATCATTTTAAAAAAATCATACCAGGAACCGGGTTTCTTGGATATGATCACATCACCCGTTTCAGGATCTTTTCGAATATACACCTCGTCACAATCAAACCGATAGTTGACAGGTAGACGAACAGCCTGGCTACGGCCATTCATGAATAATTTTGCGGTGTGTCTCATGGTATCTCACCTCAGTATCGTATTGTCTCCAAATTTTTTGTTTAGATACAGCGTGTTTCCTTGTGTCCCTCTCTTTTACACGGACACAATATACGTCATATACCATAGTATATGCTGATGCTTGTAATATATCAAGGTATATCTACATGTATTTTAATGTGCTGATTGATTCCAATGATACCCTGACCAGCCTTTCAGGATTGTCCTCCCTTGCTACCGTATGGTACTCAATCAATGTGACTGGAAATTCGATTCTTCAGGATGTCGATTGTTTTGGTATCTTGACCGAGACAGTGGCTATTTTGATCAGCAACAACACGGCATTGAAAGGCCTTCATGGATTGGCCTTTAATCCCGAATTGGCTACAAGCTTGATCACCTACGTTTATAACAACGACAGTCTGGCAACCCTTGGGATGAATGCGCTCAAAAATATCTATGAGATGTTTACGTTTATGGACAACCCCGAACTCTGCGCCTCTCTTATTGAGGATCTTGAAAAGCAGTTGAGCTACACAAGCCGGCTGCTCTCAGTATCCACCATCCTCGACAACAAAGAGTGCGGCTGATGTTCTTGGAGAGCAACTAAACCCGACCGCCGGAGGCAATTCCTTCGTCCTCTTCGTGTGGTAAATTTATTTTTTCTTTTCCTCTGCGTCCCCTGCGCCTCTGCGAGAAATAACAATACTCCGAACTCGTTAAGGTCTTGAACGTTCATAGTGAGTCGCAGCTACCGGTGGTTATCGTTATTCAAAAAGAAAAGCTTTGAGTCTCGCAGAGGCCGCCCGGAATGACATCGCTACGGGCGATACATTGACGTCCCTGCGTTTAGTCATAGACGATAGCCCCCCCCATACTCCCACATACTGACACGATAGACATCAGTTTTGACTTGATCATAATAAAGCGCCTCATTTTTTAATGTATTTAATGAACTCAAACGAACATATCTGCTTTAAATAATTTAGACCGACATTGTCGTTTGAATTGTCGTTTTTTTAAAAAAGCAACGGCTCTATGACTTAAAAATTAAGGCACAATTTGCCTGTCCCCGTTTTTCGTTACCGCATTTCTTTATCAATCAGTGATGATTCAAATGGCCGCTATCGAGATGCAAGCAAGGGCAGAAAAATCCACGATAAAGGACAAAATGAATTAGCAATAGATCTTGAATTTCTATATAATTCAAGATAAAAATCCCTGAGAAACTCTTATAAAAGGGGGCTGCAAACACGAAGAGAATATTCCTCCGGGGCCCTGATATGTTAACATCAGGAACACCGGGGGCACCGTGAAAATCATGTTCTAGTCGTTAAAAAGAAAATCAAACCAGAATTTTTGCGATCGATCCAGCCCCAGATCCACATGAATATGTTTGGTATGGGTGAATTCCAAGAGGCCATGAAGACCCAGTTCACGGCCCACACCGGACTGCTTATAGCCACCGAACGGCGCTTTGGCATTGAGAAGGTGATAATCATTGATCCAGACCGTACCGGTTCTCAAACGCTTGGCTATCTGGATGGCATACGGGATGTCACGGGTAAAAATGGAACCTCCGAGACCGTAAATACTGTCGTTGGCCATGGAGATCGCTTCATCAACGGAATCGTATTTGATCACGGAAAGCACGGGGCCGAAAATTTCTTCCCGGGCGATGGTCATGTCATTGGTAACCCCTTCAAAAATCGTGGGTTCAATAAAGTACCCTTTTTTTAGATGGGCGGGCTGTTTTCCTCCAACGGTACATTGAGCCCCTTCTTTTTTTCCGATTTCGATATATTTTAAGATGGTTTTAAGCTGGGTTTCCGAAATCACGGGCCCCATGGTTGTTTCGATATCCATGGGGTCTCCCACATGAATTTTGGTTACTCTTTCTTTCATTCGATTCATGAATTCATCATAGATCGAACTGGGAACAAAGCAACGGGTTCCGGATTCACAGACTTGCCCAGCATGGAAAAAGCTGCCGAAAAGAGCCCCATCCACCGCGACTTCAAGGTCAGCATCTTCAAGGATAATCGTTGGGCTTTTTCCACCTAGCTCCAGAGTGACCTTTTTCACTGTGTCACTCGCCAGCCGCATTACCTGGCGTCCGGTCTGGGTTGACCCTGTCAGGCCGATCTTGTCCACCATGGGATTGGTGCACAGTTCATTTCCCAGTTTCGATCCCGGACCGGTCAAAACATTGAACACTCCGGGCGGGATATCGCATTGGGCCATGATCTTGGCCAGTTCGAGAGCCGTGAGTGGGGTGGGAGTGGCCGGTTTTAAGACCAGACTGTTGCCCATGATAAGTGCCGGGGCCGTTTTCCAGACTGCCATTAACATAGGAAAATTCCAAGGAATAATACCGACACAAACGCCAAGGGGCTCGCGGTTTACAAAATTCCATGAGACCGTCGGGAATTCAATCCAGGGAAGGGGTTCATACTCAGGGATTCGTTCTCCCATTTCAACGATGTTTTTAAAGTGCTCAATACTGTAAGGAATATCCTGCAATGTTGTTTTACGGATTGTGGCGCCAGCATCCATGGTTTCCAACAGGGCAAGTTCACCTTCCTTTTCCTCGATCAATGATATAGCCTTCATAAGCCGCGCAGCTCTTTCTTTGGGCCGCATGCTGGACCACACACCGGAGTCAAAGGATTTACGTGCAGCCTCAATGGCCATTTTAGCATCAGCTTCAGTCCCCACAGGTATTTCAGCAATGGGTTCCTCTGTCGCAGGATTGTATGTTGGCCGGGTCTCACCCGTAGAGGCGTCAACAAATTTTCCATCAATGAACATCTGATATTTTTCCATGTGTAATCCTTCCTCCTTAACTTGCAATTCGGTTTATTGGCACTTATTGACCCCAAAAAAGAGCGTAGCAATACGAGCTATGTCTCTGAAATGGAATTAAATAACGAAACGGGTTGAATCCATCGCAGAACAAAGAACGGTTAAGTCGTAACCGGTATATTATTTTTACATTAGTAAAATTCGTATATCACGATCATTTTAAATAAAGCAACTCTATTCTTCAAAAAATACTCATTTTATGTGTGAAAGATTCCCTACTCTTTTAGGAGAGTATAAAAAAAATGTTACCTTTGTTAGAATTGGTTCGTTTAAGGTGCTTTTTTCCGAAATTTGCGTTTTACTATGATGGCTTGGTGAAAATTATAAGCGGCCATCATGATTTTCCGGAGTTCTGAAAGGTTTCTGGAACAGAGGTTCGGTTAAAAAAATTCAACAAAAGGAGGGATGCAACATATTTCAGCATCGATTGAAAATACCAGACCTTCTTTGACCCACATAGGGCTATTCAATGCAATCTGCAACGTCGATGAATCCAAATGGATTCATCCCCTTTATCCGGTTACCTATGTCTATCCCCTTGTCAAAGGTGATTTTTCAAAATCAAATGAAGGACGTTTCGATATTTACTGCGGGGAAAATCCAAAACCATGCATCTGTTGCAGAATAGGGAGGGACTCATGAAAATGGAAACTGTACTCCATGAAACATAAGCAAGTCATGTAAATAGGGACAGGCAAATTATACAACGGGGCATCGTTTTTCGTGTGCCCCTGTAATTCAAGGTAATATCTTATTCAGACGTAAGAAGATGGGCAAAATCCGTATGTTTTTGTATATAAGCTGCCACGTATGAGCACCTCGGCACGACCTTGCCATGCTGCGCATCAACATAATTGAGTGCTGTTTCAACCAACCGTGCCGCAACCCCCTGGCCGCGCATGGAATCCGGCACTGACGTGTGATGAAAATACCATACATCACCAACCACCGTGTACTCACAGACAGCAATGTCACCTGCAGCGCTATACTCAAAACGATTTTCTATAGGGTTATGAATTATGGGCATGTTCATAAAAAACCTCATGATAGTGGATCTAATTTTGGGGAGAAAAATTTGCTTTTCATACATGGCCAAAACACCAGTGCCAAACCGATCCGCAGGTAAGGGCTTTTTACTTTTTTATTTCGCCTGGATTCATTCTGTTCAAAATTTCTTTGACCCTTGGATTATCAAGGATTTTAAGAAAATCAGGATTATTTTGCAGGGTGTTAATGTCTCCAGCCTGAATCGCACTCATTATCGCGGAATCATTCAAAAGAGCCTGCATATCCTTATCGAACTGCATCTCACGAATGAGATCCATGATCCCCTGATCATTCATCATCCTGTCTTTCAGATCCCCACCATTCATATCAGGGACATGTTTTGAAATGGCCTTATCATCAACTGTCGATTCGTCGGAATACATCTTCATAGCCTGAGCGCTGCTTCGGTATTCAGCAGGAACTTCTTCAATTGAACCGACAAAATGAGCACCCTTGTTATCGGTCCATTTATAAATTTCGCCATGGGCCACAGACGCCACCAATATCAGAATAAGAACTATTTTTTTCATACAACCACCTTGTTTAATTAAACTATCATAAATAGCATTCACTACTAAAACAACCTAACAAAAGGATACCGTCACTAAAATGATAGTAATTTATGGTAGTGATAATATCAATTATTAATTATTACCAATTTTTTATTTTATGCTAAGCATGCCAAATCTTTGGCACCCTCATCTATTTTATTGATATTTTCAATGATATTAATGTACCAAACCAGAAAAAAAACATGAAGATTCTCCGGAGACCGATTTGGTTGATAATGTATATGATATGGTCCTATATATCACGGTTGATGCAAAATCTGATTGAGTTATCGTGATAGACATTTCATTACCGTCTTTAACGACAGGAACTGTCCCAGACCATTCTGTACCGCCAAGGCTCGATAACGAACCTGAACTATTCGTTGTCGAATTGATCCAAGTGACGGATAAAATCGTTTCTCCGTCGATAGGAATAGCTGAAACTGATAATGTGGCCGGGGAAGACTCTGTTGTTAACGATGAGGTGACGGTCACTGTTGGGTTTGTTTCTGCTTGTGAGGCAATAGTTATATCTGAATTTTGTGAGTAGAAAATAGGAGTTGCTGTCCCCCCATCATCATAATTCATCCATGACCATTCCAATACCCCCCCACCTGTATGCCAGGTCTGATAACGCAACCGGGATCGTGTCCCCGTCTGTTCCATAGTGTTAAGCCATTGACGTTCAATCCATGTTGATCCATCGTCATCGGATGTAATGATCGTGTGATAACACGATTCACCACATGGCGTCCCAATCACTCCTAATTCATGATCATTTCTGTAGGCTATAACAATTCCACCTGTTGATGTAATTGCAGCTGTAGGATCAGCATAGTTGCATGACCTGTCAATTAGCTGCCAAGAGCCCCAGGTTGCGCCTGAGTCTGTTGACCAGATACCCTGTAACCCTCGTCCTGGGCTTGGTGATAAATCATCCTCGCACTGGGTAAAAACCCACACATCATTATTACCTTTCGTAATGATGTGTGGGTTTGTCATCACTCCGCTGTACAACAATGAGTTACCGGCCCATGTATCTCCATGATCATCGGATCGTAGAACCCTGACCTCACGCGGATTATCCTGGAACGAGGATAGTGTCACATAAAGCTGGTCATCAGCGGACACGGCAGCATGTGCATTATACCACCCATCATCACTGTCGGCAGCCATCACAATTTGTTTTGTGCCCCAAGTTGCACCCTCATCGGCTGAGATCACCATTGAAATCTGGTCTGAGCCAGAAATGACGTCATCAGGCTCGTGCCAGAAAACATATAAACGACCAGCCTCGTCAACGGTGGATGACAACATGAAATACGCACCATAGTTTGTCTCTCCTGTTGTGCTGATTACAACAGGTGTCGGAGGAGTTATGTTATCCACCTCATACTTTAGCATGAAAATATTTACCCCGGATCGATAGAACAAATATAGCTGATCGTTCGCACCGCGCATTAACGATGATGCACGGTTGGTAAAACTATTCCACCATAATGTCCAAGTAGCACCTTCATCTGTACTTTTCCACAATGCCTCCTGGGTGCTATGATAAGGAGTAAGCGCAAATATAGTGGATCCTATGCGTAAAAGCGCATCATGGTTTCTCACAGCATGAAGATTTTGGGAATATGTGGTTTTATTGATATTTGTCGGGACCCTATCCCAGGTTGCGTATGCTGGTGATATAAAAAACAACAGCAGAAAAATATTTATTTTCTTCATCAATTAATCCCTTCATCCTTACATAACGAATAGAGAGAGGCACCCGTATCCCTTGACACAATGATCCGGTCAAATATCGTACCCGAGGCACATCATAGTAACAGCCGGAGTCCCATTTGTTGTGTTGCTACCAAACAGGACATCATCAATATAAAGCGATGCTCCTGTGTGAGTCAAGCAGACATCGTTCCAACATGAACCACCCACACCGAGTATCGGATCTGTAGCATCGTGAGATACTATGTATCTGTAGATACTTATGCTCGCAAAACATACCGAAGCACATGTTAAAAGAGATGTATATCACGCCATTCTTTCCATAACAAAAAAGAATCCGGATATGGAGACCTATCATAATGCAATGGCAGAAGAAGAATCTAAAATCAGGCTAATTGAAAAAATCAATTAAATAATAAAACACATAGGATCGATTTTGAGGGTCAACATATACATGTTTTTATCAAGACCATACAGCCAGGCCCATTCAGGTCCTCGATTGACTGTGTGAAGGCATATGCCGGGATGTAAGCCTGAACTTCATGGGTGGGTCCTGCCCTGTGCGGTGCTCATACTGACGTCGTTAGTAATGTAACAGATAATCCTGGCCAGGGTGCATCCATAGAACGGTCAATTCTGATGAACTCACAAAAAATCGACGGATGGCTATGGGAAAAGGTCCATAGGCAAGGCATAGTGCTTACAAAAATGATAAAATGTGGCGGAAGTGCATGGGAATCGAACCCACCCGAGACGGTATTAACGCCTCACACCGGATTTGAAGTCCGGGAGCATCACCAGAACGCTGCGCACTTCCATTAAAGGAAAGGTCAGTCAATAATAAAGAATATAGGTGTTTGTCAACACATTTGCAACGAAGAATTGTTTTTTTAAGATTGAACACGGATGTGATTCTGGGATATGGTGGGATTTTGTGTTTCACATCAGGACAATACAAAAACCTCAAAGGCAGTACATGGTGAGGATACACCTATGATCAATAAAGACAGGCTTTCCAAAAGCTTTTGCGATCTTGTCAAAATCGACAGCATATCACGGGAAGAAAAAACCATATCCGAGTATCTCCAGGTGATATTAAAGGAGCTTGGAGCAGAAATTTATATAGATAAAGCCGGAGACGCCGTGGGCGGGGACACGGGGAATCTGGTGGCAAAATTCAAGGGCACGGTGGATGCGCCAGCTATGATGCTTTGCGGCCACATGGATACGGTGGAGCCGGGTCGGGGCATTGTCCCTGTGTTTGAAAACGGGGTATTCACAAGCAAGGGAAACACCATTCTGGGTGCTGATGATAAAAGCGCCCTGGCCATCATCATTGAAGTGATGAACGTGATCCGGGAAAACACGCTGCCCCATGGCCCCATCGAAGTGGTGTTCACCATCTGCGAAGAAATCGGACTTCTGGGGGCCAAGCATTTCGATTTCAGTCTTATGGATTCAAGCTTTGGTTATATCCTTGATTCAACGGACAGGAAGGGCATTGTGACCCGGGCGCCCTACAGCACCCATTTTGACATCACGGTTCTGGGAAAAGCGGCCCACGCCGGTGCAGAACCGGAAAAGGGGGTGAGTGCCATTCTTCTGGCGGCAAAGGCCCTGGCCTCTGTGCCCTGGGGACGCATCGATCCCCAAACCACCTGCAATGTGGGTAAGATTTCAGGGGGCGTGGCCACCAATATCGTGGCCGAAGAAGCTCGGGTGACCGGTGAGGTCCGAAGCCACAGCAAACAGAAAATGGATGACATTGTAAGCGGTATCCGAGCGGCCTTTGAGACAGTGATCAACGAGGCGGTGAAAAACTCGCCCGCCCCTGGACGGCCCCAGTTTGACATGGCCGCTGACCTGGATTTTCCCGGAACCCATATCCCGGATGACCATCCCGTAATCCGCCTGGCCGTGGATGCGGCTAAAAGCATGGGCATTGATCTTCAGACCAAAACCAGCGGGGGTGGAGCCGATGCCAATATTTTCACAGGCAAAGGTCTGATCACGGGTGTTCTGGGTACAGGCATGACAGCAGCCCATACCCTTGAAGAATCCATTGCCCTTGATGATATGGTCAATACAACGACGCTGCTGCTTGCATGTATCCGTCGTCACAGCGAAGCCTACTCGGCCTAAGGACAATGCATGGATCTTTATTTTGACTGCTTTTCAGGAATCAGCGGGGATATGACCCTGGGTGCCTTTGTGGACCTGGGCGTACCGGTGACCTTTCTCAAAAATGAAATCACGCGGCTGCCCTTGACGGGTTTTGACATCACGGTGACCCCAACATCCAAACATGGAATCCACGCCATGAATCTCACGGTTCATGAAGATACCCATGTCCATGCCATGAATTACACCCGGATCAAGTCCCTGATCGAGGATTCACAGTTGTCCTCACGGGTTAAAGCCCTGAGCCTTTCCATTTTCGAAAAAATTGCAGAGGCTGAATCAAGAATCCATGGATGCATCAAGGAAAAGGTTCATTTCCATGAGGTGGGCGGCATTGATGCCATGGTGGACATCGTGGGAACGGCTTTGTGCATGGAATACCTTGACATCCGGTCCGTACATGCCTCGGCCATCCCCCTGGGGTCCGGGTTTACGACCTGCGCCCACGGGACCATTCCCATTCCGGCGCCGGCCACCACTGAAATCCTGAAAAATGTCCCGGTCTACGGATCGTCCATCAAAAAAGAACTGGTCACTCCAACGGGTGCTGCCATCATCACCAGTATTGCCCGATCCTTTGGGGACATGCCGCCCATGACCATCACCCGCACGGCTTATGGCTCGGGCAAACGGGATCTGGCTGAACAGCCGAACCTCTTGAGGGTCCTTGCCGGTAAATTTTCAGCCCCTGTGGAAAAACCGGACACCATCGTTATCCTGGAAAGCACCATTGATGATATGAATCCCGAGTTTTTCGGGTTTCTTATGGAACGGCTTTTTGAAGACGGGGCCCTGGATGTGACGCTTCAACCGGTATTTATGAAAAAAAACAGGCCCGGTACCCTTTTGTCTGTTTTGTGCAAAAAAGAACAGCAGGAGATCCTGACCCAGCGGATTCTCCTGGAAAGCTCAACCACGGGGGTCCGCTATTATCAGGCGAATCGGACGATTCTTGAACGTGCATCTATCACAGTCCCAACCCGATTCGGGAATGTCCCTGCCAAGCAGATCACCCGGCCCGACGGCTCCAGACAGGTCACGCCTGAATACGATGCATGCAGGAATATTGCACGATTGAAAAACATCCCCTTGTATCAGGTCTACGAGGAGGTGGCATTAAATGCTAAAAAGACGCCGGTGCATAAAGGTGATTAGGTTGAAGTAAGGCCTTTGTGCTGCTATGTTGAATATTAATGGGACGTATAGGACCCATAGGACTCATGAGACGTATAAGTCCCATCGCCATCATTTTTACTGGGTTTACCCGTGTATATAAGCTTGACATTGACCCGGTCAGAATATAAAAAACAGTCATGAATTTACGAGAAAAAAGAATATTATTTTTTGCAACAGGCGCTTACGCCGGAAAGGCCAAGGTGGCCCCGGGCACATTCGGGACCTTGGTGGGGATTCCCCTTTACTTTATTCTGTCATTTTTAAACACCCCCACCCTTCTGCCCTATCTTTGCCTTGTGACAATCGCTTTGATCATTTTCGCCATCTGGATTGCAGATCAGGCCGTCACCATTCTTCAGGTTGAAGATCCCGGGTGCGTGGTCATTGATGAGATTGCGGGTTTTGTGGTGACCATGATCGGCATTGGGTTTACACTTCAATCCGTAATTTTTGCCTTTTTGCTTTTCAGATTTTTTGATATTTTAAAACCTTTTCCGGTGAAATATCTTGAAGAAAACATCCCCGGAGGAGCCGGCGTTGTTTTAGATGATGTGGCCGCGGGAATCATGGCCAACATATGTTTAAGGATGCTTCTTGCCGTTTTCGGATAATCATCATATACACCCGGTTTTCACTTGGATCAACCAGAGCGGACCCATAACGAACGGAGGATTTTTATGAGCAAAAATATAGACAGGGAAAAAGCGGTTGAATCCGCAATCAGCCAGATTGAACGCCAATTCGGCAAAGGATCGATCATGAAACTCGGCGGCCGGGAAGTGGTGGCTGTCCCTGTCATTTCCACGGGATCCCTTGCTTTGGACAAAGCGCTGGGCATTGGCGGAATCCCCAGGGGCCGTGTGGTTGAGATCTATGGTCCGGAATCCTCGGGTAAAACCACACTCACCCTCCATGCGGTGGCCGAGGCCCAGAAAAAAGGCGGCATTGCTGCCTTTATCGATGCGGAACACGCCCTTGACGTGAACTATGCACGGCGGCTGGGTGTCAACTGCGACGAACTTCTTGTGTCCCAACCCGATACCGGTGAACAGGCCCTTGAAATCGTCGACATGCTGGTTCGAAGCGGTGCCATTGACATTCTGGTCATCGACTCGGTTGCAGCCCTGGTTCCCCGTGCTGAAATCGAAGGAGAAATGGGCGACGCCCACATGGGACTCCAGGCCAGACTCATGTCACAGGCCTTGCGAAAACTCACGGCCACCATCGGCCGCACCAACACCACCGTGATTTTCATCAACCAGATCCGTATGAAAATCGGTGTGGTATTCGGTAACCCCGAAACCACCACAGGGGGTAACGCCCTGAAATTCTATGCCTCTGTCCGGCTTGAAATACGTCGAAGCACGGCCATCAAGGATGGCACAGAGGTCATGGGCAACCGAATCAAAGTCAAAGTGGTCAAGAATAAAATGGCTCCCCCCTTCCGGGAAGCGGAATTCGATATGATGTACGGGGAAGGAATTTCCAAAACCGGTGAGGTTCTGGACATGGGTGTGGAAGCGAACTTCATTGAAAAAAGCGGGGCTTGGTATTCTTACAATGGCGAACGCATTGGCCAGGGCCGTGAAAATGTCAAAAAATTCCTGGCCGAAAATCCGGCCACCTATGAGGAAATCTACCAGAAATTGAGAGATTCGACCGTGGTTCCCGCAAAAAAAGACAGCAAGGTCAAATCCGAGGTGGAAGAAGAACTGTAAGCACCCACCCGATTGATCTCATGAATACGTTTGCCGGAACATAAGGTTCGCCTTGTGTTCCGGTTGTTTATTGATAGACATCACATGGAGCAGAAAATGACCGGCAACGAAGCACGCGCCCTGTTTTTGGATTATTTCAAGAAACACAACCACCGCCTTGTGAGGAGTTCCTCACTGGTCCCCTCCGATGACCCCACTCTTTTGTTTGTAAATGCAGGCATGGTTCAATTTAAACGGACCTTTATCGGAGAGGAAAAACGGGAGTACCAGACTGCGACGACATCCCAGAAATGCGTCAGGGCCGGAGGCAAGCACAACGACCTTGAAAATGTCGGTTATACTGCGCGTCACCATACCTTTTTCGAAATGCTGGGTAATTTTTCCTTTGGGGATTATTTCAAAGATCAGGCCATTTTTTTTGCCTGGGACCTTTTGACCAAGGGCTACAAGCTGCCTGTGGACAAACTCTGGGTGTCCATTTTCCTGGATGACGATGAAGCGTTTGAGATCTGGCACAAGAAAATCGGAGTTCCGGCTGACCGGATTATCCGTCTGGGTGAAAAAGATAATTTCTGGGCCATGGGTGACACGGGCCCCTGTGGTCCCTGCACGGAAATCCATATTGACCGGGGAGTCAAACACGGGTGCGGGAAAGCAGATTGTGCAGTGGGCTGCGACTGTGATCGGTTCCTTGAAATCTGGAACCTGGTATTCATGCAGTTCGACCGCAACGAAAAAGGCGAGCTCACTCCCCTGCCCAAACCCAGCATCGATACAGGCATGGGCCTTGAGCGCATCCTGTCTGTGATGCAGAATGCAGACACCAATTACGACACGGACCTGTTTATTCCCATTATCCGTAAAGTGGAAGACCTGTCCGGAAAAAAACTTAAGGATTCCGAATCGGTTTCGGTTGCCATGAAAGTCATTGCCGACCATAGCCGGGCTGCGGCCTTTCTGATCGGCGATGGAATCATGCCTTCCAACGAAGGCCGGGGGTATGTGCTCCGACGCATCATGCGCCGTGCCATCCGTTACGGACGAAACATCGGGCTGACACGGCCCTTTCTCCATGAAACCGCCCGGACTGTGTTCGAGGTCATGAAGGATGCCTACCCTGATCTTACTGAAAATGCCGCCTTTATCACCAATGTGATCAAAAACGAGGAACAGAGTTTTTCCGTGACCCTGGACAACGGTCTCAGGCTGCTGAATGACGAGCTTTCCCATATGAACAAATCGGGGGAATCAACCATCCCAGGCGATGTGATATTCAAACTGTACGACACCTATGGATTCCCTGTGGATATCATCCGGGATGTGGTCAAAGGAAATTCCATTGATCTGGACATGGATGGATTCAACCGGGCCATGGATGAACAACGTGAAAAATCCCGTTCGGATATCCGTTTTTCAAATCTGGGCGAAGCCTTTAAAAACCTGTCGGCCCAGGGAATCAAAACGACATTTACCGGATATCAAAGCCTTGAGACCCGGTCCAAGGTCCTTGTGCTTGCCAGTGACGGCCATGAAATTGCCCAGGCGGCAACTGGATCAACCGTTGATCTCATTTCCGAACAGACCTCCTTTTATGGTGAATCCGGCGGCCAGGTGGGTGATCGTGGCACCCTCACCGGCCAGGGTTTTGAACTCATGGTCCAAGACACTTTGAAAGATCCCACCGGTCTGTTCATCCATAAATGCACCGTGACCCACGGAACAGTTAAAAAAGGTGATGCATTGACCCTTACCGTGGATGGCGATGCACGGAAAAAAACCGCGTTGAACCACTCGGCCACCCACATTCTCCACACCGCCCTTCGAACCATTCTGGGGGACCATGTCAAACAGGCCGGGTCCCTGGTTTCACCGGAAAGACTACGTTTTGACTTTTCCCATTTCTCGCCGGTGGACCGGGCAACCCTGGATGACATTGAGTCCTTTGTCAACGGAAAAATCCGGGAGAACTCCCTGGTGGACACCCAGGAAATGGCTGCGGAAGAGGCTTTTAAAACTGGGGCCACAGCCCTTTTTGAAGAAAAATACGGAGATCAGATCCGCGTGGTGGCCATGGGGGATTTCAGCAAGGAATTCTGCGGTGGCACCCATACAAAGCAGACCGGGGATATCGGTCTTTTCAAAATCATCAGTGATGCCGGGATTGCTGCGGGTATCCGCAGAATCGAAGCCCTGACAGGTTCTGAAGCCCTTGGATTTGTTCACAGTTCTTTTGCCATTCTCCAGAAGTCATCGGGTTTTTTGAAATCCAATGCCGAACAGCTTCCGGACCGGATTGAAAAAATTCTTGCTGAAAACAAAAAACTTGAAAAAGAACTGCAAAAGCTGAAGAGCTCCCTTGCCGGAAAAGCCGTGGACAACCTGGATGACATGATTCAAACCATCAACGGCGTCAAGGTAATCGTGCAAAAGGTCACGGTTGAAAACCCAGCCCAGTTGCGTGAACTGGCGGACCGCTTTAAAGACAAACTCCAGTCAGGGATTGTGTTTCTGGGTGCCGAATCCGAGGGCAAGGCCCTGTTGATCGCCATTGTTACCAAGGACCTCACGAATCGTTTCAAGGCCGGGGATCTTGTGAAGAAGACCGCAGCTATAGTGGGCGGTGGCGGTGGTGGACGACCCGACATGGCACAGGCCGGAGGTTCAAAGCCTGAGAACCTGGACCAGGCTCTCCAGGCTGTCCTTGATTTGATTGGGGCATAGCGCCAGCCAATTATTTTATGGGACTTATGGGACCTATGGGGCCTATGAGTGGCAGTGGTCTTTATTTATGGCGTGATGTTCATCGGAAGACGGGAATTTTGCGGACAGGTCCATTAAAAAACCTTGTGATTGGTTTTTCGAACAACGATACAAGGGGGCGTGACGCACACTCTGTTTTTTGGGGTTGTTGATCAGATAAGATCCGGGGATCAGGCTCTGCCCATGGTGCGGTTCATAATGAAATATTCAAGCTGGGCAACCTGATTGCCCGTAAGCTCACCAAAGCAGACACGCCTCTGCCTGATCATCCGCATGACTCTGGGCCCCATCATTATTGAACTGGGGAAATCTCCGTTTTCCACGGGAATATCCTCAATGACCTTGTTGGGCATTTTCTCCAGGTAAATACCTTCATCCCCCACAAAAACATGAGTTTCTGAACAATCTTCCACCTGATCCATCTGAACGATATATCGGAAACACAAACCTCCCCGACTGATATCAATAATCTGGCCCATTTTCGCTGAATCCGGGCTTAGAGCGGCGTATGCGCCTTCACTGACCTTATAACGCAAATGTCTCCGTCGATCCTGTTTTTCTTTTTCGCTCTCCATGATTTGCCTTATCTCCATTCTGGCCTTTTTCCACGCGTTTTTTAACAAAATACGACGCAAATGAAAAGTTTTTTATGGTACACCCTACCACGGCCATGAAATATAATTATCACATGCAATCCTAACATACAAAAAAGCATGCAATGATTATACCATAATTCCGAGAGGGGCCTTATTAAAATCCACCTTTGACAGGCCTGATGATTTGACGTGATATGTAAAAATCAAAATTTAAATTAGCGAACATTATTTCCTAAAATTGTGGCATCCGGTATACAAATGCCTTGGTGGAATGTTCAGGATGTATGAACAGCTTTTCACAATCCCGAAAACAAAGCCCCGATAAAACAGCCGTTGCCTCCTTGGGCCCTCAGGCCTGAACCCGGAGGTGCAGGTGGAGTCAATTCATTGACATTCTTTGCATGTTTTCTGACATTTGCCTTTGCCACCGTGAAATAGGTGCCTGCATTATCCGGGGGTATCCATAGCTTCACATTGTTCGATTCCACGTAAAAAAAGTACCCTTTCCCAGGTATCATCGCATCTGTGGGCAAAATCAACTGAACATAACCGGCGGCTGTATAATCCCAGAGACCGTTCTGGGTGGCGCTATTCGAAGGATCTGTCAAGGGATACGTCCCGACCCCGTCATCCACAATGATGTTTCCGAGCAAAATGTTTTCAGGATTACCCGGGTTATTGGGCCAGGGAAGAGAAATCAGTTTCCAGCCCTGATCCATATACATATAATAAGGCGCCCTGTTTCCAACCAGACTGCCTGCAAAGGTATGGGCGGCCTGTGGCAGTGAGGCTGTCCGGCTGATCACCCAGAAGGCTTTGCCCTGATAATCGGAAAACATTTCTCCAAAGATAGGATCGTTCATCTCCAGATAAATGTCCGGTGCACCCTGGGCATTATAGGCAAACAAACGCCAGATTTCAGCATCATAGGTCCCAAAGGCCCCCTCGAACAGAATTGCCAGAGGGTTGTCCAGAGCCATGGGCATGGCCATCAGGCGATAATCCGTGGCAAGCCCTGTGCCCGTGGGCATGACAAAGGTATATTCCTGAAAAGGATATTCATAACACCCCATGTCATAATCCATGGCTCCCCCGGACGTCGAGGCCCTTGGCCGTGATGTTGCCATGATATCATCGTCCACACCGTCGGCATTGCCAACGGACTGGGGAATGGCATCCACGCAGGGCGAATTCTGCGGGATGCTGAAATCCGGTTCGTACACAGGGTCAAAGGATTTATTATTTGCCCCGTCGCTGATGGTCACGTTCTCAAAATCATTTATCAGGTTGCCATAGGCATTGTTGTAATCCGCATTAATAGCCGTCAAAAGGTTGATGTCTTTCTGAATGCCATATTGAGCAAAGCGAGTGACGATGTTGTAGCGAATCACAGGGGCCATGTTCATGCTGCCCCCGATATTGATCCCCACGTTGGTGGTGCCGCCCCCATCTATGGTGTTATAAAGAATTTCAGGGTTCACAGAACCTGCCATGGGGGCAGAGATGCTTATGGCATAATCATGGGCGGCAGCAGTGGGGTTGGTGATCAGATTATTCTTGATGAACGGAGAGCTTGTGCCATTATAATTTGAGATATAAATCCCCGTGGGGCATGTATAAATCCTGTTTCCCTTGACCAAGGGTGTGGCGTCTCCCATATCCCCATACATGTAAATTCCTGCATACCCACTTCCACTGATGTTATTTTTGAGGATCTGGGCTGACAGAGTCGATGACATGGCATTCATGGAAATTCCGTTGGAGGCACTGCCGCTTATGATGTTATCGGCAATTCTCGGGGAAACGTCTGCTGTACTGCTGTCATTGGCCATGCGGATTCCATCATAAAAGCTGCTGTCAATGGTGTTGCGAACAATTTCAGGGGAGTTGTCTATGGTGGAATAGTTCTCCATGAAAATTCCATAGCCATTGGATTCAAAATAACAATTTATTATTTTAACATTCACACTGGGATTGATGCGAACACCCGAGTTCGAAAACCCGTAAAACCGCACACCCGTGATGGTGACATTTGCCATGCCTTCCTGAATCGTGAGTCCGTCTGTCCAGGCAGAAAGTCCCGAACCATTGATGATGGTTGTTGTATTATCAGCCCCTTTGATGGCAATATTGGAGTTTGAAATCATAAACGCCGAGGCCGAATCCGGCTCGTTGGGCACCCCATAATTTCCAGGAGCCGCATAGAGGGTTGCGCTGTCAGATGTAAGATCAAGAAGATTGATCTCCGATATGGCATGGGACAGGGTCAACCAGGCCTGGCCTGAAGACAAACCCGTATTTGAATCATTCCCCGTGGCAACATCAAGATAATAATCCACGGCAAAGACCGGGGTCCATGAAAAAATCACCATACACAATAAAAGAAGTATCCGAATGATTCCCAATCCTATTATTTTAGATCTGTTTTTTTCTTTCATGGGGCATCTCCTGATGATCATCCTTGGTTCGCCATCACCCATGGATACGTTTATCATTGGGGCAGACCCGGCGGATCAGGCAGCATGGCAGGTAGGGTGGTCGTCGTCGTTGTACTCGTGGTGGTGGTACTTGTTGTTGTCGTTGTACTTGTTGTGGTGGTGGTAGGTACGGTGGTCGTTGTGCTTGAATCCGCCACCACCCTTGAAACATCAGGCTGTGCCAATGTTGCCCTGGGCACGGACCGATCTGCAGACCCGGGGCCGTCCTTACCGGGACCTTGATTTGTTTCCTCTTTACCCGGACGAATATCTTCCCCAAAACCCTGCTGAAAGGCCTTGAACTGATCCACGGTCATCAGTTCCGGAGGGCTGGGCTTATTTTTTCCGGTAACACGGGTAACGATATTTTTGGTCAAGACAACCGGCTCTTTGGGATAAAGAACACTGGTCACATCAACGGCCCGGTCCAGGCAGGCCACCTGGGTGACGGTGGGCGATTCAACCCAGACCACAAAGACAGTCCCCCGAACCCCGGCCACGGCCGTGGGTGTCTTTATATTAAACCGGTTATCCCTGAATTTGAGCATCTCATTGGCAAAGACCCTGATTTTTCCGATAACCAGGCTGAAATAAGCCACCCGCTTTTCTTCCTTGGGCTTGTATGTAAATTCATCAAGGCGCAATTCCCCCTTTTCACCCAGGGTCATAATGCTGCCGTCAGCCATCTGAAAACGCAAATAGGCCTTGGCCTTTGTGGTGATTCGATCGTTCGGGAACAGATCCATTCCCATCACCCCTTTAATCACCCGGGGCAAGCCCTCGCGAAGCACATCAACCTCACCTTTGATGCGGGTAATCTTTCCAATCACCACGACTGCTTCGGCCGTTTGTATCAGGGCAAGACTAAGCATCAAAACAAAAGCCACCATCATTGCCATATGACTAATTCCAATTATAACTGTCCGTGATCTCATCACAGGGTCACCTCCATCTGGATCTGCACAATATGCTTTTCATACTCATAAGGATCATAATCCGGGGCCATTGACGAGGTCATCACATTGGAATCGTTTTTCACGTAAAGATAAAATAAACGGGCTGTCACAGCATCCACCACCTTCTTTGAAAACAGGGCTGAAATCATATAACCCGTGTCTTTTCTTTTACTGGACCCATAGGTCACATCATAGGTTGAACGGATATCGGTAAAGGAAAAATCCCCACCGATTCCATAGGGCAAAGCCAGGGAGACCCCTGCCATGGTTTCGAAATAACGGTATGACGAGGCGTCGGTATCGGCATTTTCATCTCCAAAGGTGACGCCGATCATGGGGGTGATGGCTTTACCAGGAATTTTGAATCCTTGTTTGATTTTAAGGGCCAGGTGGGTGGCATCGGGGGTCAGTCCGTCATCCAGATAGTCCTTGTCTTGATAGACCAGACCACAAACAGTCTGCATGTCCCAGGGCTCAAAAAAAACAATCGTGGGAGCCAGGGCATGCTGCATCTGCTTACTATGACCGTCAGCGGAATAATACCCATAACTGTATCTGAGATCCCCAGTCCAATTTTTCTTCGAGTAACTCAACCGGACATAGGGACTATTTCCCATGGATGACTCATTGTCCGGGTCACTGTAATTCAGATAGGAGAAAAGGTATCCTGTATCCAGTGTCATGGCGTTTTTAAATGCGATACGATAATACCCGTTCAGCGCAAAAGTCTGGTATTGGTCTCCCAGGTCCGTGGCCGGTGTGGTTGAAATTCCCGGAAGATCCAAGGGATCGTTGGGGATATTGCTGTCATAGGCCCAACCCAGTGACGAAACAAGATGCCAGGGTTTGGCTGACCGTTTCATACCTCCGATGTTTTCAAGGGCTTGCTTTGCCGCACGTGCTATGTCCGAATCCGGCCCAAGGGCCACAGCCTTCCGAAACATGTCCTTTGCCGAATCGAACTGCCTGATTTCAAGGTGGATCAACCCCATCTCATAGTACACAACCTGGGCCAGCTGTGAATTCAGTTCCATGGCCCGTTTGAAATTCACCTCGGCCCCTTTGAAATCCTTCATGGCCCTTGCCAGATATCCTTTTTCCATAGAGGCCCTCGGATTGTCAGGGACTGCCCGTTCTGCATCGTCGAGTGTTTTTCTGGCCCTGTCATAGTCTTTCTGGCGGATATAGATCCCTGAAAGATCAAAAAACACATGGTTGTAGGCCTGGGGTTCCCTGGCCACAATGGCGGAAAAAATTGAACCGGCCTCTTTTTCTTTTCCCATTTTGCTGTAAGCCAGGGCCGAATAATACTGAAACTGAAGATTCCCACCGTCCATTTCAATGGCCTGACCAAAGGCGTTCAAGGCCGTATCATAATCCCCATTGTCATAGGCCTCAAGGCCATCCACAAAATAATTCATACCCAGACCGCCCTGTTCAGCCTGGACAGGCAAGGCCAACGCAACCATCATGCTCACCAAGAAATACGTTGCCGCCATCTCAGATATGATCTTTGTGTTCACAATGCGCCCCCATACTGTTTGGGAATATCCCCTGGCTATGATTTCGGCTGCGTTATTTGTTTGCCGAATGTGCCCTTGGGTCAGGACATCCTGGGAAATCAATTGAAAATCATGTGTAACAATGGAATAATAAGGGATTGGATAACTGATGAGTCATTTTTTTTAGAATAATATCAGCTGCAGATTAAAATTTCAAGTTAGGATTTCATATTCTCCATGGCCACGACCCCAGCCACATGGACCAACCGCCTTTTTGATTGCATCGTTCTCGTCATGATATCCGGGTTCACTCTTTATTTTCTCACCCCCTCCCTTGTATTTTTGAACAGCACCGAAACCGGAGGAGACACGGCATCCCATGTTTTCACGGCATGGTATCTCAAACACCAGCTTCTGCCCAAAGGAAACCTGACCGGATGGTGCATGGGAAATCTGGGTGGTTTTTCCATGCTTCAAAATTATTTTTTCCTGCCCTTCCTTATCATGGCAGGACTCTCATGGTTCCTACCTCTGACCATCGCATTCAAGCTGGTTACGATTATAGGCGTTCTCACCCTGCCATGGGCCACATGGTTCTTTTTCCATCAACTGAAACAAACCAAGGCGGTCTGCCTGGCCGGAGCAATTTCAAGCCTTGCGTTTCTTTTCATGGAAGGCCAGTCCATCTGGGGCGGCAATATCCTGTCCACCCTTTCCGGCACCTTTTGTTATGCCCTGGGCTTTTCCCTGGCTGTCCTGTTTCTTGGCGTCTTGTACAATCATTTCCATGAAAAACCCCGTTATGTATCATGCGCCCTGCTTTTATGCCTCACGGGGTTCAGCCATGGCTACGCCCTTCTTTTTGCAGGATTCGGATCCCTGTACTTTTTGCTTACACCCGGACGGTTCATCAGACACCTCATTGATCTGATCCTGATCCACGGTTTGGCCATAGGCCTCATGGCCTTCTGGCTCTTTCCCCTTATGGCACACATGCCCTTGACCACAAAATTCGGATTTATCTGGATTTTTTCGGACCTGAACCAGGTCCTGGACCAGGTTTTCCCAGTCCTGATCCGGCCCTTTATGCTTTTGTCCCTTGCCGCCCCGGTCATATCCATTTTTATCCGACGTCTCAGCCCTGGGGACAGGCAAAAACCCTTGGATGCCGCCCCCTTTTTTGTTGCTTATCTGGCCCTAACGGGTCTTTTGCTCTATGCCCTGGGCTACCGTTTTAATCTTGTGGATGTGCGTTTCCTGCCTTTTTTTCAATTTTTCCTGATCATTTCCGGGGCCTTTGTGTTCAAACATCTGCCATGGGAAAAAACGTCATCGGCCTGTTTTATGGTCTTTTTTCTGTTCTCGACCTTTGCCTGGATTCATAGCCGGGAAGTGCATATCAGGGACTGGTCCATGCACAATTTCAAAGGGTTCGAGAACATGCCCCTTTATGGAGATTTTCTTGCTGTAACAAGCTATCTGAAGGGCTCTGAGAACGATCCAAGGGTCGTCTATGAGCACAGCCCCCTCTATGAAAAGGCAGGCAGTATAAGGGCCTTTGAGTCCTTGCCCTTCTTCAGCGGCAGAAGCACCTTAGAAGGCCTATACATCCAGGCAAGCCTTCTGTCTCCCTATATTTATTACATCCAGGCGGAAATATCGGCCCATCCCTCCACGCCCTTTGCGGATTATGTCTACCCTGGCCTGGATCTCAATCGTGCGATTCAACATCTTCGCCTTTTTCATGTGGGACAGATTATACTGACAGAGCCCGGAACCCAGAAGGCAGCCCTTGAAAACCCAGCCTATACCCTTGGATATCAATCCGGCCCCTTTATGGTGTTCGATCTTGCGGATATAGGGAGCGGGTATGTGGAGGCTCTGCCATTCAAACCTGCCCTTTTGGTCCAAGGAGATTTCAGACGTCTGTTCTTCACCTGGTTCAGAAAAGGCAACCTGTCCATTCCCCTGGTGTATACCACCCATCCTGATCCCATAGATCTGGAGCGTATGACACCCATTGACCCTACCAAAATCGAGCATCTCCGGCCCATTGCCCTGGACAAGGCACTGAAAAAAATCTCGGCCCGCTTATCCCAGGATGAGATCCTTATTGATCAGGCCACCCCTGGCCAGCCCTTACTTGTCAAGGTGTCTTATCATCCCAACTGGCACGTTAGAGGCGCGGATAAAATCTACCTGGCATCACCCGGCTTCATGCTGGTTTATCCCACATCATCCACGGTTCGTCTTTATTATGAAGCCTCCATGATTGAGCATACGGGCCTGATCGTCTCCATCCTGAGCCTTTGCCTGATACCCATCCTTTTATTTTTCACAGCAGGACGAAAAACTGACCTCTTGAGGCCTGATTCGGCCCAAGCCCCCGGCTGGATTTGCGTTCTGGTCGTGGGGTCATCAAGTCTTGTTATGCTACTTACGGCTCTTTTTTTTCTGCCGCCGTCCTATCCTGTTCCCCAGTACATCAAAGCCCTGAAACTTTTTTCCGAAAAGGATTATACCCAGGCAAAATCCATGTTTAAGGATGTGGTCACACGGTATCCTGAAACCATGATTTCCGATGACGCGTGCTTTCATCTTGCCTTGTGTTATTTTAATGTCGGGGAATGGGATCAAAGTCTCAGAGTTTTTAAAGACCTTGTCCTGGACTACCCAGAAAGCAGACGATCTGCCGAAGCCCTCTTCCACATGGGATTATGCTGTCAAAAATCCGGAGATGAAACCATGGCCATGACGTATTTCAGACAACTTGCCCGGGATTATTTTCAGAGCCCTTGGGCTCCGGAAGCCCTGGCCCGTTTACACGAAAGCAGACAACCATGACCCAGATACCCGGCTTATCTATCTTTATTCCGGTTTTCAATGAAGAATCCCTTATAGAAAGCCATATCCAAATCCTGGCAACCCACCTTGAAACCCTGGGTCTTCCCTTTGAAATCATCATCGGAAGCAACGGATCAACGGACCGTACGTGCGCTATCCTTGAATCACTTGAAAAAAAACGACCTTATGTCCGATTTTTCCACCTTCCCCGGAAAGGCGTTGGCCGTGCCTTTGCTCTGGGTGTAAAAATCGCCAGTTTCGACCGTATCATCACGGTGGATATGGATCTTTCCATTGACCTTTCATTTATTGAAACAGCCTATCATCTCCTGTCCCGTGTCCATGTGGTGGTGGGGTCAAAGAAAAACGGGAACCAGAAGCGATCACTCCTCCGGAAAGCCGCCAGCCGAATCTTTATCTACTCTGCAGAAGTTCTGCTGGGGATTTCATACAGTGACTATTCCATTGCAGCCAAAGCTTACCGAAAATCGGCCATTCTCCCCTATCTCCCTTTTTTGGACAGCCATACCTTTTATGTGGTTCTGATTCTTTTCAGTGCCTATCACGATGAAAAACGTATTATGGAGATTCCTGTGGGCTGCCATGATTTGCGAAAAAGCCGTTTCAATCTCACCCATGAAGGACTCTATAAGTTTTCGCATCTGTTCAGCCTCTGTGTCACCAAACGGCTCATTCCCGGATTATCTTTATATTTTCGTGCAAATACATAACCTTAAATCACGATACCCCTTCGAGACTTTGTCCCTTAAAAAGAACAAAGTTTTATTGACAATTTCTCTTGATTTCCCCAAAGAAGCCCATTATAATGGAATCAAGCTAAAAGCAAACCACCCGAAAGAGTGGGACGCAAAGCCACTGGCCTAACCCTTTATAACATTAACGTTCGGGTTTAATTTAAGTAGAGATCGATTTTAAACGAATCGTTTTGTTAATAAACAAGGCAGATTCATCTAACATCAACGTAAAAAAAATAATGATCTCGAAAGAATAGTTTGTAAATCCTGGAAAGTGTATAGAGACATGGTAGCAGGGCTGCCTTAGCTTGCCGATTATCCGGGTTCCCATCCCCCTTGGGAACCCGGTTTTTTTTGATGAATACATAAAATCTTTATTAAGGCTGTACACAGACATTTTCAAACACAAAATTAACTCCTCATAGATTCCCTAAACCCAGGTTGAACTTGACATTTTCCCCCATCCACCATAATTCTACCCAAGAGTTTAACATCTGGTTCAAACAGACACGAACCCGAAACACCCTTGGCATCAATAAAAAAAAGCTATCAGACAGATCTTTGGACCGGCAACACATTCACATTGGAGACCTTGTATGCAAAAACATCTGGCCACCCTTTTCATCCTCATGATCACCATGACCCTGATTACCCCTGCCTTCTCTTTTGCCGATGATCCCAAAGCCCGTGAGATCATGCAGAAGGTCGACGACAGGGATAATGGCGACAATCGCACCAATGACATGCTTATGGTCCTCATCGATAAGAACAACGATGAGAGAAAAAAATATTTCAAAATTTTTTCCAAGGACCATGGCAAGGACACCCATACCATCATGTTCATCGTGGATCCGCCCAGTATCAAAAACACAGGATTTCTCACCCTTGATTATGATGACCCCACAAAAGATGACGACCAGTTCCTTTACCTGCCAGCCCTGGGAAAATCCAAGCGCATTGCATCCAATGACAAGAATGGAAGTTTCATGGGTTCGGACATGAACTATTCGGATATGAGTTCCCGTGAGTTGCCGGACTACGATTTCAAACTCCTCAAGGAACTTGATCTTAAAGGAGCCCAGTGTTGGTTGATTGAATCCACGCCCCGTTCCGAAAAAGTCATGGATGAAACAGGGTACAAAAAATCCATTTATGCTATCAGGCAGGACAATTATATGGTCACCCGGATTAAAGCCTGGACAACCGAAGGAGATTATATCAAGCTAATTGATTTTGATGATCTTCAGAAAATTGAAGGGATATGGGTCAGCCTGAGCATCAAGGTAATCAAAAAACGCGGTGATGACGTTGTTCACAAAACAGACATCACCATCAGCCAGGTTGCATTCAATCAGAACCTTGCCGATGACATATTTTCCAAAAGAAGGCTTGAAAAAGGTCTTTGATACGATGGGAATAATAGGACTTATAGGTCCCATAGGACGTATGGGACTCATAAGACCTATGGGACCTATGTCATTTGAACGGGGACTTCCCTGTAAAAAATAATTGCAAAAATACCATTCTATGATATTGAACAACGATCATATGCATAGATTGCGTACACATCTATAAACCTTCTATATACCCCCATAATGTCAAAAATCGCGGATGGGCGGCAATCATGAAGGCCACGGTCAGCACAAACGTTCTACTTAACGTTCATGTAAGGAGGTCACCTTGAAAAAAATCATTTACCTATTTGTATTCTCTTTCCTGTTACTCAGCCTTTCATCTGTCCATGCAGATACGGCTGAGTTGATGAGCCAGGCCGATGGTTTGTCCAAGTCCAAAAGCGGGAGTATGGACGACTATCTTGCCGCTGCCAACATTTATAAGCAGATCCTTGAAACTGAACCGGACAATTACGATGCCACCTGGAAATGTGCCAAGGCCTTGCGATTTTATGCATATACAGCCCAGAAAAATAGCGTGGATGGCTGGAAAAAAATCTGTGCCCAAATAGGGAAAGAAGGCATGACCTATGCTCAGAAAGCCATTGACATGAAGCCGGATCAACCCGATGGTTATTATTATTTCGCATTAAATGTGGGAATTTATGCTGACGGAGTCAGCATTCTGACGGCACTCAAAGAAGGGCTGAAAGATAAAACCCAGACCAGTTTTGAAAAGGTTCTTGAGCTTGACAAAAACTACGATAATTCCGGAGCGGTTCTTGGAATGGGCCGTTTCTGGTCTGTTCTTCCCTGGCCCCTGGCCAAGAAGAAAAAAGCACTGGAATACTACAGAGAATTCCAGTCCACTGAATTCTTCGGCAAGGAGCCTGAAAGTTTCGTCTATATTTCCGAACTTCTGATTGATCTGGGCGGCAAAAAGAATAAGGAAGAAGCGCGTCAGATACTTTCCACGTTTAAAACGGACAGTCCCTTTTTCACCAAATGGAGCAACGAGCTTCAAGCAAAACTTTAATCTTGATGAACCCTTAAAAAGCGTCATGCAAAACCATCACCGTTCTGCTTGACGCTTTTTTAGTGATGAACTCGTAAAAAGTCGGTGGATGGCTATGGAAAAGGTCCATAGGCCAAACACGATAACGCCGCCGCATAGGGGACTTTTTACGACGCCATCACAGGGAAAGCATGCGGTTCATGCTGCCTTGAGTATACCCTTCCAGATCCAATGCAATATGGAGATACCCCAGCTCTTTCAGACCGCTTACCACGGTCTTCCTGATGTCTTCCCCAAGGAGTCTTCCAAAGTCCTTCCCGGGGATTTCAAGCCTGACAAGAACCCCGTGATGCCGTGCCCTTACCCCAATAAAGCCCAGCTTTGTGAGCAATGCCTCGGATCGTTCCACACGGCCTAACATTTCAAGGCTTAAAACATCCCCATATGGAATCCTGCTGGCAAGGCAGGCCATGGACGGTTTATCTGCCGTGGGGAGTCCCATCATCCGCGAGGCATCACGAATATCCTGTTTTGTGAATCCCGCATCCACAAGCGGACTCAGGACACCCATTTCATCCGCTGCCTTCAAACCAGGCCGATAATCCTTAAAGTCATCGATATTAACCCCGTGGACCACGACGTTTTTTCCTGTTTTTAACGCTGTTTGAAAAATTTCCTTGAATAAAATTTTCTTGCAGACATAGCACCTGTTTTTATCATTACGGATAAATTCGTCGTTCGTCATCAACTCAGGCTCAACAACATGATAGCAAATCCCTTTTTTTTTGAGGAATACATGTGCTGCATCATCCTCATCCTTTGGAAAAACCGGGCTCCTGGCGATGATGGCCTGGACCTTTTCCCCGATAATTTCATGGGCAAAGGCCAAGAGAAAGGTGCTGTCAACACCACCGGAAAATGCCACGGACATGGGGCCCAGACTTTGAATGATGGATTTTAAAGCATCCATTTTTCCGGAAACATCATTATTTTTCATTAGTTAGGCCTAAAATCTTTCAAAAATGGTTTACAATTATCCTTCAACATTATATATGTTGTTGCGGTTAGCCCAAGAATCGATTTTTATTTTACGCATTATAAGCTAAATTCAATATAAGTTCAAAGGGGATTCACATGGCCAAAGATAAGAAGAAATCAACGAAAAAGGAAACAACCCCCAAAAAATCAGCTGCAAAAAAAACTGCACAAAAACCTGCAGCAAGTAAAAGCACTCCAGCAAAGCAAACAGATGATTCTGCCAAAAAAGAAGCCATGATCAAAAAAGAGGCAGAAGCTAAGGCAAAGGCTGAAGCAGAAGCTAAAGCAAAAGCCGAAGCAGAAGCTAAGGCAAAAGCCGAAGCAGAGGCTAAGGCAAAAGCCGAAGCAGAAGCTAAAGCAAAAGCCGAAGCAGAGGCTAAAGCAAAAGCCGAAGCAGAGGCTAAAGCAAAAGCCGAAGCAGAGGCTAAGGCAAAAGCCGAAGCAGAGGCTAAAGCAAAAGCCGAAGCAGAGGCTAAGGCAAAAGCCGAAGCAGAGGCTAAAGCAAAAGCCGAAGCAGAGGCTAAGGCAAAAGCCGAAGCAGAAGCTAAAGCAAAAGCCGAAGCAGAGGCTAAGGCAAAAGCCGAAGCAGAAGCTAAAGCAAAAGCCGAAGCAGAGGCT
>Ga0180007_10000883_pt1 | contig 44707 bp, 36 predicted proteins | sample MM_PC_MetaG_FD_121122 | JGI IMG/M metagenome (GOLD analysis project Ga0180007, IMG submission 121122) | Groundwater microbial communities from the Aspo Hard Rock Laboratory (HRL) deep subsurface site, Sweden - MM_PC_MetaG | ecosystem: Environmental > Aquatic > Deep subsurface > Groundwater... | reverse complement strand
CACGCCAGGACTCTCGGGGCACAGGTAAACTTTTTTTCCGTAACTGGAAATGATGACGCTGCAAAATTTGCTAAAGCTGGCCTCGAAAAAGTAGGCGTAAAAGCTCATCTCCATATTGATTCGGGCCGGCCGACAACGTTGAAACAGCGATTTAGGGCCGCGAATAAAACGATGTTGCGTGTCAGTCATCTCAGGCAGCATTCAATTGATCCGGAAATCAGAGAACTAATTCTTAAAAAGATGAGAAACCTCTTTAAAAAAACCGATCTGGTGATTTTTTCTGACTTCAATTATGGTTGTTTGCCACAATCATTGGTCGATCAAATCGTCGAAGAATGTCTGACTCGCAATATCATGATGGTGGCCGATAGTCAGTCCTCTTCTCAAGTCGGCGATATTTCACGATATAAAAATATGACATTGATTACACCCACAGAAAGAGAAGCCCGGGTTGCACTTCATGATCCAGAATCAGGATTGGCCGTTCTGGCACAGAACCTGACCGATAAGAATCACGCCAAAAACACCATTATTACGCTCGGCCCAGAGGGTGTTTTCATTCATTCCGAGGCAAATACCGGGGATAAATCTCTTACTGACCGGCTACCGGCCATGAACTACGCCCCAAAAGACGCAGCAGGAGCTGGCGATTCGCTCCTGACCTGTGCCTCTATGGCATTGGCTTTGGGTTACGACATCTGGAAAAGTGTATATTTGAGCTCTCTGGCGGCAGCCTGTCAAGTCGGCCGTATTGGCAATATACCGTTAGAAGCTAAGGATTTAAAATCCGAAATTAAATTTGGAGCATAAATTGCGAGCATTATTACTATCCGCAGGCTTGGGAACAAGACTTCAACCGATAACGAACTCTATTCCAAAATGTCTGGTTCCGATTAATGGGATACCGCTAATGGAATACTGGTTAAAAATGCTTACTGAGGCTGATGTCTCGCCAATTCTTGTGAATTTGCATTACTTTGTCGAGCAAGTTCGAGCTTACCTCGCAATAAGCCCTTATCGCGAAAATGTTCAGGCTGTGCATGAGAAAGATCTCCTGGGAACAGGAGGAACGGTCTTAAAAAACAAGGATTTTTTTCGTGATGAGCCTTTTTTGCTCATACATGGAGATAATTTTTCAAAATTTGATGTTCGTGCTTTCATCAACGCACATTCACAAAGGCCACCAGAATGTGAAATAACTATGATGCTATTTAAAACCGAAACGCCGCAATCATGCGGGATAGTTAAACTCGACGATAGAGGAATAGTCCAACAGTTTTATGAAAAAGTTCAAAATCCGCCGGGCAATTTAGCAAATGGCGCTGTGTATATTTTGGAACCAACAATATTGCGCTTCTTAGAAAATCTGGACAAGGAATTCATTGATTTCAGCACTGAGGTAATTCCCAGCTATCTTGGGAAAATATACACTTTTTGCAATGATACATATCATCGGGACATTGGCGATCTAAAGAGCTATAACCAGGCTTTGGTAGATGTTTCAAAGTTTTGGTGAAACGATCTCTTAACAGATAATATCTTTCTCAAGTCAAACATTTCGCGGTGGCAGAAATGGCTTTGTCAGGGAAGACTTACTCAGCATCCTGAAAATTTTCTTGAGATACTCCCCCAAGATACCTGAATTTGCCAGCAAACTGTTGAGCAAAACAAATCGTCTGCATCTTTTTTCAAAACTGCTGACATAATTTTCAGGAAATCGTTCAACAAACTTCTGAGAACGCATTAGTTTGGTAGCCTTCAAAATGGTTCTAAAAAATTGTCGGAATTCTTTTGAAATTTTGTTACTAAAGCTGTCAGGAAGAACACGCCATTTCATGAATGGCTGGGGAATATAACAGGCTCCATATTTTAGCGCAATTGCTCGAGAAGCAAAAGTATCGCCCCAAGTACTGAGCTCGGGCCGAAACCCACCGGCCTCCTCTAAGCATGATTTTCTTAGAATGGTAGCACCAGACAAAGAGTGATTGATCGGATATTTTTCAAGATACTCGTGAAGATAGCGTTGCGGAGAAATATATTCTGGCTTTATCCAGCTAGGAATATCAGAAACACCCATTTGCTTCTCGTTTTCGTCAACAAGCACAATATTTCCAAAGATAATTCCTGCTTCAGGATACAGGTCGGCCATTTCCATGGCTTTCTCAAAAAATCCTGGCAAAATATAATCATCTGCAGCTCCACAGTATATATAATCCCCGCTCGCTTCGCTGATTAAGCGCTGGAAATTTTTAACAACACCCATATTTTTATCATTTACGATTAATCGTAAAAATGAACATTTCTGGGCATATTCACTGATAATGCTAAGACTGTTATCCGATGACTGGTCATCAAGAACAATATATTCATCTGGCGGCCTTGTCTGGCCTATAACAGCTTCAATAGCCTGGGGAAGGTATTTTCCATGATTGTAGTTGGGAGTAACCACAGAGAGAGTTTTTTTATGCATCTTTCACCTGAGACCTTGGTCGTAATATTTTTTTTGGAGGTAGTTAAATCCTAAAGTTTGTGCAGGTTAATCAAACACCTACCAGAGATCTCCCCATTGCGCATCATTGTAATCGCCTTATTAATATCGTCCAGCATAAACTGCTCTGTAATTAAGTCCTTTAAATTCAACTTGTCGGCGAGATTGAGCATAACATATCTTGGAATATCTACTGTCGGATTGGACTCGCCACCGTGAGAACCGGTTAATATTTTCCCAAAATGGAGCGGCAAAGTATATACGCTGGCATTATCTCCCTTTTTTGGCACTCCTACCAAAATTACTCTTCCTTGCGGCTGCGTCAGATTACATGCTAACGCTGTAATTTCAGTATTAGAAGTATTATTAACAATCACATCTGCGCCTTGAGAACCAAGAATTTTACGAATTTCCTTTTCTACAGAATCTTTCTGTGAATTCACGACGTGAGTTGCACCAAACTTTTTAGCTAATTCCAGACGGTTATCAAACAGATCAATGGCAATTATGGGATAAGCAGACACCATTGCCGCGCCCTGAATAACATTAAGTCCCACCCCGCCAGCACCAAAAACAACTATAGATTCCCCTATTTTCAGTTTTGCATTATTTAATACCACGCCCAAACCGGTTGTAACCGCGCAACCCAATAGGGGCGCGACCTTCAGGTCAAAATTCTCTGGAATAACCGTAAGTCTATTTTCAGAAACCACAGCGTATTCATTGAATGATGTAACTGATCCTGCATTTAACTTTTTCCCTTGCCATTTATATGCAGGAGGATTGGCTTCTATTCCCTGTCCTTTCCTCCAATGCATGACAACATGATCGCCGGGTTTAACATATTTGACCCCAGGCCCGATTTCAAGAACTTCGCCAGAGCCTTCATGCCCGAGAAGATGTGGTAAGAACTTGTCTTCTCCCTTCGCACCATCAATTTCACCCAACTGAGAACCACAGATTCCGCTGTAAAAAACCTTTACCAGAACCTGACCAAAATCAAGTGTCTCAGGCAAAAAAACTTCATCGATCACAAGAGGCTTATTCGATTCAACCAGAATAGCCGCCTTCATTTTATTAATTTTTGTCATGAACCCCTCCAAAAAAAATTTTAACAAATACTTAATCACAATACCTGGGGCAGCTTCAAGTCTGCCGATCGTTTAAAACACTTTAAGTAACGAAATATCCGATAAACTCCATCGAGTGACAATGTTTGAGCTTTTTCTGCAGTCAACGAATTGGAGAATTAACTCCACAGTTTAGAGACCTCCGGTGGAATCATTCCTAGTTCAGATCGCAAACGGCTAACGTCAAGCGTTGTATGCAAGGGTGCTCTTTCTATCAATGACTCCAGATATGAAACAGGCCTTATCAATTTTTCATCCAAACCAAGTTTTCTAGCAATATGCACAGCCATATCGGCATAACTAATTTCTTGTGCAGCAGAGACCTGCATAATTCCAGGAATCTGCAACTCTGCTACCTTCAATAAAACTTCAACTGCGAAAGCAAGAGGAACTGGAGAAAAAAGCATATCAGAAAACGGACAAATTTCCTTCCCTGCTTTAAGGTCACGAATCCAGCCTTGAAAAAGAGGCATATCCGGACTCAGAACTTTACTAAATCGCACTATTGAAAGCATGTCGCCCATTTTTAACAACTTGGCTTCCGCCTCCGATTTCTGCCTTCCGTAGGCTGACTGTGGATTTACAGGATCATTCCCTTTGGCAAAGGGTTTCTTTCCATCAAATACGACATTTGTGGAGAGAAAGATCACGAAGCATCCAGAATCAACTAGTCGCCTTGCCAAAGAGATTGTTCCCTCAACATTCACCCGCCTGCTATACTCCGGCTCTGAACGGCACTTTTCCTGTGAGGTTACAGCTGCACAGATGAAGGCTACTTTAACTGGAACTGTCGGTAAAGGCCATTGTCTGAGATCTTCAGATAAATCAAGAAACACTTTTTGCACTGAGACCAGATTACGGTTACGTGTCGTCTGCAAGACATTCTTCCCGGAGGCTTGAAAGGCGGTCACTAAGCTTCGTCCGATACTTCCATCCGAGCCGACAACCAAAACAGAATCTCTATTGTCGACATGCATCGTCATTGCTACCCCACTTACGCCACTACCTGGATTTGTACAAATATGTTCAGTTATTAGCCTTGTGAACCTGATTCCGCATTAATCTGTTCAATTACTGAATCCAAGCTTCCTCTGCGAATTTTCCATAATTCTTCAATAGATATTTTCATACGTTCTGCCGTTCGAGCAGCTTTTTGGGAATCAGTAAAATTTATTCGATCCCATTCGTATGCCCTTAATATTGATAAGTCATTTGCCGAGAACTGGTCGGTTTCAATTTGTCCATAGTTCCAGCGGACTTCGCCCTCTTGAAATGATTTTTTGAATGCTCCCATATCAATACAAAGCTGCCACAATTTTGTATGCGGCAATGGAATCGCAACAAACAATTTCACATAATCCACATCTATATCTTCAGCAAATTTTATTGATTTCCGAATCTCTTCCCAAGTCTCTGTTGGAAAGCCGATAACGAAATTCGCAGCGACATAAATCCCTTTTTTTCTGGCTTTGTCAGCAATATCAGAAACTTGCGCCAAATTTATAGGTTTGCCAATGATTTCCTTCAAGACCCTTTGTGAACCCGACTCAATAGCTATGTCAATATATTCACACCCAGATTCTTTCATAGCATCAAGCATTTCTTCGTCTAAACAAAATACGGCCGTGGCAATTGAAACCCAAGGCATAACAAGGTCTCTTTCAATCATTCCTCTAAATATTTCCATTGCACGTTTCTTATTCAAAAAAAGATTGTCATCATCGAAAATCAAAGATTTAATTCCATATGTGTTTTTCATCCATTCTATTTCATCAAGAACAGATGATGCAGAACGAGGTCTGAAATTTTTTCCAGAGATAGATTCGACCTGGCAAAAAACACAACCGACCGGACACCCCCGAGATGTTAAAATTCGAGCATAAGGAAGCTCTGGAGGCATATCAACGCTTCTTCTTGAAGGAAATTCTCCAACATAATCAGGATAATCTATCAAATCATATGCAGGAAGGGGCAAAGAATCCAAATCGTTTATTCTATCGGAGCAACCTAAATTAATAATTTCAGAATCTCTTTTATAGCAAACGCCTTTTAATGGAAAAGGAGACTGCTCCGAAAAATGCTGAAGGAGTTCCTTAAATACATATTCTCCTTCACCAATTATTGCGTAATCAACATTTGGATCTAAAATAACCTTTTCCGGATTCATGGTCGCATAAACACCGCCAATCACAACCTTGGAATCTGGACAAGCAACTTTAGAAAGTTTGGCGGCATAATGACCAGCATTACCATATTGATCCATAAGCACAGTAATACCAATGACATCTGCGTCTATTTTTTTCAACTCTGATATGAATGTCTCGTCATTCATATTTTTCAGGTTTGCATCAATAATTGTAATTTCTGCCAAATCTCTTGATACCGCAGCAATCAAACAAAGATTGTATGGGATGAAATGCCACTTACTATTCAAATCCCAGTCACACCATAAAAAGTTTGGAACTACCAAAGCGACTTTTAACTTACAATGACTATTTTTCATGTTTATCCTGGAAATTGTTAATTTTGGGTAATTCTGCGACAGTAATCAAAACGGTCCTTTGAACCAGTCTCCAGGAACATCGTGATTTATTCCACGCAATTGCTTAAGCGGCTCAAGACTAATTTCAATATTAAGCATTTTAGCAATTGCCTGCCCCACATCAGCCGCTTCTTTATAATAGTTTTTTGTCAATGCACAGCTTGTAGGGGTTGGACAATCCTGGAGAGCCATTCGGACTGGGGGACATTTAAACGAATCGAAGCATTCAGTTGCACACCGTGCGATAATCTCACCGGCAACAGACAGTGTTTCCCAGCCAGTATCCAAAACCAGCAGTCTGCCAGTTTTACGAACAGAATCAACTATTGTCTTCCAATCAATCGGATTGATACTGCGCAAGTCGATCAAATCGCAGTTAACGTTGCATTCCTTGTGCAAGTAATCGATTGCATGTATTGCTTCTACAGTCATATAAGACATTGAAACTACAGATAAGTCACTTCCTTCACGTAACAAAGATGCCTTGCCAAGAGGAAGTCGAAAATCCCCTTCCGGGACTTCTTCCGTGTGATTATGTAACCAGCGATGTTCAAGAAAAAGAACTGGATCATCATCAAAGATTGAAGAAAGTAAAAGTCCCTTGGCATCTTTTGCTGTCGTCGGTGAAACCACTTTAAGTCCAGGGACATGTGCAAACCATGAATGAAGGCTTTGAGAGTGAGTCGGCCCCTGTCCCCACCCTCGACCTATTATCAGCCTTATTGTAATTGGAACACTCCCACCATTGCCACCAAACATGTATTTCCAGTTTGCTGCATTGTTAATAAGTTGATCCATGGCCAACAGGAAAAAATCAAGGCGCTGGTGAGTCATCACCGGGCGAATTCCATTAAGCGAAGCTCCTATGGCTATTCCCGTCATTCCGTTTTCAGAACAAGGCATATCAAATACGCGCTCCGGTCCGAACTTCTCCTGTAATCCAAGGCTTGTACCAAAAATTCCTTTTGGATCAGGAGTGCCAAGTCCGTAACAGATTACATTTTTGTCGATATGCATTGCAGTTGAGAGGGCATCATTTATCGCTTGCGAGAAAGTCATAGAATGGCTCATCGGATGACCTCTTTAAAAACAGAATTATCGTAAAAGTCTGGAAATTCATCCCGATCGGCCAATTCAAATGCATTATCAACAAGAGCTTGCGTCATGCTTTTTAATTCATCAATCATCGACTTATCAATAACATTATCCAAAAGTAATTTATTTTCGAATGCTTCAACAGGATCTTTTTTCTTCCACTCTTTGAATTCTTCTTCAGAGCGATATCCGATATGATTATCGAAGTCAGGTCCGCAGTGCTCTCTCCAGCGATATGTCGCAAATTCCAGAAAAACAGGCCCATTTCCATTACGAATTGAGGCAACAGCCGTTGAGATCTTCTCATAAGACTCCGCTACGTCGTTCCCGTTGCCACTTACAGCTGAACATCCCATTCCCTGGACCATAGAAGCAATACTTCTACCTTCGGGTTGCCTGACTTTCAAGTGTGAATATACAGAATAGAGATTGTTCTCACAAATGAATAATACTGGCAGCTGTTTAACTACAGCAAAATTCACTGATTCATAGAAGACACCTTCTTCAGTTGCAGCATCACCCAAAAACACACAACTTACCTGATCAGTTTTTTTAAGTTTTATTGACAAACCAAGGCCTACACCGACTGGAATTGTTCCTGCAACAATTGCAGTGCTGCCGACAAATCCAACAGATCTATCAATTAAGTGCATTGACCCACCCCACCCTCGGGAACAACCACTCTTTTTGCCGTGTATTTCGGCAATCATTCTATTCAAATCGCCACCTTTGCCTAAGTAATGACCATGTGAGCGATGAGTGCTGACAACAAAGTCATCAGAGCGCAGGGCCTGACCGGCGGCGGCTGGCACTGCTTCCTGGCCGGTACTGAGATGGGTTGGACAACGCATCTTTTTTTCAGAATGGTAGCGAGCAGCAATAGATTCTTCGCAAAAGCGAATCAAGAGCATTTTGGAATATAATTCCAGCGCTGTTTTCTTATCTACAGTCATTAGGGTATAAACCAGTAATAATCACCAGTATAGCCGGCTTCACAAAAGAATTTCTTCCAGTCATCAACGTGCATCATGGTCTTCGCGGTTAAATTCCATGCTTCCATGAGCACCTTTTCTTCTTCATTGCGATATGCATCGACGGTAACAAAACTTTTCCCTCTGCTCACACGTTCAATTTCACGTAAGGCCTGGGCGCACTCTTCAAGTTCAAGATTGTGAATTGTATTTATGGCAATCACCACATCAAATGATTTATCCGGAAATGGAAGCTTTCTGGCATCTGCGACTTGAACAAATGGCTTCATGTCATCAATGGCGTTGGCAATAGCATATTCTGAAACGTCTATCCCTTGAACCTGAATGCCTGGAATCAGCTCTGAAAGATCGTGAAGCATGAACCCTTTGCCACAACCCACATCAAGAACACTGCTTTTTGGAGACAGATCGAAGTGTTTTTGAAATGTTGGGATTACCGGTTGCCAAAAACGTGAGATATAACTGAAACCACCATAACCATGTTTTCGATCACCGTCAAAGAATTCTTTCCCGAATTGACGGGCAATACGCCTATCTTCTTCAGTTTTTTCAGCTCCCCTCTCTTTTACATTCCTCTTAGTCTTTGGATAGTTCGCAAGCAAATCAATTTCAACACCCATTATTTTGCTCCAAATTTAATATTTTATCGCGCATCGACACATAATCACTGCGATTTAATTGTAACTCACTGCCTCATTAAAATTTGTAATTTTCTTCATGGCTTTAATGTTGTAACAATTTTCATCGTCGATTAGCACGCCTGATTTATAGGCTTCAATAACTTCTTTTATCCCATCATCTACACCATGTTTCTGTTTAAAACCAGTAGCTAGAATCTTATCTGAGCAGAGCCGATAGGAACGTGGATCATTAGAAGGTGAAACAACTATTTCCGCAGGCACATAACTCACAACTTTCTGGGCAATTTCCATAATTGCAAGATTTTCAAATCCGGCATTAAAAATTCCTGGCGCTTTATTTCCCATTTTTATGAAATGAAGATAAACTTCAACCATATCTTTGATATGGATATTGGGGCGAACCTGATTTCCCCCAAAAACGGTTATCTTTTTTCGGGTTAAAGCCTGCATGGTAAGCATGTTAACAGAAAGATCCAAACGCATTCTTGGAGAATAGCCACATACAGTCGCCGGGCGAACACATTGGATGGTAATATAATCTTTATAACTCAAAAGAATTCGCTCGCTGATCATCTTGGTTTTGTTATAGTCCGAAATTGGAACCAGAGAGAGTTCCTCTGTCACCCGAGGTTCTTCTTTCACCCCATAGACACTGCCTGAGCTCGCATATATGAATTGTTTCACCTTGCTGGCAATCGCCTTTTCCACCAACTGCATTGTAGCGAGAGCGTTTACTTCCCAGGACAGTTTCGGGTTCAGATCGCTACATGGATCGTTTGCAACATTTGCCAGATGCAATACAATATCGATGCCATCCATGGGAATATTTTCAATATTTCGAACATCCTCCTGAACAATTTTAAGGTTTTTGTGAGGTTGTAAAAAATTGCCAAACCACATGCAGTCAACAACTACAAGATTATGCCCTTCACTCAACAATCGTTGAGACAAGACGGAACCAATAAATCCGCAACCACCGGTCAATAAAATATTCATCGATCTATCCTTAAATATGAAAATGTCTCAAAATATACAAACGAGATCAAGTATTAACACTATACTCATGGTTTATGGATGTAATCAAAAGGTAGTTTTTGTATTTCAGTCAAATTTTCTTTAATCCAGGAAATAGTTTCATCTATCCCCTCTTCCAAGCCAACGATAGGCTTCCAGCCGAATGTTTCTCTGGCTTTTTCACTATCAAGAAGATAGGCAGAATCCTTTCCAAGGCGCTCGCCAACTACTTCTACGTGCTGCTCAAAGGAAACATTCATCCGTTTGGCAATAAGTTCGACTAATTCTCGAATAGAAATGTGCTCAGAAGTTGAAAAGTGAAAAATATCTCCAGGCTTTCCATTGCGAGCGACGTCAAGAGTTCCGGCGACTACGTCTCGGATATGAATGAAAGACCGCACGGAGTGCCCTCCACCATGCAACTGCAACTTACGCCCAAGCAAAAAGAAAAGAATGGTTCTTGGAATAATCCTGTACAGTTGTTGGGCCCACCCATAAACATTAGCCGATCGCGTAAAAACCACAGGAAAATTATATGCTTTGAAAAAACTCATAAGACTCAAATCTGCAGCGGCCCTGGAAACGGCATATGGGGTGCTTGGATTGTAGTTGGTATTTTCCTTTACAACTCCATGGCAGGTACCGTAGACCTCGGGAGTGGAAACATGAACATATTTCTTTAAAAAAGAACACTTTCTTAATTGATTATGCAGCTTGACGTTCGCAACAACATTTGTTTCAAACCAATGCTCCGGATTTTCCCAACTTTCTGCAACCATGCTCTGAGCGGCAAAATTGACTACATAGTCGGGCTGAAAATCATTAACAATTCTCATGATGCCTTCTAAATCTTTGTTCAGATCCAGTTGATGAAAGCCAAAATTGCCGCTTGCCTGTTTTTTATAAGGCAAAAAAACATAACTCGGTTCAGGAGATCTGCTCATACCAATCACATGAGCCTGCTCTTTTAAAGCAGAGTCTACAAAATGAGCCCCGGAAAATGAGTTGCTTCCTATTACTACAATTTTTTCAGATGTCATTATTATTATAAACCGTTTCCCAAAGATTTAGGTGCACGCCTAACTCGTCACTTCATTCGTTATTTTCCGCAACAAGATCCATCCAGTGATGAAGAATGGCCGCATGACAGGTCTCGATTATACCATAAGTTTTTCCTGAAACATATACGTTTAAAGTCCCAAGAAGTCGCAGGGGATTGTCTGGTGACATTCCTGACAAGGTAACAATTTTCATATCAAGTGATTTTGCCAGCTCAACTGCAGCGAGAATATTTTTTGATCGCCCCGAGCTGCTTATTGCTACCAACATATCACCGGGGCTTGCACGACGTCTTAACGGCTCAGAGAATACATTTTCGTACCCCATGTCGTTTGAGATGGCTGTTAGCAGTGAAAGATCTGAAAACACCTGAGTATGCAATCTTGCATTCTTTGCCAGGTCAGCAGAAAAATGACTTGCCATGGATGCACTGGCACCATTGCCAATTAGATAGATTACGCCTCTTTTCTCACGCAGATCCAAGGTTTGCTCACACCACTCCTCAAATCCTTTATCTGGGCGAATTTCTTCGTGTTCGCCTCTTCTAAAATTTATTTTAAGAAGTGGTTCGCTTAGTCTTTCAACAAATTCCTTCCATTTTTCCATAATTTTCCTCTTAGAATTGTAAATAATTCGGTTATTAAGCTATTTGGCAGCAAACAGATCCTTATCTTCAAGGACACCTTTCGGGTAAGTCTCCCAAATTGACTTAATGAGCAACATATCTTGAAGCACCAGAAAATTGCCATTAGAGTTTCTTAACGCATATGATTCGAAAGCCATCATCTTTGGATCCTGACGTGCACCTTTAAGCCGTTTTAATGTTGTAATAAGGTGCTTTAAAAACGTCACAATTGAAGGTGGTGTCCATTTCTTCACTAAAGGCAAAAGCTTCCTTATCATTATAAGAACAAATTCAGGAAGCCATTTTGAAGTCACAGTTGAAACATTGTTCTTTTTCATCTGTGCCTCTTTCCCCCATTGTGCATCAATAATCATGTAGATCGCATTTGCGACGGCCTCCTTTGAGCCCTGCGTAAATGCCCGAAACACTCCACTGGGGTTAGAGTCATATAATGAGGATAAACGCTGTGATACATCTCTCATTTCTTCCTCAGAGATATAGTTGAGTGCATTTGATGGATTCGCAACGGAACCGCCATTCCGGATCCAAAACGGGTAATCACCCATCTCCCAATACCCACTTAAGGTTAAGAAACCGGTAAACAAGATCTCTAATCCTGATAGATAACGGTAAAGAAACGTTGGGATGATTGAATTATAATGCTCTAAATCTTTCCGTCGAAAAACCTGATAGTATAAATTTCCTGTGCGCTCTGCTCCTGACATTTCGGCAAATCTATTCAAAGGGTCGGGATCTGTCAGAGACCAGGGAACAGACCAACGACCCCAAGGAGAAACAAACGATTTGCCATTGTCAGCACCTGCCATACATACCATGCCGCCAGCGCATATATGTTCCGAGTGTATATCCAGGAAATCCATGGCACGTCGGAGTCCTGTCCAAAGAAGACACTCTTCATCGTCTATAAAAGCTACATATTCTGTTTTTACGCGAGATATAGATTCAGCAATGCGATTAACATAAGAGTCGTATCCTGTAATGTTGAAGTATTCCCATGTCAGTGTTCCGATACTACCTTGATACCCTAAAGCCCAAGGCTTTGCCGAACCATCGGCAAAAATCACATGTAATGGTCTATTTGAATAATATAACAATTGCCTTCTCATCATTGGCTGGCGTTCATATGATAGACAGATGATCGTCAACCTAGTCTCAGCATGCTTATTTTGCATGTTGTAAACCATAAAAATTAGGTCTCCCTCTGGCTCGGCGGCATTCGTGGCAGGAATTTATTTTTTCAAGTCCAGATTACAACCCTCGAATTTGAAAGTCAATTTGTCTTCCACTTTTAAAATATACAACCACAAGGGTTAGCAGTTCTCACAGTCTTTTCAACCATGCAGAAGGCCAGTGCGTGACGTTTTCTTTCAGCTCACTTTCGTTAAATGGCCAGGCAGGCTGCTCAATTATGAACTCAGGGTGTTTCGCCGCAAAATCGATAGCAGCACAGGTTGGATTGTCTGTTTGCCAGTTTTTACCGGCTCGGGGAACATCGTAAAGGTCTTTCATAATTCCGTCGGTTGCCACTATATATGAACCTTTGGAAACAATTGAACAATAGGCTTCAAGTTCATCTGTTACGTGTTGATAAGTATGATTTGAATCAAGAATTACCAGCACATTTTTAGCATCGCCAACCAGGTTCTTTACCTGATCTACAATTGCACGATCGGTTGAGCTGCCTTCAACCATTGTTATATATGATGCCAGTTCGTGTTCTTCAACAGCCTTCCTGTTATGGGGTCTGATTTCAATATCAATGCCAATAACCCTACCTTTGCCCATCGCTTTGCAAAGGCTTGCGTAAAGGACCAGAGAACCGCCATGTGCAATACCAGTTTCAACTATAACATCTGGCTTAAGACGATAAATTACTTCCTGAGTTCTTACCATATCTTCAGGAAGCTGAATCACCGGTCGACCAAACCAGCTGAAAGAATATGGATATTTTTGGTTCCAACCAATCTTGACCCATTGAAGAGAAATGATCTCGAATGCCTCACGAGAATAGAGACTGATTTCTTTTGAAGTTGCACCATCCTCTACCCTAAGAATATGCTTTTCAGTGTCAATTTGAATTTTCATTATCTTCCACCTGGTTCAATTATTAGATTTAGCTTTGTACCAATATTAGAAAGCAAAGCATTGATTTCATTTACATAATTAGGATTCATAACAATTACATTTTTGACCCCGGAACCTGTGAGCTGTTCGTAACCAGTTACCATATGCCCAGATCCTAGTATAAACCTGTTATGATAATCCAGATTTAAGTCTATAACAAAGTCAATCAAATCACAATTGCTATCTGATCAAAAGCACCGTTAAGAACCAAGCCACAGGCATGGCAGACATAATTACACAAGATTGTTTTTCCACCAGTCTATTGTTTCAGCAAGCCTTTCTTCAAGTGCCACAGTTGGCATCCAACCGACTTCACGACGCAAACGTTCTGTTGCTGCAATAATTATCGGTGGGTCTTCAGGGACGTTGGTGAGCTCGCCGAATTTCACCATATTATAAGACGTTGTAGCGCTCTCAATTATACCAACAATTTGTTTCAAACTTAGCGGACGACCTGATGCAATATTAATTGCACCCTGAACCTCTCCGGCAACAAGAGTCGCGAATGCTGAGCCCACATCCTTTGTTGACAAGAAATCCCTGATCTGATTTCCGTGGCTGCAGGTAGCCGGCCTGCTCTGCAGTAGTGGCAATACAACCGCAGGAACAAAACGACGCGGGTTCTCGAATGGCCCAAAAACAAAAAATATGCGACCCCACGCCCAGCTTAATCCGTTGACTCTGGCAAAACTTTTTAAAAGTTCATACATGGCAAGTTTGCATGAGCCATAAACAGTTTTCGGCTCAAGTTTTGTTATACCTTCAATGCACGCACCAGTGTTCCATTCATATTCTGCGCAGGTACCGGCCATTACTATTCTTTTGCCGCCACACTCGGCAAATAATTCGAGAATTTTAAAATTAGCAGTCAAAGACTTAAAATTCTCTGGAGAAGACCAGTATTCTCCATGCCGGGTAAACCAGGCAAAGTTGAGCAAATGTGTTGGTCTGAGTTCGGCAAAAAGCTCCTTCAGTGCCGCGAAATCATACAAATCAACGTTATGCCAGTGAATTTCGGAAAAGTCACCTTTGAGCGGGTTCAAATCAACAGCATGCACTTCAAAACCAGCTTCAATAAGAGGCTTTAACGCTTGCCTGCCAACAAACCCGCCGCCACCAGCAACAATGATCTTTTTCATTCTCTCTCCGAATTATAATTTACGGTAAAATCTCCAGCTCTGGAACAGCTGTAACAAAACGACCGCCCCATGACCTTATGTGCGCCATTTTTTCGCGGACCTCATCTTTGATGTTCCAAGGTAGAATGAGCACAAAATCAGGACGAACCGCATCTATTTCTTCTGGCTTGTGAATCGGAATATGACTGCCAGGCATGAACTTACCCTGCTTGGAGGGCGCTGCGTCAACAATTAGAGGAAAGAGATCTGGCTTAACCCCGGCAAAGTTGAGCAGGGTGTTGCCCTTAGCTGCTGCCCCATAGCCTACCACAATTTTTCCCAGTCGTTTCTGTTCGACAAGAAACATTAGCAGATCATTTTTGATGCAGTTTGCTCGTTCCTGGAAACAATTATAAACTGCCAGATCACGCATCCCAGATTCCTCTTCAGCTTCCAGGATGGTAGAAACCTTGGGCGAATCTATCCGCGGATCATCTTTGTGACAGCCATAAATCCGCAGACTGCCGCCATGAGTTGGAAGTTCCTCGACGTCAAATACTCGCAGACCGGCTGCGGCAAATATTCTAGACACTGTATAGAGAGACAGATAGGAGTAATGTTCGTGATAAACAGTGTCAAACTGACAACAACACAAGAGTTGCATTAAATGAGGAAATTCCAGATTAACCGTGCCACCTGGCTTTAAGGCTGCCTTCATTCCCCGTGTAAAATCGTTAATGTCAGGAACATGTGCATAAACATTGTTACCGATAATCAGATCGGCCTGTTGCTGCTTTGCAGAAAGGGATCTGCCAAGTTCCTCACCAAAAAATTCGCGCAGTACATTTATGCCAAGCGCTTCAGCAGCAGCGGCGGTACTGGCAGTTGGCTCTATTCCGAGACACGGAATGTTTCCTTCCAGAAAATTTTTCAACAAGTAACCATCATTAGATGCAATCTCGATCACAAAGCTTTCGCGGGTCAAGTCCAGACGCTGGGTGATCATCTGACAATAACGACGTGCATGCTCAATCCAACCACTTGAGACGGAAGAAAAATATGCATAGTCGGCATTAAACAGCTCATCAGCATTCGAATAATCCTCGGTCTGTACCAGCCAGCAGTTATGACAGACAAAAATCTGCAATGGAAAATACTGCTCAGGGCGATTCAGATCAGCATCAGTAAGATAGGCATTTGATGGCGGTGCATGACCAAGATCCAGGAATTTGTGTTGCAAAGAAGTGGCACAGTGACGGCAGTTCATAGTTGGATACCCTCGAAATTTTGTCTAAGCAAAGGATGATTCTGATCTCTAGTCGATAAATCACAAGGCTCAATTGGCCAATTAATGGCCAGGAGCGGGTCGTCAAACCGGACTCCGCCCTCACAGTCCGGGCGATAAAAACTGGTATGCAGATATAACAGTTCACTGTCAGGCTCAAGCACCTGGAAACCGTGTCCGCAGCCCTCGGGAACCACCAGCATGCGACAGTTTATTGCCGAGAGCTCTTCTGCATGCCATTTTAAAAAAGTGGGAGAATCCGCTCGCAAATCAACAGCGATATCTAAAACCCGACCTTTGAGACACCGAATTAGCTTCATTTCTGCATGAGGCGGCAGCTGGTAATGGATGCCACGGATAGCACCTGTTCTGGCTGTCCTTGAACGGTTGATCTGTAAAATCTGACGATTGCCAAGAATCGGCAAAAGTTCATTCTGGCAGAACAAACGGGCAAAGCTGCCGCGACTATCACTTACCTGGTCGGTATCCACGGCCAGAACGCCTTCAATAGATGTCTTTTGAGGCTTCAGAGACATGTAGTTTTCGCTTCGGCTGACAACAGAGCGGCGCAATAATCTTCAAGCTGCTTGCAGCTCAACACTCTGCCATCGGTCAGAAAACTCTTATACCATTCGGAAGTTCGAGAAAGAGTTTCTGATAAATCCCAAATTGGCCGCCAGTTAAGCTTGTTTCTGGCTTTTGCGCTGTCTAGATACAACAAATTTGCCTCGTGTGGCTGATTCCCAGAGTTAGTGAACCACTCGAGTTCTGTCCAGCTTTCCTTTATCCTCTCCAGAATACCGGCAACTGTGCAGTTGCTGCTGACGTCCGGACCAAAATTCCAGGCAGTCGCAAAATCAGCGTGCTTTTCAAACAAATTTTGCCCTAACAGCAGATAACCATACAATGATTCAAGAACATGTTGCCATGGGCGGGTGGCATTTGGAGAACGGATCTCCAGAGGCTTTTTGTCAGCAATGGCTCGAACCATATCTGGTATAATCCGGTCCTCAGCCCAGTCGCCGCCGCCAATAACATTGCCAGCCCGGGCACTAGCCAGCAGCGGTGAATCAGGCTTAGAAAAGAAAGCACTGCGATAGCTTGCAATAGCAATTTCGGCAGCAGCTTTCGAAGCGCTGTAAGGATCGTGCCCACCCAGTGCATCTATCTCGCGATATCCCCAGCACCATTCCTTATTTTCATAACACTTGTCGGTAGTTATACAAACAACTGCCTTGAGTTCTTTACATTCTCGGGCAGCTTCGAGCAGATTGACAGTGCCATTGAGATTAGTCTGCCAGGTCGTAAGCGGGTCTTGATATGAGCGTCTGACTAGTGGTTGTGCCGCAAGATGGAAAATAATCTCAGGATTGATTTGAATAACTGCCTGCCGAAGCTCTTCAAGATTACGAATGTCAATCCAATAACTTTCGCAGTCAAGATTAAGCAATTCCCAGTGGCTTGGGGCTGTTTCTGGCGGTAAAGCGATACCGCTCACTTTCGCACCAAGCTGTCTCAGCCACAGTGCTAGCCAGCTTCCTTTAAAACCAGAATGGCCGGTAACCAGCACTCTGCGGTTTTGATAAATTCTATTGAAAAGCTTCATTACCAGACTTTCCAGGGGGCTTTATCCTTAAGCCATAAGTCTTCAAGATTGTTTTTATCGCGAAGAGTATCCATTGGCTGCCAGAAGCCATTATGAAAAAAAGCTCGGAGCTCATCTTTGCGAGCCAACGCTTCAAGAGGGGTGGACTCCCAGGAAGTCGCGTCTCCCTTAATAAAATTGAATACTTCAGGCGACAGAATAAAAAAGCCGCCGTTGATCCAACCACCATCGCCTTTTGGCTTTTCGATAAAACCTTTAACTGCATCTTTATCAATATCCAGAGCGCCATAGCGACCAGGAGGCTGTACTGCCGTTACGGTTGCCATTTTGCCATGTCGCTTATGAAAATCCACCTGAGCGGCAATATTGATATCTGCAACACCATCGCCGTAAGTAAAAGCGAATATTTCTTCATTCTTCAGATAATTCTCAACTCGCTTCAATCGCCCACCGGTCATGGTATTATCTCCGGTATCGACTAGAGTGACAGACCAAGGCTCAGACTTGTTTGCGTGAACCTTCATTTCGTTAGTCTGCATGTCAAAAGTGACATCAGACATATGTAGTGAGTAGTTCGCAAAATATTCTTTGATCAGATAACCTTTGTAGCCAAGGCAGACAATGAAATCGTTGAAGCCGTATGAAGAGTATATCTTCATTATGTGCCAGAGGATCGGCATGCCACCGATCTCAATCATAGGTTTGGGTTTAACTACGGTTTCTTCGCTTAGCCGGGTGCCTAAGCCGCCAGCTAAAATTACCGCTTTCATGCCTTTGTTTTTCATATAAATTCGACTAAGACGTCAAAACGATTCGACGCTTGAAATTCGTCTTTCAGAGCTCATAAATGGAACTCTAGCCGGATCCTTTCTTTCAAAAGATTGCTATTATGCCAGTCAAACTTGATTACTACGTAAATGCGACAAATGATAGCACCGGAGAAATTACAATGCAAGGTTTTTACAGCCTTTTTCAAAGGAGGTTCAGGGTTGAGTTAGAGCTCTTCAGGAAACATCCTGTGACTGACGAAATTGACAACCTATGTATCCCTTTCAACAAAGGAATTTTGCCTCTGTGTTTTTTCGAGACAAAAATTCATAGCATTTATATTGAAAGAACAATTTTCATGAAGACTTGAATTATCGGACTATAACCACACTACCGTGGGCGATAATTCACTATAATATACGGCCAAAAATTCGATAAAGAACGCTGCGGATACCGCGAGCAATAAAACTACTCCGGGAATGGTGGTTTTGTATAGCAAGAATCTTGTCAAAATATTCCAGCAATTCCTGGTCATACTTTGCAGCGATAATCTGGCGATATTCTTCAGCAAAGACCTTATCGAGTTTGTATACCCATCTTAATGCAAGTGCCGAAAAACAATTGTTTATATATTTTCCCGTATCAGAGTTTATTTGAAAAGCGGCAATATTGCTCAACTTGAGCGGATCGTCAGTTTCTCTGCAAATAATTTTATCAGCGCAAACTGAGCTGAGTAAAATCCTTGTAGCAACAGAAAGGTTTGCTCTCGGCTCCAGATACAAACTTGTATCGTGAAGAACCAATACCGCATCAGGCGCCAGATAAGGAAATATTACGATAAAATCAAGCAATTCCCCAGGCAGCACATGTGAAGCGTCAAGAACACAGAAATCAATTCCCTTGCCGATCTCTTCTAAATGAGCAGCCACCGTATGCCCCAGGCGCAAATCCCAACGATTTTTTGCCTCTTTTGGAAATACTTCGTGCATCAAATGGCCAGCTGCTTTGCTTTTGTCTTGATAGCAGTGGGATAAAACGTCCACAGAATGGAACTCAGCATTGCTATCAATCATTTTCAGACAATTCATTATTACACATGAAGTCCCACCAGCTGAAACACCAACTTCCAGAATTTTGGATGGTTTCTTTTCTTTCAGCAAACCGCAGAGGAAAGCGAGCTGAAATGGTGACATTTCTGCTCCTCCACTGAAAACTGCGTCTTGTATTTCTTTTGATACCGGTAACTGCAAAGGATCCCGATAGATAAAATCTTCATTTGAATAGAACATAAAAAACTCCCGCGTTAATTACCTTGCTCACAAGCAGTAAGCGGAATCGTTAAAAACTGTGAATCGAGATTCTTATTTAGATTCCGATAAAAACTGCTTGTATACCAGCGCCATGATGTTCCCCAAAACGGAGTTTTGGTATGGCAGAGCAAAAGTTCGTCAATGCCACACTCAGTCGCCAGCTTTATTGCACTTTTTATGTATTCCGGTCTATCGTTCCAGTTAAATAAAATATAGTTCCATACTATCTTTGGCTTCTTGAGATTTTTCGAATTCCTGTATTTTACAAGATTGCACAAATTGCCAAATGACCGTTCAAAGTTTCCGTTTCGCTGATATTTTCTGACCATCGGAGTATTGATACCATCAATCGAAACACCAATTCGATCTAGCAGCAGAGCGGCTTCAAACTTTTCCTCTGTATTGAGATACAGCCCATTGGTCGATGTCAAAATGTTTATATGCGGGTTACTCTTCCTGATAATAGAGAGTTCATGAAATACGTTTGGCGCCATAAAAGGGTCACCTAGATTGTAATAAGAAACAGTTTTGATATCGTGTTTTTTTATTTCAGATGCGATTCTGCTTATATCATCAAGGGTCAACGACATTTTTTTTCGTTGTGCCATAACCTCTGGCCTCGCGCAGGATAAACACGAACACCCACACAATATGGTATTTTCGACCAGGATGTGCTTGTCTGGAACATGCCATCCATTCATGTTCAACTCAGCTTGATTCTGAGTTACCATATCCAGTTCTAAACATCTTGCGCAAGCAAGTATCGGCAATCTTCCTTCTGCCAGAGTAATCCTGAATTTCTGCGCTTTCGCGTCTGCCAGAATTTCTTCAAGTGAGTTTTTCGAAAAATCGCCAAGGCGGCCAGCTCCATCAAAATCTTGGCAGTTGCAGGAAATGGTCATGTCAGAATTAATCGCCAGATTATAGTTCGCAGTGCCGTTAAGAACCCGGCAAGTAAACACCTTGCCGGCGAGTTTTGCTTTGCACTCAAGATAGAATTTTAGAAAATTTCGAAAAATTATTTTTGAATACCACGCAATTTTCTGCAGATCCATATAAATTAGTTCACACCTGTTCTAAATGCTTTAAACATTCGCATAAAGCTAGAATTTGTCAGCTTTTGCAAATCCTGATGTTAACATCCGGCTCAAAACGATACTGGAAACTTAGGGTTGATTCAAGCCATTTTGTAACAATAAAATAGGTTTTGCAATATATTTCTGCAGCATTTGGGGAATAAGAAGGCCAAATTAAACACATTGCCTGATCAAACTGTCTTCTGGTAAAATCGTTTGGCAATATTGCTCATCTAGTCAATAAGAGGCAAGCGTTAATGAAAATTTTTGTCAATGGAACTACCGCTGTCGCGGGCGGCGGAGTCCAGCGCACTGCCAGCTTTATCGCCAATTCTATCACAGAGCCTTTCAATCACGATTTTGTGTATGCCATTTCTCCCATGGTAATGGATCAGATAAAATCCTTGCTTGATATTTCTACAGCTAAAATATTTGAACTCACTCCCTCTCCGGTTTATTTATTCGCGGGTAGAAATTCCCGTAAACAATTACTTGAAATAGAGCGAAATTATAAGCCAGACTTAATTTTCACCACCACTTCGCCCTCTTACACTATATTCAGAGATTCATTAGAAGCTGCTGTAGTCAGTGATCCTTTTTTCACGCACCCAAATAAAATGGCATTATCAAGTTATCCTCGACTAGATGCTTTAAAAATCAAGATCAAGATGCTCGTATGCCAATATTATTTCAGAAAAATTAAGTATTTTTTTGTACAAACTCCAACTTCGGCAGCAGGATTAGCAAAGCGCCTTCATATTTCACCGGAGAATATTTTCCTGGTATCAAATTGCCACAACAAAATCTTTTCACAAAACCAGTTCCAGCCTCAAAGATCAGCAAGTGAAACCCCATTGATTTTTGTATTAACACACCCGTATTACCATAAAAATCTAGATATAATACCTGCTGTTGCAGCTCTGTTAAAAAAGAGAAAAATAAAGCTGCGATTTATAATGACACTCCCTGAAGACCACAAAATCACGCCTCAGATATATGAAAAAATACAAAAACTAGGAGTAACCGAATATATTGAAAATGTAAAAGGGCTGACACTTGCCGAGTGCAGACAGTGGTATGAAAAATGTGATGCCGTATTCCTGCCCACCCTGCTGGAAACATTTTCAGCAACCTATGTGGAAGCAATGGCAATGCAAAGGCCGCTCATTACAACAAATTTTGATTTTGCAAAAGACATTTGCGCCGACGCAGCTGAATATTTTGAGCCCAAAAACGCTGAAGCCGCGACAGATGCGATTATCAATGTTATAAACAATCAAGCCAGATATCAACAACTTGTTGAGAATGGCCTTCGCAGGTTAAAACAGTTCCCAGATCCGCATCAGCAATATTTATTACAAATTAAAGCACTCGAAGAGTGCTTTAAAAAGTTCCAAAGCCTTACCAATAGGCGTTAATAAGTAGTTGTTTTATTCTCAATTCTTATTCAAGAACTTTGATTATCCCAACAACATCTCATCCCAGATGAATTCACATCGACAACTTAACAGCGTAGTTTTTTCGCCAAAGCTCAAAGATGGTCATTGCCAGCAGTCGTTCGCCGTTAGCGATCCCAGGATAAGGACCGCGGAGCAGTTTTTTAATTTCTGAACGATTAAAAATACAGTCTGACGCCAAAAGAACATCAGTGATGGCAGTATTCCATTCTGGCTTCTGCAACCACTGCTGCAAAGGAATGCTGAAGCCTTGTTTGCGTTGAATATCCAACTTTTCTGGTAAAAGCCTTTTGGCTACACGTTTTAAAAAAATCTTCTTTTGTTGTGAATTCGCTTTAAGGGAACTTGGTAACTTTCCATATGCGAATTCGATCATTCTATAGTCCAAAAATGGTGCACGCAGCTCTATTGAATTGAGCATACTGGCGCGATCAACCTTCACCAGAATATCTTCGGCCATGTAATTAGAAAAATCCGTTCTGGTATAACGCTCAATCAGATCGTCATTATGCACTGTTCTTTCACGCCAGATTCTTTCGGCAGAGCCAGCATGGAAGTTGCTCGCGCTCAACAAGCGATTGCGGGCAGCGGGCTCAAATTGCAACAGCGCTTTCGGCACTTCCCTTGCGAAATCGGTATCGGCAGCCATAAACCATTGACGTCCTTTAAGGCCCACCGGTAAAAATTTCTCACAGAAATTGGAAAACAAACGCCGGATAGACGACGGAACCCAGCCAATAAGTTCCTGCATCCGACTGAAATTGCAGTAAGCGGGATAACCGCCGAACAGCTCGTCGCCGCCATCACCGCCGAGAGCGACGGTGCAATGCTGGCGCACCATCTGACACACCAGAAATGTCGGAATCATTGAGGAATCAGAAACAGGCTCATCGTATTGCGCCGCCAGTATTGGCAATAAGTCTGGTGTTGTATCTCCAGCTTCCAGCTCAATGTGTTCGGTGCCAAAATATTCTGCAACCAGCCGAGCATGTTTGGTCTCATCATATGCAGCATATCCGGGAAAACGAACATTAAAGGTTTTTACGCGGCTCGAGTTTCTTACTGCCATCGCCGTAACCAGACTTGAATCCAGACCGCCACTGAGTAAGATGCCTACCGGCACATCAGCAACAAGTTGCTTTTTTACTGAATCCTGTAGAATCTGCTCAAACTCGTGCATAAGGGCTTCTTCATCAACAGAATCTGCAACAATCGCATCTGGCGGCGACCAGTAGCGCCAGACACGACAAATACCATCTGACCTGCGATACAGCATAGCGTGTGCAGCCGGCAATTTGCGGGCACTTTTGAGGATACACATGTCGCCTGGCACAAAACCAAAGGTAAGATAACAATCAAGCGCCTGTGGATCTATATCTCTGACAAAACCAGGTTGCAGCATAAGCGCCTTGAGCTCTGAAGCAAACGAAAAACCACCAGCGATATTGCTGTAAAACAGAGGCTTTTCGCCAGCCCTGTCACGCGCCAGAAAAATTTCATGTCTGGCCATATCATAAATTGCCAGCGCAAACATTCCGTTAAATCGTCCCACACAATCTGCGCCCCAGTGCCGATATGCCTGCAGAACCACTTCAGTGTCTGATTGTGATCGGAATTGACTACCCAGAGCAATCAGCTCCTGCCTGAGTTCCTTGTAATTGTATATTTCACCATTAAAAATAATTACAAAGTTTTTGCTTTGGTCAAGCATTGGTTGGCTGGCCAGCTCAGATAAATCAAGAATTGCCAGACGACGATGACCGAGAAAAACTTGCCGGTCAGCGGACAACCATGAGCCAGCAGCATCCGGTCCGCGATGCGCCAAAGTATCGCGTTGCTGCAGAAGAATCTGCTGATCTTCAAGCGGAGTCACCGATGCCAGACCAAATATTCCGCACATTCAGATACCCTTTCTCATAAAACATTCACAACTGCAAACAAACCCGCCTGCAAAGACTAAATATTACAGGAAGAAGTATATTCACTAACCGTTTGAACTTCAAGACAGTACAAACTCATTCTTCTTCAAGCGCCAGTAGAGCTTCGGGAAATGGCTGTAAAACGCGTTCCAGGATGCCCTGAGTATAAGCGATCAGAATACCATAGTTCACGATCGGAATCGCTTTGCCTTTGGCGGCGACAATTCTATACAGCATCTCTCGTTTATTAAGCATGCAGGCGCCGCAATGCACAATCAGCTTATACTCATCAAGGTTGGCCGGGTAGGAAAATCCTGCAGAATGCTCGAAGATCAGCTGTTTGCCAGTATACTGGCGAATCCAGCGTGGAATCTTTACGGTGCCGATATCATCGGCCTGCCGATGATGAGTGCAGCCCTCTGCAATCAGAACCTTATCGCCATCGCACAATTTGTCAAGAGTTTTAGCGCCCTTGATGAGCTCGGTCAGATCACCTTTGTGCCTGGCGAATATAATCGAAAAAGAAGTCAACCAGACATCAACGGGTGTATCGGCAGAAACTTTTGCAAAAACCTGTGAATCAGTAATTACAAGCTTTGGCTTTTTACCAAGGCTTTCGAGAGTTTCTCTGAGCTCGAATTCTTTGGTCACAATGCCTATGGCATCACTTTCTAGAATATCTCTGATCACCTGCTGCTGCGGCAGAATCAGGCGTCCCTTGGGCGCGGATTTATCTATGGGTGTAACCAGAACGACAAAGTCACCGGGGTTGAGGATATCTCCGATAATAGCAAACTTATCATCTTCTTCGGGCAGTTTCTTGATCAGTCCGCGCTTTATTTCATCAATTCCGGTTTTCTGCGTTGCCGACACGGCAATGATCTGATGCCCAAGTTCCTTTTCGATAGCCTTCGTGATAACCGATTGCTGCCACTGTTGCTGATCGATCTTGTTTAGAACCACAATGACAGGTATCTTTTTGTCTTCTATTCGCTTCAACAAATCTGTTTCAAACTTGTAATCAACGTAGGTAGATTCGATTACCACGATTGCGATGTCAGTTTTATTGAGCACCTCGTAGGTTTTTTGAATTCTCAGCTGGCCAAGCTCACCGACATCGTCAAGACCGGCAGTATCAATGATTACAACCGGCCCGATCGGCAGAATTTCCATGGCCTTGTAAACTGGGTCAGTTGTCGTGCCAAGGACTTCTGATACCAGCGCTATTTCCTGTCCGGTCAAGGCATTAATCAGGCTCGATTTACCAGCATTTCTACGACCAAAAAGGCTTATATGGACTCTGTCTCCACGGGGGGTCTGGTTTAAACTCAAGTGTGACTCCTATTTTCCGGCAATCCCGGGTTTGGTTAACTGAAATGGGTTTAATATCCGGTTGATGTCTTCTTCAGGTAATACATTGTCTTTGATCAGTATTTCTCTGACTGTGAGATTATTCTCTATCGCCTTTTTGCCAATCTCTGCCGCTCTATCATAACCAATATATGGAACAAGTGCTGTCACAAGCACGCTTGACCGTTCAAGATGCTGTCGACACTTCTCTACATCTGCCTGCAGAGGTATGATACATTCTTTGATGTACACCGGGATACCATCTTTGAGCAGCTGCAGCGATTCCATAAGTGCCTCTCCCGCGAGAGGCAGAAATGGATTCAGCTCAAAAGTGCCCAATGATGCTGCCTGTGAAATCAATGAATCGTTTGCCTGAATTTTCAATGCTATATTTATCATCATCTCCGGTAATACCGGGTTCACTTTCGCCGGCATTATCGATGAACCGGCCTGCAAAGGCTTCAGAATCAGTTCACCAATGCCACCTCTGGGTCCTGATGCCATAATTCTGATATCATTCGATATTTTGAACAGATTAACCGAAGCCGCCTTGAGCAGACCACTTACCTCAACAAATATATCCTGATTCTGAGTTACGTCTATCGGATATTCTGCCCTCGCCAACCCTATATTTGAAATCTGTCTGAGGTTTTCAATCATCTTTACGCAATATTTTCGCGTTGCGTTGAGACCTGTGCCAATTGCTGTTCCACCAATATTAACCTGACGCAGACGCTCCTCAACCTTATATATACGCCAGCGATCTCTGCTGATCGCCTGAGCATAGGCGCCAAATTCCTGACCAAGCATTATGGGCAGAGCATCCATCCACTGCGTTCTGCCCAGTTTGATAATATCGGCGAACTCGGTTTCTTTCTTCTGCAGCGCCTCCTGGAGATCGGCAAACATCTGACTTGTCTCGCGAAGCAGCCTGATCATGCTTATTCGCAAGGCTGTCGGATATACATCATTAGTTGACTGACCCAGATTTACGTCGTTGATCGGGTGCAGATGTTCATAATCGCCCTTTTTCCGGCCAAGAATCTGCAGTGCCTTATTGGCTACTACCTCGTTAACATTCATGTGGGTCGACGTGCCTGCGCCGCCCTGAAAGCGCGAGACAGGAAAATCACGCATATCAAACTTTTCAATAATGTCGTCGCAGGCCTTTATGATCGCCTCTGCTTTGCTGCTCTCGAGTTCGTTGTTCTGAAGATGCGTCAGCGCAGCTGCCTTTTTGACCAGAACAATGGCCTGAATCAGGTAAGGATGCATTTTTTCAGCATTAAACGGAAAGTTAGCCAGACTGCGAGCCGTATGAATTCCGTAGTTTAAATCTGCATTCAGCTCGATCTCACCAATAGAATCTGCTTCGACTCTGTATCCATCAGTCATCTGCTTTACCTCGTTCACTATGCGGGATTATTACTTAGAAAGGTTCCGTATGATTTTCGCCAGAGCTCAAAAAAAAAACGGTGAGTGCAAGCAGCTGTTCGCCATTGGCACTGGATTCATTTGTCCGAAGATTCCGCACATTTATAAAAACCTTTGCTTACGGCCTGTCGTCTGTAAGTCGGCCGATCGGGGCAACGTAAATTGTAAATTCTTCGTTGCCATCAACACCAAGCAGGTCGTCGCAGGCTTTCTGATCGTAGGCTGCTATTGCGCATGTGCCAGCGCCAAGCGCGGTACTGACCAGGTATAAATTCTGACAGACATGACCGACATCTATGGCGAGAATCTTATGAGCTGCGAGATCGTAACGCCATTCCATGCGCTCTGGAATTACTGTCCAGAATAACGCAAGTGGAGCGGTGGCAACAAAGATCTGCCCTAGACACGCAGCTGCAGCCTTTATCGATATCTGTTCATCAAGCTTTACCTGTTCAAGTTTGTGATCGACCGGCAGATAGCGATATAGTCCGGTAGACAACCCTTCAACCCGTCTGACAACAATGTATGTCTCAAACGCATGTCGAGCGCCTGCAGATGGCACTGTGCGCAAAGCGGTGTGCGAACTGGTTGTTTTGCGAATACCCTGAGTAGACCATAGAATGGCAGACAATTCCTCAAGAGAAAATTCAGCATTAGCAAACTCCCGAACGCTTTCGCGCCGGATTATCGCCGCGCTTAAAGGCACATTAGCGACCCGGGTCAGTGATTGAGCGCCATCGAGCAACTCTACAACTACGGCATCAGCGGCACATGGCTTCTGTAGCGGCGGGGCCGGCATATGCATGGCCTGCGCGGTCTGCGTAGAATCAACCTGCTTTCGTGCACTGCCTTTCAAAAACTCACGGTGCGCCTCGAAACGTTTGCTGTCGGTTTGTCCCGCTTCCATATGCCCCTCCTGAAAAATTCTCAAGCTGCACCAATATAGTTTTTATACAGCCAAATTACAAGGCTTGAGCAAGCTACAAAATTCATAATAAATGAACATCTGCAAAATTATGATTTCTAATCGTCAATTGAAATTACGAGAATCACCTTTAAGACTGGTGTTGCATCTTTCAGGGCCAAAATGCGACAAATTCGTGATACAATTTGCAGATAAAATAGTGATTACATTTTTGGAGAGACTTATGGACGAGCAGGAAAAGACAATAGAAATTACATGCAGAAATTGCGAAGAATCATTTTCGGTTCCTGAAAGTGCTTTGTCCCACCCTGACGTGCCCTGTTCGAAATGTGGATTTATAAATCACCTGGCAACGCCGGGAACGTTTTCCAGACCAAAAGTCCTGGAAAAACTCGCGGTAATTTTTGGCGACGGCATCGACGATGGATCTCACCAGGGAATTCTCACTTTTTTCACCGGGGGCACAGGTCTCATTGTGATAGTAATTCTGGCAATTATCTATTCGCAATTCTCGGGTGAGGCCCCCACAGCCGGAACTGCTAATGTAAAATCGAGTACAATTACAAATTCGATCGGAATGGAGCTGGTGTTGATTCCAGCCGGAACCTACATGATGGGATCCAACCAGGGTGCCGAAGAAGAGACGCCCGTGCATAGCGTCACCATCTCTAAGCCCTATTATCTGGGAACTCACGAAGTAACCGCCGGACAATGGATCGAAGTAATGGGCGAACAACCAATGTTTCAGATGCCTACTGATAATCCAGTTTTACTGATTACCTGGGAACAGGCCAAACAATTCTGCAAAAAGCTTTCTAAAATGGAAAATGCCTCTTACCGCCTACCCACCGAAGCTGAGTGGGAATACGCCATCAGAGCTGGCAGCAATACCGAGTTTTACTGGGGTGATCTCTACGCCGAAGGCTATGGCTGGTGCCACGTTAACAGTGGCAGACCAACACGATCGACACATCAGGTTGGCTCTCTGAAGCCTAATGCATGGGGCTTGTTTGATATGAGCGGAAATGTCGGCGAATGGTGCGAGGATTACTATTCGAGTTATAGCACTGCCGATCAGGTCGATCCTGCCGGCCCGGCCGAGGGCAAACTTCGAGTGGTGCGCGGTGGTGATTACACAACCATCCCGATTGGCCTGCGATCGGCCAGTCGCGGAAAAAGCGCCGCTGATTCACCAGGTCCGGGGTTTCGTGTAGTCAAAAATCCCTGAGTTCACGAAAAACTTGTAAAATTCATAGATTGCAAATTCTAAGATTCCGACTTAAATTTAGACTACCAGCAATTCTAACAAAATAGACTATCAAATGGAAAACATTACTCTTATCTCACTGAAGTGCTCGAACTGCTCAGCAGCACTGCAGATATCAGACAAGCTCGACCGCTTTATCTGCAACTACTGCGGAACGGAGCATGCCCTGCTGCATAATTCGGGTGGTTTCTTTTTCAGAAGACTTGAAGAAAGACTGGAGAATCTTGAAAAAGTCACCGAAAAAGGCAACGCCGAGCTGGCAATTAAAAGGCTTCGCAGCGAACTCGCAACCAGAACACATCAATTGCAAGGACTTACTGAAGAAAAAGACGATTTAATGAAGCTGCTTAATAGCAGAAGAGCCGATGCAATTACTTCAATTATTGTAACAGCGCTGATTCAGGCGGCTCTTCTTGCCATTAACCTGTCTTTCAGCGTTTACGCAGTCGCTCAGGTTGCTGTGCTCGGCAACATTCTCTATCAGATGTCACAGATAAACAAGATCCAGCATGAACGCCAGAAAACCGCTGAAAAATACCGACCCGAAACCGAGAGAATCAGAGACGATATCGATATTCTTGGGATCAAGATCAAAAAAAAGGTCAAGCTCGCTGACAGTTGAACAGCTAAAATCCATTGCCTATATCTGAGAGTTTTACGAGATATTTAGTTTGAATATAATATCATCCCATGAGAAAGAAACATACTCGCACTAGGCCGCAAAGCCACGAAGAAATTATCTTTGTCTTCTTTGCGGCTTAGTGACTTTGTGCGAAATCTCGCTTGGCTTTTGCCTGCAGCTGCGATTACGTGAGTTACTTTTAGGACGGTATTAGGACTGTATAGAATTTCATGAATCTGAGGGTTTATCTGAATTATCTGCGGGCGGGGCATCAGGTGCGGTGTCAGTCTTCTCTGATGTTTCTGCTGCAGTTGGTTCAGCTTGATCAGAAGCACTCTTTTCAGCGGCGGCTTTGGCAGAGGCCTGAGCTGATTTTTCGTCTTCCGGGAAAAGTTTTACGATTATCACAATCAGCAGCAGCGTAACCACACCGAGCACGGCATACAGCCCCCAACCGGTTTCGCTGAACGCTGCGTCGAACTGGCGTTTGATATCAACACCACCGTCATATTCTGCGACATTGCCCAGTTTAATTCGTATGGGCTCGTTTTTCAGCATATGGTCTTTGATCAGAGCCAAATCATAAACAGGTGCCCGGGCCTTGATGTTCCCGCCATAAAGCTGATATTCACCAGTCTCGGCAGCATGAAAAAACAGCGACTGGGTGTAATAGGTGGCTTGTGCTGATGTGATCTCAATCGGACTGTTGTCGCCGTGCGCAACCACCAGTCGCAATTGGGTTTCGCCTTCGGGCAGGCGATCCAGGCTAATTTCCAGAGTCGACTGGCTTTCGGTTCTGCTTGTCCAGGAGGCTTTCTTAAAAGTCTGCCAACCGAGCCGACCGGGCTTGCTGATTTCAAGAACTGGTTCGCGACTGAAAACGCCGGAGCTGACAAACTTCAGACTCTTCCAGCCTTTTGAAGCAGCCGGCAGCGTAACCGTGCAAATAGTAGTGTTGTTAGTTTTGGTGTATTCGCTGGCATGAGAAACATCGACACTGGCTTTTTCGCGGCTCCCGGCAAAGTAAGGAACCTGCCCACCATTCTTTACCAGTCGCAGCCCGGCACGATTGTCGTCGAGGGCGGCCTGCAAATTAAGATCTAACTGATAAAAACCGGATGTTTCTGCTTTAAAAGGTGCAACCCAGTTATAGCCGGCATTGTTGAAGGGTGCTCCCTGATCTACCGGCTTTGCAGATGCTGCTGATGCATCGGCAAACACTTCCACTGCGCCAGCCTGGATTTTTTGCGGCGTCATATCGAGCAGCTTATCCTGGATTATTGTAAGATCGTAGACTGGTGCTCTTACTGCCGGATTGCCACCGATCAGCTCATAATTACCCGGCTCTATTGCAATAAAGAAGAGATCCTGAGCGCTGTAAAGTCCCCTAAAGCCATAAATTTCAAGCGGCTGGTTGCTGGCGTGGTCTACGCTCATGCGGATTTCAAACTGATCTTCAGGAAAATCCTGCAAACTCATAGTTACCGCTGATTCACCATCGTTCTTATTGCTCCAGCGCCTTTTCTGCCATGGCTGCCAGCTCACCTGCCCTACCACGTGCCTTTCAAACGAAAGGTCGCGCTCAAAAATGCCTCGGGCATAGAACTTGAGACCAGCCAGTCGCGCCGAACCTTTCGGCAATTTGACTACATAAACCGAACTATTGGCAGCAGCGTCATATGAGTGCTCAACTGAGACTTCCAGGTCGCGCAGCTCAGCTCGCCCTCTGAAATACGGAACCTGAACCTCGTCTCTAACTATTCGGAACGACTCACGATTGCGATCGAGACATATTCGATCATTGGTAACCAGCTGATAAAAGCCAGGGGTGCCCACATTAAATGCTGATTTCCAAGTATAACCATCGACGCTGAACGGCCCACCTTTTAAATTATAGGTGCCCAGAAGATTTTTCGCCTGCCACTCGGCCTTTTCATTCAAATCTGCAATTTCAAGATATAACTCAGGGTTGCGATCAGCAACACCAGGTCTTTCCAATATTGTTGCCGGCTTGTTCAAGCCGGTACAAAAGTTCCAGACACCAGGCTGATCTGCCGCAAAAACAACTCGCGGCAATCGCACCCGAACCTTGAACTGCTCAACCTTGCCAAAGAATTCATCAGAAGTCAGGTTAATCAGCATCACCCTGTTCTCCCAGATTCCGGAATGGGCAATATCAAGCTTGAGTGGTTTGCCACCTATAGCATCAACCTGCCCCTGCGCCACAACCTGAAAATCACGGCGACCCAGCAATATCTTTTCATAACCAATTTGCCAGCGGCCCTTAAACGGAGCTGCTGTTTTAATTTCGAGTCCTTCGAGTGTCAATCCGGATCCCGGCAAAACCACTCTCAGTTCGACACCTCTTTCAACCAAGGTTTCATCGAAGTCAGCCACCAGCTCTGTCTGGGCATAATCGCTGCCAGACTGTTTTGCGGCAACAGATACTGAGCGTATAAAAACCGGCATCTTCGAAAAATCCATACTGTAACCGCTGAAAGTCAGACGAATCGCGGTGTAAGCAGCTTCCGGAATATCTGCTCTGATACAGGCAACTCCCTGATAGCGTTGAACCGCCACACCTGTCGCCAGAATCTGCCAGATTCCGTCTAGTTGACACTCAACATCAACCTTGCCGGCATAATTATCATAGTCGATTTCAGCAGTCACAAAATTGAACAATTGTCCGGGCGGCAACGCCGATTCAAGCACCAGGCGGCGATCTTCAAGCAATTCGCTTTTTTTCGGCTGAATTTCTATAGTTCTATATTCACCCGCTGAGCGCCAGAAGAGCTCAAAGGCGCGCTGGTTACCATCCGGCCCAATCAAAGCAAGGTCAAGGGTATTGCGGCGGCTGCGATCGCCCAAAGTCTGGTGCAGAGCAGCCGGAAGAACAGTTTCTACCAGACCGGTCTTTTCAGTTGAGATACTCCCCTGACTGTTCCAGTCAGGAGCCGCGATCAAAAGTGAAGTTACTGCCAGAAATGCAATTATTATGACGAGTTTGCAGGCTTTTTTCATGGTGGGTTACTCCGATTTGGTTAAAAAGCGCTGATACAGATAAGATACCAGCATCAAAACTACTGCGAGTCCGATAAACGAGGCAACTCGATACAACTGACCCAGCGACCAAAGATCCATTAAAAAGATTTTGCTGCAGGTCAACAGCACTAGCAGCAATGCAGCCTGCCTGGCACGCACTACCATCCACTTTATGCCTACCAGCAGCAGACCAATAGCATAAGTCAGCCAGCCAAGACTGTAGCCAAGCTGATGCGACAAACTGCCATGGGTCATGAGGCTGAATGGACGGCCCTCCCGCCCGAAATAGCTGGCAATCTCTATATTCAGCACATAAAATACGGCGGCCGCCAGAGTCGTGCCGAAGAATGCGTTTGGCTGCACCTGGGCGACCGGCCAGGTTTCATCGTATTTTCGCCGAGTCAGCCAAATCAGAAGAATTATACAAAATGCGAACAGTGCGGTCGGGCTGTTGAACAGCGGCGTCATTTCGCCAAACGGCTCACTGAACCTGAACGGAAACAGTGCCGTGCGTATTAAACCAAGTGACAGTAACACCAGGCCAGCCAGTCGGAAGGGGCGATCGAGCCGTTTTGGCCAGACCAGCATCAGGAGGCCGTAGATAATCCAGCCTGCAGCCGAACCAATAGCCATGCCTGCAGTTTTTGCCTGAAAAATGTCAAACGGTTGCCCTGGTTGAAGTACTGTACTTTTGATCACTTTGATCGCAAGGAAGCCGGCAACAAGAAGCATCGCCAGAAAAAGGTTCTTGATACTGATCGAACTTTCCTGCCAGGGCTCCTTCATAAACAGATAAAGCAAAATCAACATCATCGGCACATAGGCCAACATACCGAGATTAATCAGCGGACTCATTGCAGCCACATAGGTGCCATAACCAAACGGGAACCAGATAAGCCAGAGCGTTGCCAGAATCAGTAGAATCATGCCAAAATATCTTATGCCAGTCGGCATTGTCTGCTGGCGCCAGAGCACAGCGCCAAACAAGCCCCAGAGCGTAACGTAGACAATTGTCTGCAGCAAATTCCCAGACGGCAGGAACTTAAGTGTCGAACCAGCTTCCACCTGCGAACCGGCAAACACATCAGCCACAACCAGATTTACCAGATAAAACCCGGTGCCGATTGCGAGCCAGAGAAAATATTTGCTGATGCTGTATTCGCCAATTTTATCGTCAGGATACGGCGCCAGCTTGACGGCGGCAAACAGAGCCACAGTAGCGGCAAGCACTGACAACACAGCAGAATTAAGAATTATCATGCTGGTTGCGCCCTTCATCTGGGGCAGAAATGACAGCAGCAGATAAAGTCCAACCGGTGCAAGTGCCATAGAAACCTTGCGCAGACCGCTGTGCTCAACCCGGCGATTCAACCAGAGCAGCGCTACAGATTCAAGCACCAGCACCAGGCCGAGCCAGCCCTTTTCCAGCAAAAGGATCGGTGTTGCTGAGAGATAGAAAAGCAGGACGCCACCATGGCAGGCCAGAACACTGTTGCGCTCGGCTTTGCCTTCGAGCTGACCAAGTAGAATCTTTACAAACGGCAGTTTGATAAATGCGAGCACGACCGGCACCCAGCCGGATATTTCGCGGGTCCAGATATGATCCGCTGCATAAACGATGAATATCGCTTGAGCCAGCTCAAAAACCGGCCATGCCATCCAGGCGGTTTTAAATTTGCCAAAGTCTTTATAAACGATAAACGGCACAATCAACGCCGATACCAGCAACAGAACCGACCAGAGGATTGAATGAGAGTATATGCCAATGGTCAGGTCAGGACGCAAGGCCCAGGTCGCCTGTGCAAAAGCGCCCGAGAAAAGGGTCACCGCGATCATGATCGAGTAACCCATGCGCCGCGCCATTGTCAGCGTAATAGCGCCAAAACAAAACAGGGTTACCATTCCCGGATTTGGGTTTAGCGGCTTGACAAAAGCAAAGGCCGTTGCGAGCAGAATAAAAATGCCCATAATCGGAGTCGCACTCATCCACTCGGTGAGCAAAGGGTTACTGCGCACGCTGTCTTCGCCAACCGCTTTGTCGATTTTCAGCGTCTCACTCCATTGCCCTACGCGCTTGAGGCACCAGAACAGAACCAGAATCACGGCCGCACCGGCCAGAAGAATCAGCGCGTAAACGCCAGAAACATAAATAACCGGAGCCGCATATGAGATCCAGAATCCTGCCGCGAGCACCAGAATCATCGCCATCAAACCAAGCTGCACCAGCCCACCAAAAAGTAGACTGATAATAATGCCAATCACCTGCAGCCCAATTGCCATTGGCCAGAACATAGCCGACATCTTCGGCGTAATCATAATGGCCATCAACATCAAAAGCGACATGGCTACAGGAAAAACCCTGAACCATTTCAGCGAAAAGCGGTCAAGGCCGTTTTTGTGAATAAGCAGAATCGGGCCAATACCGCCTGCCAGGCCATATACAAAGAACGCCAGAAACGACCAGACATTGCTCGTAGCATTAAACCGGGCAAGTGCCCAGAAACCAGCAACCAGAAAAGTCAGCGCCGAATAAGGAATAACCAGATCATGCCAGCAACTTTTGCGCAAAGCCAGGGCAACAGCTATAGCAATTGTTGCAGCCATCATCGACATCGGTGTACACCCAGCTCTACTTGCAACCACAAACAATGCCATCAACGGCATACTTAAAAACAGGATCAAAGCAGACCATTGGGTTGAACGACTGGTTTGCGGTGTCCAGCCGAGGAGGTCGAGAAAAACTGCAAATACGAAAAGATTACCGACCCAGGCCAGACCAATCATGTAGGCATCGGGTGTTGGCGAAGCCAGCAGAGTGGCACAGGTCAGCGAGAACAATGTACCAATGGTTGAAAACAACAACAGAAACCTTGACTCAAGACGCTTTATTACCTGATATATACCGACATTCACGATAGCCAGATATATGAAAAGAGTCAGCAGATTGCCACGACCAGTCGAAACCAGCAAGGGTGTCAGATAGGCGCCAAGACCGCCAAGCACCGAAATGGCAACACCACGATGAAATATAGCCAGCACAAACGCTGCCGCCGAAACCGTTACCAGAGTAACAAACCCGAGCGGCTTCTCAAAATAGCCATAATAGAGTGTTGCAGCAAAGAAAACCGAGTAAAGAACTCCAATGCCACCGGCGGCCAGCGTATGCCGCATGGTATCATAGCGGCCGCGCTCGAACCGAAAAGAACCGGCAATCATTGCAAGGCCAACTATCGCCCCAATTACCAGACGCATTACTGGCGATATCAGATTCTTATCAATTGAATATTTCACGAAGAAACCGGCACCGATAAATAGCGCAATACCACCAAGCCAGGCAAACAACATGGCACCGGTAAACTGCTCCCAATCTACGCCGGCTTTAAACTTGCGCCAGCTGTCACCCCAATCAGGTTCGTGAGGACCACCAGGATCAGATGGCCCGCCCGGATCTCCAGCTTGAGCTGACGTTTCAGCGGACGACTTTTTGCCCTGACTTGAAGTCTTAGAAGGCGTTGACTCTATTTCATCTGCAGTAAATTCCTGGACTGTGACCGTCTCGTCTTTAAGAGCATCGCGATTGCGTTTGAGCCATTCAAATTTTGCGTCTTCCGGCCTTAAGCTCAATGGCTCTTCATCAGGGCGCTTCTCTGTTACTTCTGGTCCAGCTGCAGTTTTATCTACATTCTTCTCCGAAGCCTCTGCAGGTTTTTCAGCCTTCAGTGTTTCAGCTGTTATATCTGGCTCCTGGGAAACATCTTTGCCCTTCTGGGAAAAGCTCAAAGAGGCAAAGTCCGTGCCAGTATCGATTGGTTCCTCGGGCTTGCCGAACGGTACCTTGTTCCTTTTCTTTTCAGACTCATACCTTGCAGGTGATACTTTTGCCGTCGACGATTCTGGGTGTTTAGGCTCTGTTCCCTGACGTTGCTTATCGATCAGTTTTTTGAGGGCATTTACCTTATCATTTAGGAAATGTACACTGTTCTCGAGTTCTTCGACTTTCTCTTCAAGAACTTTTCTGTTACTCGATATTCGCCCAAAAACGAAATAACCAAAGAGAACCAGTAGCATAAGTTCCAACATTAGCCGTTCCCCCAAACCCTGCAGATATGTATTTCAGTTGCAACACATTCTACCCGCTTACTTCTCACTTTTCCAGCTAATTAACTGGGCAATGGATTAAAATAAAAAAGCCGCCACAACCAGTTTGGTTGTGGCGGCTCTTAAAGCCTGAATTAGTAGCGTGAAGGCCTGCGGGGGCGTTCTTCGCGTGGCTTGGCTTCATTTACTTTGAGGCCACGGCCGTTAATTTCTTTGTTATTGAGCTGAGCAATTGCGTTTTCAGCGTCAGTTTTTGAGGGCATTTCAACAAAGCCAAAACCCTTGGATCTGTTGGTTTCGCGTTCAATAATAACATTGGCGCTAGTTACTTCGCCATAGGGGGCGAAAAGTTCTTCAAGTTCAGCATCACGAACGCTATAGGGCAGGTTACCAACATAAATCTTCATCACAAAACAATCTCCTAAGATATTTCACATTTACTCACTCTATCCCGGAGAATCACGATGGTATCCCGGACAATATCGTTCATAATTGCGTAAGTTCATATTAGCAGAAATTTGTATATTACACAAGTATTTTTTTTATTTATTTTTGCCACAACTTGCATATAACCTGAATTTCGTAGCAATTGAAACAAAACGAAAGATTGGCGTAGAATGCAAAAAAAATACAGCGCTCTCGACCTGCGAGAGCGCTGTACCAGAAAAATTCTCTGAATTATTGATTATTCAGCATCAGGAGCATCAGTTTCAACTGGAACTTCATCAGTTACAGCGATTTCAGTTTCGACCCATGATTCAACCTTGATGCTGTCGATAGCATCAGCTTCAGTTGCCGCAACCAGTGCACCTTTAACAGTCAAAGCCTTGCCTTCGAAAGCAGTCAGCTCAGCAAGCTTTGCAGCATCAGCTACAAGTTTATAAGTGTTTTCGCCCATATCAAGAACGATAGTGGGTTCAGTCTGGCCAGCTTCTGTATCAGCCGGAGTTACTTCGATGATACCACTGAATTCAGTAACAGCGGCAACCGGGGCTGCTACGTCAACAGCAGGAGCCACTACAGCGGCAGCAGGAGCCACTACATCAGCAGCAAAAGCAGAAACAGCAACAAGAACACAGAACACAGCAATCAACAAATTACGCATTTTAATTCCTCCTACAGAATTGTTACAAAACAAGAATGACTGGCATTTTCAAATCCAGATCAACACTGAATTTGTGGCGTGATTATATACCAGCGGCGGCTATGTACATATTCGGCTTTGAGCCAGTAAAACTCTGCCGTTACCGATGCTGCCAATATTTTGCGGTACAATCGTTTATTTGCGCAATGAATCAAGCATTTTCAAATCGTTTCGCCACGCTTTAGAGTTAAATGTGTGGTAAAAACTAGAATCCTCTATAACGGCTCAAAAGAGTCATTGGGATTTCGCAAAAAAACCGCAAAGGCTACAAAAACAAAACCTTGCCAAGAACAAGCTAGAGAATTCATTTTATGCAAGTCCATTCTCGGTGAGCGAACACGACCGCCGCACCAGGTGAACTCTTCGGGATACGCTTCTCTATAATGGCTGAAACCATAAGAGCAACGTAAAAGGCGCGCAGAAAAACGACCTGATGCAAATGTTTTTTTTCTGACGCGCCCTGATTTCTTCGTGGTATCTTGCGGGTAGGTTCGGTCTTATGAGCCTGGTACAGGTGCAACTGCCGCAATAGATGAAAAGCCCCTGCAGTCCAGCCAGAATCCTTTGGTCATGGTAGCTGATCTGGTTCAGTTACCGGTGAGAGATTCATTTTTGATACGCTTTGCTTCTTCAATTTCAGCCATGTTATCTAAGGCCATTTCTTTTATCCTAAGCGTTTCTTTTTTGCTTTCAGCGAGACTTTTAAGCTGCTTTGCCCCTTCATAGGCTTTGATTGCGTTCGCGTCTTCGCTGCTGGAGTCCATCCAGTCGAGCTTACAGGCGGCATACTGATCTCGTATAAATTTCTGGTCTTTCAGTTCCCGCTGTACCATGACTTCGAATTCATCGCTTCCCTCTGGAACTACAGCAGAAATTCTGAATTCTTCCCGGATCTCTTCGGGTGTACGATTAAACGTGTCAATCATCTTATTAACATTGTTTGCTTTAGCCTCGACTTTTTCGTCTTCAGTCATCTTTTCCATAGCCTTGTCGATCTGACGGTCGGTGAGCTTCATATCATAGGCTTTCTTCTGAAGCGCAGCAAGTCGTTTCGTCTCGGAGTCAGCACTGTCGGCGTCGAGAATTGGCGTTCCCTCATAAGATTTGCCGAAGAATTTCGCCTCAAGAGTGACAATCTTGCCATTAATCCGTTCTAATACACCGTCAACCTTATCAGAAGGGCGAGTCTTATCTTCTTTCGCCGGCAACGTGCCCGTGTCTGGGCACTTTATTTTAGCAAGGTCTTCGCGCATCTTTTTAACATCTGCGCCTTCATCGTTCGACCACCAGGCTACCTGCCACCATTTTTTTCCGGTATCAACACTATCTATTCTGTCGTCAAGTTCCTTAAGGCTGGCTTTTGCATCTTCTACTGCGTCTTCTTGAGTCTTTTGAAGGTTTGCAAGCTGCTTCTCAGTCAAGTTAGAGAGAGAAGCGGCGTTAAGCTCTTCATTAAAAAAGCTGCTGTCTGTGTTTTTGTCGATCTCTTCCGCTACCTCGGCAGCTTTGGTCAGAACCTCTTCACGCTCTTTGTTAGCCAGAGTATAAAATTCATCGCGTATTACAGCGGAAGTGTGCTGCGAAAATTTTTCTTCTGAGCCGGTGCCCGGTGCCATAGCTGCCAGATCGAGAGAGATATCAACGCGGGCTTCAAGATAGGCATCGGTTTCGCGCTGGGCATCAGTCAACTCTTTACGCCTGATTCTGATATTTTCTACATTAGTTGACAATGTCTTCTGAAAACTGCCAGTGACTTGTCGCCGCAGAATAGGCTTGGTAAAAGCATATTTGACATCTTCGACCTTATCTGCAGAAAGCTTGGTATTGTCTTCCTGACTGACTACATAACGCTTAAACTCAAGCGTCATAGGATTGTCAGTTGACTTAAACGTATCTGCTTTGGCCGCCTTCATGTCGGCTTTGAACTGCGTCAATATGCGCTGGGCATCCATCTGCAAAATCTGCCTGGTTGTAGTTTTCGAGATATTTCGCCGCGCGTAGCTCCAGATATTCATAGCAGCGCCGGCAACCATCGAAGACAATACAGCAACGACCATAAGCTCGACCAACGTAAATCCAGATTTTTTTCTTACATTCATTGGTTTCCTCCTGGTCTGTTGCTCAGAACCTGGTCTCCGGGTTAAATATCAGCGCAAAGTCACGCAGACTACGCTCTGGCTCTCCAGTTTCGTCACGATTGCCGCGTTCACGCCAGAATATTTCTGCCTTGAAAGCAATCTCAACAAGCTGCCCAAAATCATTTTTCGTAGCTTTCATAGTGGTTTCCAACCAGAACTCTTTATCCTGCTTCATCTCTTTGATGCTTGCCAGCGTATCTTCGTAAAACTCGACAGGTACCGGAATGGGCTCACCACCCTGCAATTGCTCGTAATTCAGCTGATATCTCGAAAATGGAACGTGCTTCACTTCTTCTAAAAACTTAACCAGCAGTCCCGAAGCCTTGGCGTAATTACCGATTTTAACGGTAGAAACGGCACTGGAGGTGATCATATTGACCAGCGGAATAAACGCAATGACAATCACCGCAACCGCGATGAGCACTTCCACCAACGACCAGCCTTTAACCGCTCGGCACTTCATCAGTCAACCTTCCAGGCGTTCCAGCGCGGAGATAACGCAAGATAATAGCGTCTCGGATCATATTTGCCGGTCTGTGGGTGCAGAGCGCCAAGCGAAGCCCTTATTTTCGAAGGCACATAATCAACCATAAGCTCACCACGCATTCTTTGTTTGGCAAACTCGTTAGTAACCCAGTTTCCAACGATATTCAAGCGGGTATTCGAACCAAGATAAACACAACGGTGAGTGTACAGAGAACCTTCGATGGTAAAGTCTCCCTCATCAGTCATTATCAGACCACCATTACGAACAATCAGACTGAATAGGGTTGGCTTTTCTGGCTCTTCGAGGTATTTGATGTTACAACCAAGGCTGACGTTGCCCGAGACAACAATCATGCCCTTGCCCGTTACATACAGTGTATCGCCCTCAGGGGCCTTAAACGAGTTGTTATCAGCGCCAAGCGAGCCCGCAATAAAAGTAACGCCATTAAGTTGCAATGCCTTTTTGCCATCGATAGTGATCATACGATTTGGCAAATCCTTCAGGAAATTTTCGGCGTTGGCATAGTAGTAATTCGATTTCTTCGCATACTGTTCGACCGAATAATAATTGGCCGGCATGTTAATCATATAGCCAGGATCATACATGGCATAAGAAACATCAGCAGTCATATCTTCGGCATCGTAGGCCTTCATGAACCACATGTTGTAATCGTATTTATTGATCATCTGGTCAGTGAACCAGTAAGGAATCGGAACTGGCGGAACAAAACACCAGGGCGGCGGGAAAGGCAGCAGCGGCAGACGATCCTGCGCAAACAAGCCGATAATGGTGACATGCCATTGCTTGTAACGCTTGGCTACCATCCCCTCGATATCGCGAGAAAGCGTTGGATACCAGGTATTAAGACCGAAAAGATGCGTTTTATTATCTGACCAGCCTAGAGTCGGCAAACAGTAATAGCTGTTTCTGGTGCCCATCCAGGGTAACGTCATGCGCGCGAATGCGTCAACAATAGGGTTCTCCCCAAAAGCAACGATACCATTGGTACCAGTGGTAAGAGAATTGCCAAATGCCCTGAACGCGATACTGATACCGAAAGTAATAATATTTGAACTAAGTTTTTCGGGGTCAGGCAAAAAATTTATGCTGTCGGCTTTTTTCTTGAGGTAGTCTTCATGTTTCATCGTGTGTGGGGCCTTTGCCCACCATTTGTATGAATCGTTGCGGGCTTCAAGAGCACTGCCCTTATAGGCATTTCGGTTCGCTATGTATTTCGGATCCTGATGCAACATCTTTGCTTTTGGTAGAACAGTGGAATTCATCTGGAATCCATGGTTAAAAGCACCGCGTGAAAATTTAAGCTCTGTTGGCAACGCACTGCCCTTCTTGGTTTTTACATTTTTTGAATTAACGGTAACATCAAGATTATAAGATGCTTTTGAAATAACCATTGGTTTGACGCGCCCCAGAATCAGCAGGGCATCAGCGCCAGCAGCCATGTTCAATGCCTTATCGGCAAAGCCGCCCTCTGATAGCTTCGGACCATCGTAATGCCCGACCAGAGCTGCATTAATTACCAGAGGGGTGCCCGGATTACCTGCATCAACAAAATCAGATGGCTTGAAATTAACGCGAATCTGTCCGGGGTGTTCTTTGCGCTTTTCGCGTTCTTCCTTGTTGAGGATTCTCTTCGAGCTGTTGTTCACATAGAACTGTCCGCCATAATCGTTAAAATTGAAGCGATCATTGTTGAGATTCGCGCAGAAGAAGCTGTAAAGCGGAGCCATCGGCATTATATCAGACACTTTAAAATCTTTGGTAGCTTCAATGCGGCGCTCAGAAAAAGTTCCGTCAACAAAATTAACCTTTGCAACTGAAAGAACCTTGAGAGTTCCATATTTTTCAACATGACGGCCATAATTTTCAGGCACCTTAACTCCGCCCGGCCAAAGTTCTTCTTTGGGCATAAAAAAATCTTTGTCAAAAATGATTCTGATTGGGTAAAGCTCTGGCTTGTTTAACAAGCCATGAAAAAGTGCCCGCAAAAGTTTATCGAGAATAAAAAAATCATTAAGACCAATGCCCTCAGCACAGTTCATCGTATTAGCCAGCGCAGTGCCTTTGGTCAAGGGCTTTAAAGCCAGATCTACGACGGCAGCCGGATCAATCGTTGCAAGCGTGATGTCTTTCTTGATAATCGGAATATGAACCTTGATCGGAATAGTAAAATTGAACAGTGACAACCAGTCAGGAAACTCGCCAACGAAGCCGGCACGCCCCTTATTGTCAAGAAAATCCACAACATCCTTGCGGGCAGTAAATTCGCAGTCAACGCCAGGAACCTCATATTTACCAGAAGGCAAAGCTTTTGGCGTAATCCGGTAAGCACTTTCAATTTCGAAACTAACCTTTACGTCGTAATCCTTAATCTTCTCGGCACCGGAAAACTTAATCAGGTCATCAACCCAGTCCTCGCCCTCAGCCTTTAGACGCAGGTCGGCAAGGCTATATTCGACTTTATTAGGAAAACCCTCTGCTTCCATTACCGACACGTCAAGCTGCTCGTCGGCACCAAGCTCGACGGCCGCGTCGTTGACTTTTCCACTCATAACGGGAAGCGGGTATCTGAGCATGATTGCAAAGCTCTGCTGTGTCGCTGTCTTAGCAAAGGAGGCTTCGTCGTTCATAGCCATGCTCATCATGTGCATGCCACGCATAATGCCAGTCTCGGCAAGAGATGCGGCCTGGTCGCCTCCCAAAGCTCGTTTTGCCTGGCGGGTTCGATCCACCGTCGACGAGCCAAAATATACTGATGCCGTAAAAATTACGCCTAAAATAGCAACAACCAGGGCAAGAATATTACCCCGTCGAAAGCTCAACCTGCATTTCTCTTTACTCATAATCCACCTCGCTGTCTGTCTTAAGACCCTTCCTGGTAACAATACGTTCAACCACCACCGCCGCGTTGCATCGAATATGGCGATACCGGTTCGGCCGTCGGCATATCCTTCGGATACCAGTCTTTAGTCTGGCTGATGCCAGACATGAATTCATCGTAACTCACCTTGGTGCCAAGTGTCAGATTGGCTTTTGTGAGCAATTCACGCAGCTTACCCGGATCAATGCGACTGACCTGTTCGAACATTTCGTATGCTCGCGAAACATCGTCGGCCATATTACCGTAGACCTTATAAAGCTTCTGAGCGGTCAAAGCATAATTTTTAAAAGCCTCTTTGAATTTTTCCTTATTGTTGGTCAGCTGGTATACTTCCATTAGACCGCCCCAGGCATGCAATTCTTTAAATTCATTATTGCCTGAACTGCCGATAGCCGCTGTATAAGCCTTTTCAGCTGCAACCACATCACCCTCGTCGAAGAGTGCATTCGCCTCGGCGAGCATCGGATCATCTTCGACCTCGATCATCTGACGGGTTTCTTTGGGAAGGTCGGGAGGCAAACTGTATTTTCGCGGCACAGCCTGAACTCTTGACCAGGCTCGGTCGAGTTCTGCTTCAATAGTGATTTCTTTAGGGTTTACTGCTGGGGCTATTGATTTTGCTCTTTCAGCAGCAACTTTTACAGTAGAAGTAAGAGTGAACGCCGATTGTTTGCCGGGTTCAGCAAAGCTAATGCGGGTAGTAACCGACTGCTTGTCCTTAATTCCTGAGAAAAAGAAAAGATACAAAATTGGAATTAGAAGCAAAATCAAACCCGTCAGCAAAAATCTTATATCGCTGAAATCAAACTTTTCCAGAGAAGTTTTTAGATCGTCGGACATAGTAACCCCGTTCTTATTATTTATACATTGTACACTATTTCTCTCAGATCAGGAACTGCTTCGCAATACCGAAAAATAGCGTTGCTATTTTTTGTGGTGCGGGTTTGGTCGTTTTCGGCCTGTTAAACGTCCCGAAAAATCTAAAAAATTGATTTTCATGAACCAGATCGAAAGAAATTTTTGTTAAAATT
>Ga0180007_10000882_pt1 | contig 44747 bp, 53 predicted proteins | sample MM_PC_MetaG_FD_121122 | JGI IMG/M metagenome (GOLD analysis project Ga0180007, IMG submission 121122) | Groundwater microbial communities from the Aspo Hard Rock Laboratory (HRL) deep subsurface site, Sweden - MM_PC_MetaG | ecosystem: Environmental > Aquatic > Deep subsurface > Groundwater... | reverse complement strand
CTGGAGTATGTCTAAACGGTTACAAAGAGAGACCGCCCCAATGCTTCGCAACAAAGGGTTACTCCAGGATATTTTTGAATAAGAATTTTTCATGTTCTTTGTATTTGTTTTAGACACCCAAACTTACAAAAATAAGTTAGGGTAATCAAGAACAAAGTTAATTTCGTTTTATTTTACTGTTTTAATTTTCATCCACTCAACAAATCCTTCTATTGAGTCATTAATTGCATATCCACTACATCCATTTAATTTCGCTAATATAAGCCTAATTTGATAACTATTTTTCCACATTTTTTCTGTATGTTCGCAAACAAATATTCTAAGATAACATTTGTCAGTATAGCACCAAGTACTTATTATCCATCCATATTCGTCAAAACTTTCTACTAAATCAATTAATTCTTCATCGCTTTCTGTCTTTACTTTTTTAGCCGACAAAAACAGAAACTCCCCATCTTGGAAATCATCAACTGCTGTCTGGAAAAAGTCTTCTAGCTCAAAGCGTGTATTACGTTTTGGCAATTTATGTGTTTGTTTTTTGTCTAACATGTTATTTCCTCTTTATTTAGTTATTTCTACAAAAGATTAAAATTTGCATTATTTGCCATCCTCTGCTTTTTTTATTTGGTACTTTTTTCCGTAATTAACTTTCTCCAGCTTCCTTTTTAGCACATCAGCGACAATCGAGCTAACCCAATTTGATACTCTTTTCCCTTTTTCATTATATATCGCATATTTGTTAGTCATCTCGTTTTTCGCCATAATTTGTGCTCATCTTCAAATCGCTTTATCGCATCCATAAGGGTTATTTCTGGCACTACAGTATTGCTATATTTGCCAGTGGTCACTTCTGCGCCTAATTGTATTGCGCAAAAGTAAATTAATTTTTTTGGCAAGCATCTCACAAAACTAAACCACAAATTTGTTTTTCTTAATATCATTTTACATCTCCTTTTTTTTTAATATGGCATTTCATTTTCTTTTTCCCCTTTGTGATTGGTATAATCTTTTTCTTTCCTCTACTTTGCTTAAAAATGTCTTTTCCCCTTTTCTTTCAAAAATTCCCTTGCTTGCGTAATCCTTATACTTCTCAGATTGCTCATATTCCGCTGGTGGATTATCTTTTACTTTCTTCTCCCATTCCCTCCATTCTTTTTTTGTCAATCCTTTTTCTTTCATAACTTTGTTTATTCCTTACTCCTTATTTGATGACTAAAATAATCTTCTGTTATTACTATTCTCTGTTCATTAGTTACTTCTTTATTGTTTGTTCTTGCTCGTGTTAGTTTAACTCGGCAATAAAGCATAACTGCTTCTTTCACCGTTTCAAATGAACCGCTCTTATACCATCCAGCTTTAGGATGATGTGGGTTTTGGTTATCTTCTAAATATACTTCTAATGTTATCATTTCATTCTCCTCTGTAGTTTTTGCAATCTTTTTCTTTCCATATTGGATCGTAATTAGAAGGATATTTAAACCAACCAGCTTTAATTCCGCAAGCATTTCCTTCCATTTCTGGGTCTGGTTTGGTACATTGTGTATGTGCATTATATGGTATAGTCCTTCTATGTTCACAACTATAGCACTCATTCATTTTAGTTCTTTCAATTTCGCTCATTTCAATCTCCTTTTTAAGTAGTTGTTATAATTATTTTTGGCTAATAGTTTCTACATCTTTAACGTACTTAATGTTATAATGTTTGTCCCTAAAAATTGTCGCTATGTCAAATGCCACCAAACAACTTTTTAGAAATTCCGCCAAAATATAGTCTGGCGTTTGGCTCCCGTTTTCCATATTGTTTTTATTAATTATTTCTTCCAATTCTTTTCTAAAGTTTTCCATTTCTTTTCCCATTGTTTTTAATATGGTATTTCATTTTCTTTTTCCTTTATTAAATAAACTAAGGTCGCTTACATAACACTCATCTGCAAACTTCCTTTTCTCCATTTCTATTTGTTCTTTTGCTATACTACAATACTTATCACTTTGTTCTATTAAAATATACCTACGTTTAGTACGTATACACGCTACACCAGTAGTACCACTGCCTGCAAATGGGTCAAGTATAATATCATCTTCATTTATACTCCCACGTAATAATAATGATGTCCAGAATTGTGTAGGCTTAGGGCATGGGTGGTCTACGTCAGCACTAGTCTCTATCTTCTTAATGGTATCATGACGTGAACCTAATCCATTAGCTAGGTATGGGTCTTTACCGTATGCCAATATAGGATGCCAAGTAGTAAAGCCCCAAGGATTACGCCCAGTACCAGCAGGCACTATCCAACCTAACAACCATTCAGGCACTGGGTAATGCCATAGATTAGTCTGCCCTGTAGTTATCAATGCACGTTTACTGACTCGGAGTATCTCTGGCATGACAGCATTTATTAGACTAATAAGGTTGGCTTGTGAGTCATGGTAACCATCATAGTCTATATTGACCCCATAGGGAAAGTCAGTTAAGCATAGGTCTACTGACTTATCTGGTAGATATCTTAATACATTAAGACAGTCAGCATGGATTACCCTATTGATTGCTTTAGCTATTACATCATTCATCTTCTACTACCTTAGCTGATAGGTATAACTGTCCTTTACGACTGTATATTCTAGCTCTATCACTATGTCTAAGGATTATCATACTATGATTAGCTGACCATTCCTCTATTTCGGTGTATGGTATAATTGTATGCAGTATAAATGTCTCAGATGCACTTGTGGCTATCTTGTTATTTAGCTCTTTTTTAATAAACTCTATTTTGTACGGTTCAAATAAATTACTAGTTTTAATTTTAGCTTCCATTTGATACTCACAAATCGATTATTATTAGATTCCTATACTTAGCTATAGGCTTATAACTCGAACGTCTTAAAACGTCTTAAAACGCCTCGATTTAGCTCGAAAATTTGCTTTTATTAGCTGTCTTATTTCTTCTAAACGCACTAGCTTCTGGGCAAGTAGCAAAGTGAGATACCATTGTGGTATGGTCGAATAGTAGCTCGCCACCATAAACAAAATGGAAATGGTCATTGTATTGTTTCTTTTGATTAACACTTAAACTTGACCAGTCTACTGGTGTAGTGTTCCCTTTGCTAGTTTTAAGAAAAACTATATGCGCATTACATGCTTTGCATTGTGGCATTCACTACCCCCTTATTTATACTATAACTAAAGTCAGTTAATACTATTACAGTTCTAGGGTTAACAGGGTCTAATGCTAATCTACTACCATCATGCGAACCAATAAACCTAGTATTATCATCTTGAATTATCTGATATATTTCAGGCGGTACCCTGTCTATACCTGCCTTGCCACATAGTACATCTTGAGGTGCTTCATATAAAGCTGATAAGTCAACTACCCTATCAACTGGATAATAAAATATACATTGCATATTCATCTTACATGTTAAAGGAAAAGTAAGTTTACTTTGCGTCTTAAATTTCTGGCAGGCTATTATAGCTGACCTAGCCCAGTCTTTATACGCGGTTGAATAATAATATACTGGATGTTTTCTAGGCACTGTTCTGCCTTGTTTATCTTTATAGTACATAGATACCTTGCCAGTATTCTTTTTTACAGGCACTATGCCTGGTATTATAATTGTTACAGGTTCCATCTAATCCTTTCATAATCGTCTGAACGCATCCCCTTGATTGATAATATCATCTACTCTACTTAGAATTGTACCGTAATGGTCTGGGTTATCACCATCTACATTTGTATAAGGTAATTTATCATCTGGGCTTTTCTCTATTATAATAAATCTTCTATTCGTTTTAATACATGCTTCGGCGGTTGGACCGCCGCCACCAAAAGGGTCTAATACCAGCTCACCTTCATTGGAATAATGCTGAATAAGTTTAGCCATCAATGGAACTGGCTTGCTGGTCTTATGACCCCATACCTTCTTACCAATAGTATCATATTCAAGGTAATCATAATTGAACTTCATATCCTTACCATACGATGTGGTTTTCTTCATATCCTTAGAAAAGATAAGAATAGGTTCTTTAGCATACCATATATTGTTATGGGAAGCACCAGCAAACTGTGTACCTTTAGGTTTCTTCCAATCTAATTGACGATGGAATATGCCTGCTGGTAAATCTTTGAATATATACGGCATCATCTTACTAGCACAAAACCATATAACTGCATGCTTACTAACCCTTATACATTCTTTCAGCCAACCATTTACTTGCTTAATAAAATGTAATTTGTCATCCCAGCCCATATCCTTTCGGACACCGTAGGGTGGGTCAGTACATACTAGGTCTACGCTATTAGACTTCATCCTGTAAAGTATGTTCTCCATTTCATCATGGAACATATAGCCAGTAGGTTTTTGTTCAGTTATAACTACTGATTCTTTACACACAGTACAGATATGAAGTATTGTCTTAGCCACTAAGGTTAATTGCACATGAGAACAATAAGGACAGATGAAAGTTTCGTGGTGTGTCATTCAATCTTCCTTTTCTGGTAGTCTTCAACAAATCCAGTTGGACTATGCAACCAGCCTATTCCTTTGCAGTTCGGGTATAGCTTTAATATAGGTGCTACTTGTGCTACTTTCTTATTACTATCAGTTACAATAGCTATCTGGTAAAAACCCCAGCATACATGAGTCTCGTATAGAAATGATAATACCTTAATATCACCATCTGACTCTGCTAGGAAAATAGCACGTGTATTGTCTTTCTTATTAACTAATAATATCATAATAACTCTAACTGTTGTGATATAGTTTTTTCTTCTGGTGCATTGTAATCTAATCTGTCTAATGCTTTTTTATTCTTATCTGAAAATAGGTTAAAGTCTGGATTAAAGCTCAGTTCAACCTTACCTATACGTGAGAATGATGATTTTTCTATACTAATACGTATATCAGATATAGATGGTGGGTTCGTTCCGTATGATACAGATGGATTATCTTCATAGTCTTTGTATGGATACCATAAAGCTAAAAATTCCCTACTTGCCTGATACAGTACAGAAGAACCATAAGCATCCCAATAACGAGGTGCCTTTAGTAACCTGTCGGAACGCTGTATCTCCTTGTCATTTACTTGTGATAAGTTAATAATAGAGATATGACGTACCTTAGCTATGCGTTTTTGTGCATCAATCATGCCAGGTATATTGCCAATCATATTGTGAAGATGACCACCTGCCCCTGGATATTCTATGCTTTGCAGATGGTCTACAACTATCATCTGAGTATCTTTAAGTGACGCTTGCAAATCAATAATGTCTTTATACTTAAAGACGTTATCATAGATATGCAGTTTGTCCCCTAGTAATTCTCGGACTTTAGCAACATGAGCTGATGTTATTTTCACATTCTTCTGTCGCATCCCGCTAGTAGGTAGCTTCATTATCATAGCAACAACCCGTCTCCATCTTGTAGCGGCAGATTCCTCTGGTGATATAATAGAAATTGGGAATACCTTCCCCGATAATATTGTATGCACGCAGTTAAAATCAGCCCAGCTTGACTTACAATGCGAAGATTTGGCTATGATAGATGCTACGTAACCTCGGGAGAACCCACCAATTAATGAGTTCAATACTTGTGATGATGTACTTATATATTCATTATCAGAATTAACTAAGTCCATCATCTCTAGTAACTGGTCACGATGATTCTCAATCATCCTGTTATAAATAATATCACGTACCTTTACTATACCTTTACACTTTGCTATAATGTTAGGTTGATAACTTTGAAAACCATACGAGTTCCAGTATTGAATATCATTAATGGCTTCTTCAACAAATCTGGAGAATGACATTTCTAATATAGCATCTCTGGCTAGTATAAAGTTTTCAGTAGTAGAGTCAACAGTAACATCATATACGGCTTCATGTATTTCGGTCTCAGTAAGTGGTACGCAACGATGCTTTTTGACAAAGGCTTTTAAGCTGTTATCAAGTTCATACATAACACCCAGCAAATTGTCTATTGTCATAGGTTTATTAGCATCGTGTATTCTTTTCATCAGATAAACTAACAGCCTTCTCTGCGTATTATAAAATATAGTTGGTATGGTTTGGGGCAGATGTTCATCACGAAGCTCCTTGTTATGAAACATCTTGACCACAAATGCCCTTTCCAGTACATCATTACTTTTATATTCCTTTTCTTTATCAGTTGTCTTCTTCATCTATCTCAATTCCTGATGGATTCCATAGTCTACAAGTATTCATCACAATCATGTTTAGAGACGGATAAAATATATTATCTTTGTTTACTACCTCGACATCTCCTGGGTAGTCACAGGTGCGAGCAACTATATTACCTGTAAGTATAGCTTCTGTTATGGCTTCTTCAACTGACCTATATTGTTTTTTACCAACGAACACAAGCATATAACCACAGTCATTGCATTTCTTATCATATATCTCGCACTTGGTCTGATACGTGGCTGAGTTATGGATGCAACTCCGAGCTTCTTCATCATACGGAATCTCCTTCAAAGAGGTTATGACATCCATAGATAGCCGTTTGCTATCTAGTGGCATATCTTTCTCCTATTTACTGTTCCGCAAATTCGCCTAAGTCATCTTTTTCACCAAATATATCATCAAAACTAGGTGGTGGTGGTGGTGCGTATCCACCTGAGTCTTTAGAATCACGTATAGCTTTATCCTTTTGGATAAGGTCACTCAGTTCTTGTTCAAGTTTAAGTATACTCTGTGCAGGGACCCATTGCTTATTTAGCATAGTAATCTTCTGTATAAAGCCATTGCCCTTACCAGACATAACAATCTCAAATGATATAGAACAGCCATAATAAGCAGGAAATGATTTGAAAACAGTATACTTCTCAGTAGGTTTTTGTGGGTTAATTTGTATAATCCTCAGCTTGTCGTTATTCGGTATTTTGAATGTTTCAAATAGCTGTATGTTCTTCCACTGGTCTTGGGGTACAAGCGTAACCATTTGAGGATAGTAAAAAGAACTCAGCGGTAAGTTTGGGTTAATCTCCAATGCATCTGACAAGAATGTCTCAGTAACAGGTGCTGTAGATGTCCCAAAGTATTTCTTAACCCATAAATTTAAGATAGTATGTGATATAGCCGCACCTGGTGCAGTAGCATCAACCTTATCTCCATTAGCATTTTTGTATTTCATAACCAACTTACCTATAAATCCTTCGTAAACACCAGCTGGGTGTCTAAAATACTCGAATGATTCATTCTTCACTTCACCTGGTAAGTCATCGGGAAGTTCATAACCTGCGTTAAATACATCATCCATTTGTTACTCCATTTGTTTGTTGTTGTTTATTCAGAAATGTTTCATACTGGTTTAACCAGTTTTTAACTGTGTTTCTGTTTTGTTTTTGAAAGTCTAACCATAATTTAGTCTTATCACCTTTAGCACGTCCAATTAGTTCAATAAACTTACTGGTATCATCTTCTTGCGGTAAGTTATCAACAAATGCCTCAAATGCTTTTCGCTTAGTGATAGTCTCAGCTACTTCTAATACATAATCTTTTACTTCCCATTGCCTAATTAAGTCCTCAAATCTGCTAACTAAAGATAGCGGTATTTCTTGTGAGTATACATCAAAGCCTATACCTAACCAGTAAGCCGCATTCTTGATAAACTCTGTTCTTGTAGATTTAGCCATATCATCAGGTTGGGATGGTGCGCCATCATCACTTGTTTTAGAATGAACATAAGCCGCACCTATACCTGGGATAGGTCGTTTAGTCCATTTTTCAGTACGCATACTAAAGTAGGTGATAACCAAGTTACCAGTAAATACCCATGTTCTTACTTCGGGTTGATACCATAACTTCCAATTACTTACACGCCAACCCGGGAATAGTCTGTTCAGTTCTCTAATAACATAGAACTGTCGTATATACTCTAGCATCTTACCTTTACTACCCACACGTTCCTCAATAAATTCAGAAGGCGTGGTCTTATAAGTTAATGCATTCCATAAGTCTGCTTCTTTACGAGAACCATTAAACTCCTTCTTCTGTGAATCAGTTGCTTCTTTTCCTAGCTTATAAGACCACATATCATCAGTATATGATATTATGGCATCTGTTAGTTCTACGCCTTCCATTGTACCCACCCCTTTATCCTTTTATAGATACCGTATGTCTGATATAAATCTATTATATTTTTATCTATTATCAGTTGGTATTCCTTGTCATGATACCATTGTGCTATCTTCGCATTATCCCTTTCTAATGAGTTTGACATACCTAAGCGGTAACTCCATTCAACTAGGCTACCTTCATTTAGCACATTATAAATGTCAATATGTTTGTCGCTTCTGTATTTGTTAATCATAATGTCATACGGCATATAGCTTGGTGGTGCTATGTTATTAAGAATTGCCCTACCCATAATGAATGGTAAATCGAACAGCTTGCCATTATAAGTAATGAGTCTTCCACCATTATCAAGTTCTTCAGATACAGCCAGTAATGTTTCGTTGATAAGCTCAGTCTCTGTCTTACCATCAAGCCCGATAATACGTGTATAGAGTGCTTCATCTTCATACACGCAAGCAACCCAATCAGATGTATACTGAACAGTGCTCAACATTCCAACTAGGATTATTGTTCCAGTTAGAGGAGAAAGTCCAAACTTATCCTTAGCACGTTCCTTGCTCTCAGCTATCTTCTCTGGGTCTTTAAGGCGTTTATCCACCTTGTCTACTATTTTCCACTGCTCATAGCCTGCATTTAGGTCTGCCCTATATGTCTCTATGTCTAGTACAATCATTTCTTTTCTCCTTTATTTAGTTTATCTAATAATGGCTGAACTATATTCTCTAGCATATCCATAAATATAATCAGTTGTATGTAGTCGTCTTTTGGTGATGGTGTAGTCTTTAAGTTTGGTCGTTCCATTATAACATCTTGCCTGTAGCGGTGTAGTTTTACTAAAGCAGATAACATTTCAGGCGTCTTGCTCATTAAGCGAATATTGTTATTATCCTCTTTTAATGAAACAACATGAGCTGCATTGACAACTGCTCGATTATAATATTCACCCCTAAGTCCAGTACTATGTGCCAAGTCCCAAGGTGCTGGCGTTATATCCATAATGTTTTACTCCTATAAGTTTTTTCTAATCTGTCTGTTTATACTTCCATTTAATAGCTATTATTATTTCTGCTTTTATATCGTCAGGTATATCACTTTTTATAAATTGAGCAACTACATAATGTTCTGGCATTCCCTTCTTGATAGCGTCTTCAAACATCATCATAACGTCTGGTGAAGACTCTACCATAAAATCATAAATGCTTTGAGCTTCTTTTTCAGTTTCCATTTTCATTTACCATAATTAAAATCTGGTTCTTTGGATGTATATGGGACAAATACAGCTTCGGGATAATATGTGTGATGTTCATAATCCCAAAACTTATATATCCATCCACCTGGTACACGCCATATAACTATATGTTCGGGAGTAACTATCTTTGCATGTAACGCCATAGTGTAAATGTTTTGTTTCTCCATTATTTCATTCCTTTAAGTTTAACCATCTGCTCAACACAGATGAAAGTTTTTTAGATAAGATAATAACTAGCATTCCACAAAGAACACCAGCTATGTAATAAGTTAAGTTATACATTTTTCCTCCTAAATATATCTTGATATACACAGATTTGAGCCATCATAGCAAGCCTAGCACTTTCAAATGCTTTGCTCATCCATAAATTACATATCACATATAGTTGATATAAATCATCAAATGCAGTTAGTGGCGTAGCTTCAACAGCTTTCAGATTAACTACTTCATTTAAGATTGATGGTGGTATTTTCCTTGCTACCACAGTTGCAGATGGGGTTAGTTTTAATTTACCTAAAATGTTAGCGGTATCAATAGGGTGGTATATGGGGGTCCCCCTTATATCTGATATTGCTTCAATGGGGGTTATGTAGAACGGTATTGCTGGTGGGTAAGATAGTACGAAGTTCACTCTTACTGCTCGGTTACCCGAATATGAGTTAGTTACTTCGATTAGCATGTTATCACTTATCCTGCCGTAGATATGGAATAGTGTGTAATCCTTTCTATAGTAAGCCCATATCCATTTGGGTTTGTTTGGCAATATTTGACTGACCAGTTTTAATAGGTTATCATTGGATATAAGATTAAATGTATCTGAAACAGGAGCGACAAATGTGTCGCTATTATATATTACTGCTTTGCCAGCCAGTATTTGATTTCCTCTTTTAAGTACATAAGAGGATAGAACTTCAACCTGTTTTTTGATATCATCTAAATTATTTGTTACCATTGCTCTCCTTTTTAAGGTTATTTATTAAATCTGCTAAATAAGTGGATGGGCATAGCTTCCCATACCCATCCGAAGGAGAGCTATTCTGGAATACCGCCAGAATCTTTTTCCTTGATTAAGGGAATTGCAAATGAAACCCTGCCTTTTGTTACTAACTGTCGTAACGCATCAATACTGTCGTAAACATTATTGATAATAGTAACATAGGTCTCAATGTTTTCTGGAGCAACGCCGATTTGCTCTGCTTTTTCTACGGTATTAAGTGTTTTACCACCACCTTTACCAGTACCAGGACGTTTGCCTTTATCCCTAAACCCACCAGTCTCCTTTAGAAACTGGGTAAAACTTTCCATCTCCACATCAGGATGTTTTTCCTGGAACTTTTCTAGCTCCGACTTAAACAGGCAATGACCTGTAAATTCGACATTACGCTTAGATGCATCAATGTCATGTATGCCAGCTACGTACATAGCGTGGTAGTTCCTTAGTGCATCGAAACGCACATCTCTTTTGGCACGTGTTGCCATAGAATTATTTCATTTATTTAATTGATAAAAAAAATCGTTAAACAAATATAACTAATAATACAATTTTGTCAAGAGCAGTTGTTAATTATTTAGCTTTTACTATGCTTGGTCCAGATTGAAGCGATACAATGTTTGGTATCGCATAGTTGAATGCAGCAAAGAATGTTTCATACATAACTTCTTCACCATCAATACTAAGTGCAGTATGACCAAACGCATCCTCTTCAATAAGTCCTATGCAGTATGGGATTGTTTGCTGAGCCAGTTTCAGCATGAAGTCATTAATTTCCACTATTTTTACTTCCATATCAGGAACTACATTTATTAGTAATGCAGTCTTAACTTTTGAGAATAGTAGTTTACGGTTTTCCATATAACCTATCAGCTCTAATTGATTTGAGTCTTTTGTGGGTGTAGTAGGTGTTGCATATGCTTCTACCCAATCATCTTCTGCCCAATAACGATTAGGTTTATATGGTTGCACTGATTGAGCAGGTAATAATGATTGCTTATAACCATAATTACGATATTTATCTATTTTTACCTCCACAGGTTTGGGTTTATGTAATTTCTGTTTTACTTCCTGTGACACCTTGTCATTCGTATGATATATAGACAACTTTGCTGGTATAGTCACAGGGCTATCTAGTGTTATGCCGCCAGCTTTGATTAATGTTATATGGCATGAATGCTCATAGTTTATATTGACTATTATACTGATAACCACACTAGTTAATTCAGCAATTTCATTTCTTTGTCTATCATCAGGTCCAGATGGCGAACATCCCATTTTAACATGAGAGTGCCACTGTACAATCATATCTGACATATCATACTTTTTGTTTTTTATCATATCAGGCATGGCAATAACCTCAGCGGCACTTGCCTCTTGCTCTGACAAAGGGGCAAGTTTATATATACCATCCTTTTCATTATAATGAGCCCATCCACTTATCTCACTCTCAAAGTGATGATGAGCCCAATCAGCGTATTCCACCATTTGTTGAAACACGCTTGCTTTGATTGGCACTAGCATTATTATTTCTCCTTTTTATATGTTTTCATTATTAACACCTGCCCTAGCTTCCAGTCATGAAACGCATGCATTACCAACCAGCGACGGTTGATGGCATACGTTCTAAATGATTGTATTACTGCCGCCGATATAGCCATAGACGCATCTATGATTGAACGTCCAGTGCAAGGTAGCTCAGATATACTACTGCTATTCAGATACTCTTTATAATAATCAAGTGACTCTCGCTTGCCTAGTTCAATGTTATAGATGTTGCCGAACAACCCGCCTGTAGATGGGTCGATTAGCACAAGAGCTGAGTCTTGATAGTGGTTATAAACATATTTCCTAACATCCATTGAGTCGGATGCTTGGATAATGATATTAAATCTACCTGGTTCTAATGTTTCAACCTTTTGCGGTATGTACGTAATAGATGTATTAGGCATCATAAACGCTAAGGTTTTCTGTAAAGCATATACCTTAGGAATTAAACCGTCCTTCAAATCAGACGGCTTGAATAAACTCTCCGCGAACATTTGATTCGGTAGATTATGTTCCTCTACTATATCATGGTCGCAGATAGTTATATCTTTAACACCCATGCGTGCTAATCCATAAGCAACATATGAGCCTGTAGCACCACACCCAACTATGAGTGTTTTACCAAGTTGGTTAGTGGCAGGCTTATAAAAATCTAACTGTCTCCAGTAATCCATTTTGCTTCTCCTTTAAATTCTAGTCCATTCACCATGCGACTGTCGTATGGCTATTCGGGTATTACTGTTTGCACACCTGGCGTTGTTACAGCAGGATGCGTATGAACTGTTATATCTTCCAACAGCATTTCCACAAAGAAGACATTGTGGTGCTTGGAAGTAGTCACAATCTTCATTATCGCATATTTCTCTAATAACAGTTAACCCAGATGCTAATTCAAATGTTCCATCAACTGACATTGTATATCCACAATGCAGACAACTTCCTTCCTCATATTGTGTCATTGGTTGTACTGCAACACAAGTAATATCAGTACAATGGTCGTTTATTGATGACATGTTGCATATTGGGCAAGTGTAGCATGTAGCACATATCCATTGCAATCGAGTACGAGGAGTATGTTCTCCTTGCGTGACTAACCGCCCCCCGCAAATAGGACATGAGGCTTCATAGTTTGGTGAATATGAACAAACTATGTTTAGGCAGTCATCGTCTTCATTTAGCATTGTATTGCAAGCCTGACAATAAGCCTGACTTAACGAAACCAGCTCAAATATGCGTCTTGACACAGCCTCAGCTTCGGTAATAAGCAATAATTCATCATTGCCCATTAAAACTCTTTGAAGCTGGGATATGTCATTCCGTATATTTGTCACGGAACGATAAGGTCCTGCTGGGTTATAGCTAGATAATGACTCTCTGAGCAAGTCAACCCAGAAGACCCATGCTTGTGCTTTGCAGTACAAGCCCCAATCCTCTGCTCGGTTGCCCCAGCACATAGAGGTTCCCATCACATGAGGGTGTAAACAACCTACATATAACCAGTCAGTATCATAGTAAAACTTACTAAAATGATACTGAATGTTTGTTATCGTCAAATTTCCATTAAATACCATACGAATCTTACGGTATTTGATATAACCTTCAATATCATTTCCACTTCTTATGTTATGAAATGTGATAATGATATTGTTGTTTATAACTTCCATTAGCCCTTTACGCTTATTGACTGCTTTACGTAAAGCAGGAAGATTTAGTAAAAAACGAGCATTAGACAACACCTCTTTAATAGCTTCATATCTGGATTCTATAGACAGAATATAGTCACGTATCCTAGCACGTGTATCTATTAACGAATCCAGTACTCTACTAACACCAATGGTATTTCCCGCTGAGTGCACTGCAACAATGAATAAGTATGTCCATTGCTGTTTATTATCATCCATCACTAGATAATCATTGCCTTGATTTCCTATTGAGTATGACCCTATGTCCACGAGCATATTTGAGAAACGAAGCCTATCAGTGTTGCTCCCGTCACGGTATATGTGGAGTTTCTCAATATCGGTATAATGAATATTGAGTTCTCTTGTATGCATAGCAACAAACATTATATCTGCTGTGCTATACTGTATTAACTCCATCTCATCTCCTTTGATGAATTAAAAAACCTCACAATTAAATAAAAATAGGATGCCTGCGGAGGTTGCACAAGCACCCTGTTTGAACTGAGGTGGGTTTAGTTGTTCTTGGTTTGAACACCTACTCTAACGGTGTCACCTTTCTGCAACACAATCTCTTTTCCAGAGAATGAGTTATTGTCTCGGATGACAACAGCGGAATATGAACCAAGATTACGTTCGGCAACTAGGTCACCAAGTGTGTAATCTTTAACAACTTTCATTTTCTCAGGCACTGAGCCTGGTAAATGAATTTCGATAGCTACAGTTGGTGTAGCTTTCTTTGTTTTTGCTGCTGTGGTACGTGCCATTTAGCACCTCCTATTATATGATAAATAGAACAGCTTAGTGCTGTTCATTAGTAGCAAAGGTGGGAATCGAACCCACCTGCAACCATTTTCACTTTAAATCATATATAGTAATACAAGCAGACTTTGTACTGAATTAGTGTTACATTCACCACACCATCCTGCATCACAATCAGGTTCATATTCGTATATCGCCGCACATTTAGTACATATTGCGGGGCATATACTGTCCATCATGTACTCCATAGCCAACTTATCTGCCGAGTCAGCGTCATACTCATCTACTAAAATATCTATTAAGCTCATATAGCTCTCCTTATCCATTTATTCTTATCAAATGATTCAATAAAATCAAATTTCCATTTACCTACCTTCAAGCAACACTGCTTTCTTAATAGGCAAATGGCGTGACTAACAGATGAAGCATGGCAATAATACCATGCTCCTAATGAGTAAGTACGATACTTAATCACAGTCATCTTCCAAATTGTTACGTAACCTTCTGAGTTTCTGTACTAGAGGTGGTTCACTATCCATGTGTTTAACATAGGATTCCACTATGTCCATACTTGCTCTTACGTATGTTCCAAGAACAACGTAATCAGTCTCAGACTTAGGTATGATTCCTAGTTTCTTAAATGTGTTGTTGAGAACAGTAAGCCCTATATGCACAGTGTTTATTTCCCCAACATTTAATGCATTTAATACATTTAATATTTCTTCTCCTAGGAGTTCATGCATAGCTTCAGTAGCCCATTTAACTCCTAATGCAACAGTAAATTTGTCTTCCGACTTCCCATAATCAGCTATTATGCCAATTTGTGGGTATGATATAAACCCTTGGGATGCTTGACTATTTTTCATTAGCACCTCCAGTTCCCCTTTGTGCTTTCCAGAGCTTTTTGGGCACATACTTAAACCCACTTTCACGAACAAACTTCTCTGCTTTTCTGTCCGTTACTCGTAGTATTAGTGCACCTTTTTTAATGCATTTCATAGTACTCCTTCATTTAGTTTATTTCCCCTATCATTGATAGGTGTTTGATACATAAAGAACTATTATCCATTACTTGTTTATGATTTTCATATAAGGTATCCCAAATATATGCAGATATATAGTCTGCTTCATTGGGTAAATTATAAACATACCTTAAATCAAATGCAAAACCGACACAACCATTTTCTGTTATGTTGTAATTTATTAGCTCTGCTAATGCTATTATCCTATTATATCTTTCTGATTTCATTTCATATCTGTTCATTACATAAAAAAAAGGCAGGTGTATGCCTGCCTAATTCATGAATATTACCCAGTTATTAAACCTAACTACAATAACAATCACTGAACATAAAACTGATTGAGGATATTTTATCTCTATATGTAACCAACCTTCTAACATTTATATTCCAGTTGTTTATAAGTTTGCACCCTATACAGGAATCGAACCTGTTAAAACCATTTAGGGCAGTTGAATGACCGAATAAGGCAAACTAAGGATGCTATTTGTTAGTTTAAGTTTGCCCATTCCTGCCCGCGCTTAACGAGCCATAATTTGTTGCTTAACCCAGCTTGAGTACCCAAAGGTACGTCTAAATGATTGCATATAATATGCGTAGGCTTAAATATCTTTCCACCTATATCTAAGTGCCCCGCCTCAGTTACCGTAAACTCCGTGTCGGTCCCCTTGATTTTTATAATGTCCCCCGGTTTCCAATTTGCGTCCAAGTTACGTTTACCAACAGTTGAACCTGCAGGTGCCTTGCCTCGATATTCGTACAGTTCACCCTCAAATAGGTTAACTGTTACAACATTAGGACTCGAAGGTGTTTCCATTATTTCCCTTGTCTTAGCAAGCATTTCACTTGCTGGTAATGTTTCCATTGCCAATTCCTGCAAGCGCATGACCAATGACTCTTGATAGCTGTCTTTATAATCCTGTATTGCTATTAACATATCATCATATGATTTAATTGTTATAGTGCTCATGATATATACTCCATGTTATTAAGTTATTAGATGTAAATAGCATCCCTAGTTTTATATCTATTACTAGTCTTCATTATGTATAAGAACTTACTTAATATGTATAACGAGTTTATAATACCCATGAATTTACTAGGTAGGGGGAGGTGCTAATGAGACTAATAAATTTATAATATACTCAGCATACACTACCTATTATATTACACTCTATTATATTACACTGCCTATTACATATTAAGTCTATTACATATTATATACTACAGTATATACTACCTATTATATGTTTATTATCTATCATATACCATCTATTAAGCATACACTTTATCATTTACCTAGGTTATGATACTACCTAATAAATCTATATAATAAACTTACTTAGTATACAAGTATATGTATCAGACTACGTTAGTTTACCTAGGCTATACAGTTTAATAACCTAGGGGGTTAGTAACCTAGGTAACTTACATATAAAGTATACTAGCGTATACTTCATATATATTTTTATAATAGTTTTATAGATGATGAATTAGGTATATTTAGTAGAGTATATGTGTATAGGCAACCTAGGTAGATTATATAGGTTAGTAAGTTTATGTAGTCTATTAGTCTACTAGACTACTAGTTCATGAACTTACGTTCAAATATAACTATATTTAGTAGGTTTGTCAAGGGATGGTATTAAAATATTTTTTTTTTATTTTAGCTGATATTGACAATTATTTTATAATATATATATTTGTATATGTTTTTTTTAGAAAATAATTAGTAGGAGATGATAATGATGAATGAGGCTATTCAAAAAAAGACAGCAGATGAAAGGAAAAGGAATGCTATTGAAAAGATAGCTATGATTAAAGAGGGTATGGAGAGCGGGTTAGATGTACTAGAATATAAGCCTAGTATTGGTCCTGGTGAAGTACATGACTATACGCACAAGATTAATGAATCTGAGCGTATTAGAATAACTAACATAAGAAAACAGGTTGTTGCTCTTACTGATATGCCTCATAAGGTTACTGCCGATGGTACTAAGATATACGCTAGTGACTACGAGGAACATCTTAACTTTGATAGGCAGGCAGTATTGCTGTTTTGTGAGATAGTTGGTTGGGATGATGTGTTATGTAAGTGTGTGATTGATTCAGCTTCGCTTAGGCGGCAGATACTTGATTACGGTTACATTAGGTTACTTATGGACTATCATACTAAGAAAGGAAAATGAGATAATGAAAGTTACTAATATTGTTCATTACAGGTATATGATTTATACTGTTGTTATCACTGAGTACTGTAAATGCTTATACTCTAGCTTTGCAGTACATAATAGCACTGTATACTCCGATGAACATCTTAGGGCTAATCATGTTGATGCTATTAAAGCTATTATTAACTGTCTACCAATTAAAAGGAAACCTGTTTATGAAAGTAGTTAATGCTACAGAAAGGAAATGTGCCGCACAGTATATGGCAATACCACAACCAATGTTTGTTTACCATACAGTTGATGAATTTAATGAGAATGTTGAGAATCCAATAGTTATTAGTTCATTAGGCGTATATGTTGATTTTCTGCGTGAACGTAATATCGAAGTGAATTATACACCACAGGAAGCACATCGTAGCTTCTGTGACGAGCAGGTCTGGATTAAAACAGTTGATAAGTATATCCCTGATTACGCTGATGCTTATAATAACATCTTTTATCTTACAGATACAAATGGCGATACAATCGCCACCGATGGATGTTTCGTGAGGCTATACTTTATGATACCAACTAATACAACCCATGTGCTGTTTACATCTGCAGGTATTAATACAGTATCAATGGGTAAGTGGGCGGTTACAGCGGCTGTACGTACACAGTTTATTCAGGAATCAAAACGGCGTTTTGGTTCATCTAAGGAAGATTACGATAAAGCATTAGCACGAATGTTGTATCGAAAGCGTGCTAATACTGCATTTACAAAGATTGCTATTGCAGTAATGTCCCCTACGTCCCCAGCATTTTGTGATTTTGATAAGGCTGTGCTTATGATATGTAAGGGTAAGATTAAGTCTGCAGATAGGCGTAAATTAGTTCATTCACATGCATTCAAGGAGTCAATGATGCAAATATTAAAAATTATTTATCCTGAATTAGGACTGGCTATTCGGGAAAAACATACTGGCGAAGCTATGGCTGGCTATCTAGTTGATGCATTTGCTGAAGCTAAAGCATCAAAGTCTGTGGATAAGATGCTGACTGTGTTCGATAAAATAAAGGAAGTAGCTTATGAATCAGCAGATATAGTTAGTGACAATACTGGTGTCCCTATGCTTAATAAGTCTAATGCTACACCACCTAAACTTATTAGCGGTGAGAAATTAAAAAAAGTAGAAGTAGAAGACGATGATGATTATGTTGATAAGATATTGCTTGATGCAGGCGCAGATGACTTGACTGACGAAGAACTTAAACTTCGTAAGGAAGAATTATCATATCCAGATAGTTTCATATCTGATGCGAATCCTAAGCCTCTTATTGATATTAGTGATTAGAAATGAGCTATGCTATAAAACCAGTAAGACGGCAACCACCATCTACTCTAGTTCCGTATTTAGGGTCATGGCAGTCCAATAATTCCACAGAAGATTTAGGTATAGTCAGATTTGCATTTCAAATACTGTCTCATGCATTTGACCAAAAGTTTGGTTTGGCTAAATGGCATCGGGTAGCCTTGTATGACTTCCTAGCATACGAAGAGGGTATGACTAAGGAAGATAGGGCTTTTGTTACTGCTACTTATCGTGAAGGTTCTAAAACTACATGGTTCGCTTATGCAGTACCGTTATACTTTATGCTTATAGGGCAGTATGGCATCTACCACAAAGATATACTTTTACCAGAATCTAGGTATATAGTTATTCGCTGTAAGACTGGTAAAGAAGCTAAGAAAAGATTACTGAACATATCCCATACTCTTAACAGACCAATTGTTAAAAACATCTTTGGGGACTTACGCCCTACCTACAGACAGACTAAAGATAAAGAGGCTAAAGACGTATCTGATTTACTAATTTTAGCTAATGGTTATGTGTTTGAAGCTGTTGGTATGGGTCAGCCTATACGAGGCGCTAACTTATTTGGTTTACGACCATCTGTTATCTACGATGACCCTGAACATTTAGAGAATACTAAAACCCCCGATAGACGTGAAGCTAATGAATTAGACCTCTATGAAGAATCATTTGGAGCAGTACCTGTGGATGGATTTATGTACTATATTGGGAATAAAGTACATGTTGAGGACTTGTTAGGTAAACTGTTGAATAATAAAACTTGGCGTAGACAGTTCCATACTCTTACTTACATTGATGAGAATGGTGTTGAGAGACCAGACTGGATTGAAAAATATCCAATGAAAATTGTTGAGAAACGTAAGCGGTTTTATCTGGCTAGCCCTAAACTAGGCAAAAAAGCATACTATAAGAACTTCTATAACAAGATTATAGCTGATGAATCTTATGAGATTAAATACCACAATGCTGAATACGTTAGAGCTTACGGTCATAATTGGTTGGTATTTGATACGCCATTAGGTAAGATATACCATAACGTTAAGATAGTAGTAGCATGTGACCCAGCAATTTCTTTGAAGAAAGGCTCTGACGATACAGCCATCAGCGTAGTTGCATTTGACTCTATTAAATTTAAGGAAGGTACTTATACACCTAAGCGTAGGTTTTTACTTGAATGTCTGGTTGGTAAGTATGATGTAGGTGATAGGTATGCAACTAATGCTCCACGTGCGCTAGTAGTTGCTGTTACTCCAAATGAATTAGTCCATGTTGAAAGGCGTGGTTCACCAGAAGAAGCTATTAGACTGATAGTAAAGTATCATGCCGATGGCGTTGTATTTGAGATAGGTGGTCAACAGCAGACATTCTTTAACCAACTTGTAGATTTACTTGATAGGATGGGAATATTTCTTCCTAAGATGCCATATCCTCCAGGTGGTATTAGTAAAGAAGATAGGCTTAAAGCTGGCTTGATGTGTTACTTTGCTCATGGACTTATCTACTTTAGACCTGATATGGGCATTGCTATATCCGAAGTAACTACATTCCCTGATTCAGGATTGCATGTACTTGACTCAATGTACTTAGCTGAACAACTAGCTGACTTTATACCACGTATTGAATATAACCCTTTGTGTGCTCCTGGTACATTTTCAAAAGATTCATATAAGTCAGAAGAAGAAAACCTAGTATCGGCTGAAGGTTTGTTGAATGATTACGAAAGTTGGATAACTCATTAAAATATTCCTTGACAAACTCAAAAAAAATGTTATATTTACATACTAAGATTCTATAAAATATTTTCATTTACTTCATAGAGTGGTTATGGGCAAGAGCTGGGAAAGAGAGTTTGCTAAAGAGAATATTAAAGCATTCAAAGAGAATGCTCGTGGAAGAGCACCTTGGGAACGGGATGCAGTTCGCTTTGATGATTTCAGATATAACAAACATTTTTCTCCCGCAGAGGAGAAGGAACTCCTAGCATTTAGACAAGCACCCTTACCTATCTCTATTACATCAGCTATATGCGATACAGCCGAAGCATTAATGACGGCGAGTAAACCAATTATCAAAGTAGCACCTATCATAAACCCATTTCAAGAATCCAAGACCGAGCAATCTAAAAAAGTAGCACAAAAGTATAACTATTTGTTACAAAAGAGTTGGTACGATAGTCTAGGCGGTTTGCAGTATGACCGCGTTGTTAGAGACTATACCAATGTCGGTCATGGATTCTTTTATGTTGTACCACGTAATGAGTTTGGTGAATTTACAGTTGACATCAAACATATTAACTGGAAATATGTTTACCCACATCCACAAACCAAAGACCCCTTTTACAGAGATGCTGATAATCATGTTATCGCTATGGAGGTTTCTCTTAAAGCTGGTTATAAGTTTGTTAGGACAATGGAAGGCGAGGACTTCACTTACAAACAGTTTGAGGATGATTTTATTAAGGGTGACTTAACTAGAGTAGGCGGTACTGGTTTAGCAGAAAGATATGAAGGCGGTTCAAATAAAAACAATAAGATGATGTTTATACAGCGATTAGTCCTAGAGGACCAGATTGCTTATATCGTTATACCTAAGAAAGAAACATTAAACCATGAAGCAAATGAGGTCTCATATAAAATTTATAGCGAATTAACTGACAATCTGAAAGCCTTGCGTGCTGAGGGGCGTATCAGTATACGTGAAGAAAGAAGATTCTTGTTAACTGAATATACATCAGTAGGTAATCTAGGCTACAAAATTATCTACCCAATAGATGAATATAACTTAATACCAATGGTATATGACCATCGAGATAATCCATATCCTTATGGAAGAATATGGTATTTATACCCATTACAACGTGCATTGAATAAGTTTTTGATGTTGGCTATACTTAATGGCTCATTGATGAACGCTAATAGGATATTGGCTGAGGAAAATTCTATTACCAATGTAAATGAGTGGAAACAGAACTTCAGCACTCCAGGTGCTTTCTTGACCTATAAGTTGCCTATTCCTGGGCAGTCTAAGCCACCTCAAATTATCGAGTCAAAGCCTCTTAGTGAGGCTTGGCTTGCTATGCCTAGATATTTAACTTACATTATGGAATACATTTCTGGTATATTTGGTGTTATGATGGGAGATTCTCAGAACACACCTGACGTATTCTCGACAGTAGCTTCATTACAGTCCGCTGGTGGTCAAAAGATTAAGAGAAGATTAGCGCAAGCTGACGCTACTTTATCACAAGTAGGTCGTGTTACTGGTAAGTTTTATGAGAAATACGCACCGCCAAATGGATTTGCTACCGTCATTGATGAGAATGGTGATATGCAAGAACCAGAAACCTATAACGTATTAAGAGTTAATGCAGAAAACAATGTCGAAGTAGACCCTAATACTGATTTAAGTGTTGGGTTTAGGGATGTTAGATTTACTACACAAGGCTCTAATGGTTTTGAGTCTGGTACTGAAGCTGCATTACTAACTAATCTAGCTACACAACTTAAAGTTCCGCAGTTAGTACCGCTAATCTTAAAGAGATTGAACATTGGTGATGTAGATAAGGTCATTAAGAATATGGATTTAGTTAATCAGCAAGGAGCAACTATTGAGCAATTACAAGGTGCAATGAAAGAATTAGAGAGTAAGAGTAAAATACTGGCTAATCAGGTTCAGCAGAAATCATTTGAAACTGAAACAGCTAAATTTAAGTCAGAACTTGATAAAGTTCTAAACGATGTTAAAAAACAAGTGGATGGTAGTAATGGCAGATGATGCAGCAGTAGCACATGAAAAGGAAATAGTTAGAACAACACCTCCAACTGGGGAAGAAGTTGTTAGTGGTTTAGGACGTATGATGAGCAATATGAACAAAAACTTGTCAAGACCAGTTGAAGAACAAAAACCAGTAGTGCCAAAAGCAGAGGAGACAACAAATGTTAAGTCGGCACCCAAAGCTGACGAAGTAGTTTATGATTATTCTATGATGAAAGATGTATCTGATGAGGATTATACTAAGGTAGATGAATACCTTGATGGTATGAAATTAAAAGAGAATAAAGAACTGCGATATAGGTTAATAACTAAGGAAGATGATGTTAAGAAACAACAGAGGTTAGCACAAGCTAGATTTGATGAACTAGAAAAGCTAAAGAAGTCTAACCCAAATGAAGAACTAACCAAATATAATGAGTTTGTTACTGACCTGAAGAAAGATTTTATCGGCACATACAGACGTTATCAGGAAGATTTTGATTTACCTGACATTAGTTTCGTTCAGAAACAGTTTATTTCTGGTGGTGATACCGAGTCCAGGTTAGAAGGCTGGCAATCTAAAGAACTAGTTCCAGCTATTGAAAAGAAATTTAAGTTAGGCGGAGATGAGTTTGTCTATGACTCAGCAGATGGCTATAAAGCTGGCACACCATCTTACGAATATAGAACAGCTACTGAGAAAAAGGAAAAAGAATTTAACTCCGAGTATCAACTGATGGTTGATAAGGAGAAAGAGGTTTTGAATAGTATAACAGTTCAGAGAAATGATGACTTGAAACATTTACGAGAGACATTTTTCCCTGATGCAAGTTTTGAAGGTGAAGATGCAGCGAAGAAAGCTGACGAGACATTCGTATCATTTTTAAACCGTATAGATGACATGTACGATAAGATGAAGAAAGGCGAGATTACTAAAGATAGTAATCCATTTGCATTGCGCAATGTGTTTAGAGGCATATTCTTTGATGAATTACACAAGAAATTATTGGTTAAAAGGGAAACGGACATCCATAGCCAGTATAATAAGTTAGGTTTATATCTGCCTGATGAAGGCTCAGCAAAATTACCAACAGATGCTACGAAAACGAAAGGTGATAGACCTTTCCAATCAGCGTATTCTGAAACCGAGCTGAAAAGAAGTCCATTTAAGCGTTCATTAAACAGAGTAAATTAGGAGAATTAAAATGGCAGGAGCAGATAACACCGTATATAGGGGTTTTTACGATACCCCGCATATACAAGATAGACTTCGATTATATGGTCAGACAGAGGAAGTATTCAAACTGTTAGCTTTACGACAGAGAAACCCTTTGTCCATTTTGACTATTATATCGGAAAAACTGGGCACAGTCCCAGCCAGTATGATTAGCGACTGGAGATTCCGCTATCAAGAATTTGATGAGTTGCCTTACACATTTAGTCCAGCGGCAAATAGCGTACCAGTTATAACAGTTCCTTACGACTATTTCAAACTGACTAATTCAAAAGCGGCTTCATTAAACACTAACCATCGTCTACAAGTAGATGGTATATTTACCAAAGCAACAGTTGTAGATATGACCGCAGCCGCTGATATGTCAACTACATTTAGTACTACATTCTATTTGAATGAAGTTGTTAAGGTTGCAGGCATAGGCGAAGCTAGTATGGCTTATGAAGGTCAAGCAGCCGCTACTGGTTATACATGGATTAAAGTTAGACGAGCATATCCTAGTGCGTTACCTGCAACAGGTACAGCACCAGCTATTGCAACCACTATGACATTAACCTTGATAAATTCAGTTGCTAGAACTAACCAACGACCTAATCCACCAGTTACCGCTAATGGCAAGTATCTTGAAAACGTAGTTCAGATTACAAGAGAATCATACGGTGTTGGCGAGCACATGGCTCAAGGTGGTGGTATCAAGACACTACTTATGGCAGATGGTGCCGCACAGTTAGACCTCAACTATGAATTAGTTGAACAAAGATTGATGAAAACTATTGAACGTGCGATTGTAGCAGGTCGTAGATATGCAGTTGAATCTGGCAATGAGTCAGAATATGAAACTGGTGGTGTTATAGAGTTTATTCCTGCCGCCAATTACATTAACGCTGGTGGCGTATTAACAGTTTCAAGAGTGAACACAATTATTTCCACAGCATTAGATACATCAGGCGTTAGAGAGCTTTACGCATTCGGTGGTTCTACATTTACTAAGAATCTAGCTGAAGCATACGAGAACAAACGTGGCTTTGGTGAGAACACTCAGCTTAGTGTTAATTATGGTTTGAAAGTAAACTCCATCGAAGGAACTGGGCGTGATGGTATAGTTCATTACGTAAATGCACCTATCCTTAGTGAGATAGGACTTGACAATCAGTGTATCATACTTAATCTTAACGAGTATAATTACGGTGAGAAAAGCAAGTATGGTTGTTTCCAGATTGCTGAGAAAGTTCCTATTAAGGACTTACCTGAGAAAGCAGATTCGTATGAAGAAAATGCTGGCTTCAAAGGCTTATGGAGAGAGTTGTATTATGCATTTGGTTTAGTGCGCAGATTACAAGATACTCACTTTAGGGTTTATGGCGTGACAAGTTAATTTGAGGGATGGGCAACCATCCCTATTATTTTATATTATTTAGGAGATTAAAAAAATGGCTGAAAATTTATCAATGAATTTGTTTCCGCTATTGCCAGCTAGTAGCACCAATGAAATGAGTCGACCTGGACAACTGTTCTTGGAGTATTTTCAAGTATCTGATACAGTTGCTACTCTTGCATGGGAAAAGGAAGTCCCAACCTCTTTAGGCGCGGTACTTGGCGTAATTGGTTTAGGTTATACAGATGTTTTTGGTGCTGGCGACTATGTAGGCGCAATGACCACTGACGGTGTTATCACAACTGGAGCAGTTACTGTTAGAAGCCTTATGGTAGATATCGGCGATGTTGCAGTTGTAGGACGTGGTTTCTTGGTTGGAACTAAATCAGACACAGCATTAACGTTTGCTTAATAAGGGAGGAATATCATGGGTCAAATAACCAAAAGGATTCAGGTTGGCGGTTCTAATGAGATGCTTGCTGATTTTCGTAATCCACAGTTTCCTTTTCTGAAAGGCGTGTTTATTGTAACACATAGGTATGTTGTTGGTACTGATTTTACTTCTGGTGATAGTTTGTTAATCCAGTTAGATGGTGCACAGTCTGTTCTGTTTGCGGCGGTTAAGACACCGACTAACTCATTTCTGACTATTACAGAAGCGGCACTAACCGCCCCTCGTCAAGGTGTTTCGTTGGCAACAGGTACATCTACTACTGACATTGAAGTATTTGCGATATACACAATTTAGGTGATACAATGACCTTCGGAAACTATATACTAAGCGTTAGAAGGCGTTTGCAGGACTTGCGAACTCCTTCTGGCGTTTTAATTACCGCAGCAATTACAGATGGAATTAGATGGTCTGGTGTACATTTGCAGGAAGTTTGTAACTCCGCTTTGCAAGAGTCTACCAGACTAATCTATTTTTATTTTAGCAGCAAAGGTGGCAGACAAAATGAAATGCTAGGTGAGACTCTTATTATTGAAGCCGATGTAGTTACAATTGCAACTGGCGTAGGTGACTTAGTGGCTGAACAGTATTTTTTAACTAGTGTTGATGATGGTACGAATATCTATGCATACAAAAAACCTAATGAATTTAGAAGAATCCAGTTGGCTACTAGTTTACCTAGAACAGAAGGCAAGTATTATACAGTAGAGTATGATGAAACAATTAAAAGAATAATCAAGATACAAGGTGGAGCAAATGGAGCATACGCCATTAAGTATGTGTTTAACAAGCATGATTATACTATTGCATCTAATAACGCAACTGAACTACATATCATAGGTATGGATGATTTTATTCTTGATATAGCAGAGAAAGAAGCTAGAGAACGTGAAGGCAATCTTGAGAGAGCAAGAATTTTAGAGAACAGAATAGTTCTCAAACTAGGTTTAGCAGGAGGTAGAAATGCCGCTGGCACCGTCCAATAGTTTATTAGCTAAAGATATTATAGGCGAAGCCATAGAGGTCGCCAATGTTAATGATGAAGCGTTAGAATTAGGTTCAGTACAGAGATTATATTATAATTTAGCGATAATGGAATTATACACCATTTTGTCGTTAATTGAAAATGAAGCATATCTATCCACAACTGCCGCATTAACTCTTGTCGCAGGCGAAGCTACCAAACATAAAACTGTTGCATTGGTTACGTTATTAGACTTATATGACAAGATTGAACTTATCAAGGTACGTAATGGTAGTACTAACTATATACAAACAAGTAAAGTATCATTAGAAGAATTTGATACGCATAAGATACTAGGTAGTGCGCAATACCCTTATGGTGATGGTGTTATATGGACTATTATAGGTAATAATCTTCATATACTTTATGGAGTAGATGTTACTGTTGGTACTGTTGAGTGCATGGCAATATATAAACGAGTACCAACTGTTTTAACGTCAGCTAGCTTTGCATTAGCCAAGATTGATATACCAGATAAATATGCATCAGTATTGGTAGCAAGGATAGCCGCATTTATGGAGGCTAGGGCTGGAATAACTGAAAGGTCTTTAGCGTTGGTTAAGATGTTGTACGAACAACTAATGATTGGCTTAGATAGCACCACCAAAGCTAAAATTATGAACTCTTTAGAGTTCTCATCACAAAGCAAGGAAGTGGTGAAAGATGGATTATAAACAGATAATTGAACGAGTTGAGACTAATGTAGGCATTGAACGTGCTAATTATAGAACTAGAGCTGTTATTAAGCGAGATATCTATGATGTTATGACTAGGTTAATGAGTAAGACTGGCACATTAAAAGTAGTAACAGCCGAACTTGCTATTACTACTGCCGCAACTGAATATGATATAGCCACCAACTTACCAGCTTTATTTACTATTGAAGAAGCAGAGTTTAGGTCTACAAATGGTAACCCATATTATAAGAAAGAATTAGAGTATGAAGAATTTCTTAGATGGCAACCTAATCTGGAATTGATTACTGAATCATTTAGTGAATTAGTAACTAGTGCTACACCAGAGGAAATTATCTATACAAGGGAGAATGAAGATTTTGATGGTTATGTAGGCTATACCTTGCTAGATGAAGGTGCTTATCCTAAAATTAAATGGAAGCCAGAGATTGATGGTACATTAATTCTTTACTATACTAGTGTCCCAGTAACATTTGATATGGATGACGTAGGCGTGTTAGATGCCACGCCACAATTTCATCATGCATTTCATGAAGCATTATCTTTGGGTGCTTCGTTAAAATGGATTACTAGACAGTTTAAGAAAGCCATAACAGAAGCTGAACTAGTTGGACTTCAAACTACATATAAGATTATGAAATTAGAGTTTGATGAGATGTCATCTGATATAGTAGGCTGGGTAAACCGTAGGATTACTACAGCTATAATTGAACCATTTGACTTTCTAAATGATAGGAGTATGCTTTTATGAATTTAGCCTTCATAGAGTTTAGGGATATGCAAGGTTGGTCACCAGAGGATGATATTGATGGACTGGATACCAATGGGCAGGTAGCATCTGAAGCAGTCAACGTAGACTTTGGACATGGCTATTTTCGGAATATGAAAAGCCCTATTACCATTACCTTGCCTAGCAATGTATCTGCGGATATAGTTGCAGGATATTCTTTGTTATCAGCCAAAGACTTTACTCATACAACTGAAGGTGATAAGACTTTTTATGTGTTATGGAATAATGCTCCTCAAGGAAGTTTGTTAGGAACTGTTGATACTGGTGGCTTGCCAGCTAGTGTATTAGAAATAATTACTGGTGATTTTTCTTCAGTCAATCCTGGTGATGGTTTGATAGCTGATGGTAGTTATTGTATAGTTATCAGCATAGATTTAGTTGCTATGCAGATAACCATAGATAGAGTCCTAGATATTCTATCACCACAGAACTGTTATGATATAAGCGTAATAAATAAACTAAAGTTTTATCTTGACAATGATGCTGTAACATTATACTTTGGTAACTCTACTGATGTTGAGATACAAAGTAAACCAGAAGAGATTAACTATAATTTTGTTAATAACCAGTTAAAGATTAACCTTAATTGCGATGGTTATTCGCCTGTATTAGGCAAGACTGTTATATTAAATTTATCATTACAGTTTTTAGAACCAAAAGTTTATGTTGCTAGTTCAGTGGAGTTTGCAGGTGGTTGGTATTTATGTCCGAGATGGCTAGGGGCTGTAGAGTTATCTAGTCCTACGGTAACACAATCTATTTATGAGTTATTAACAGATGGCAACCTAATGCTGAGTGATGCAAGCTTAGGTGCTCAATCAGCGATTAGCTATATTGATTTAACATGGATGATTACACTTGAAATGCTACCTTTTAATACATGGTATTTAATGTATCGTATTGAAAAAATAAATCATTTACAATCTGTAATAATTAGATATCCAACACGCTATGAGACAGGTACATCAGTAAGAATAGACTCACCAATAGATATTAAAGTTGTTGTAAGTTACGGTGACAAAGTAGTTTTTGAAGATGAAATTGTGGTGTATTCATTTGAACTTAGAGAGGTAGTTATCAATGCAAGCACCATAGACTATTTGGAAATTGACAGTTTTACTGTTGCTGTGTATGCTAAGTTAGGGTCTGACAGCATTGTTGCAATTAATGGATTTGTATTCAATGGTTTTGGAGATTTATGTATTCTGGCATATAACCATGATAAGCAACGTAGTAAGTTAATAAATACGTTTATTTTACCACCTAAAGCAGAACATTGGTTTACTATTAAGTCAGCCAGTATAGACTGGCGTATAGATGATTATGAGTTGTACATTGGACGAAATAATTTATTTATAAAATTTGCTTCTTATAATGCTGATGATAACTTATGGGTATCTGTGGGCAACTATGTAAATGGTATATTTAGTAAGTTGTCGGTAGGAGAAGCTGTTGAAACACTTAACTTTAATTATGGTTTAGGTGCTACAGTTGACGTAAGTACACAAAGCCATATCTATATGGAAACATTCTATCGCAATAGGGTTTACTTTGTTAAAGATGATTTTAAGGTTTACTTCTCCCATATATCAGGAACTGGTAGGGCGCAACCAGATAGTTTTCCTTATGATGATGATGTCGGCTATGGTTTCTTAGAGACTAAAGGTGCTACCAAGAATAAGGCTATTGCTGTTGATGTTACAGATAATATAGTTATTATACAGGAACAAGGTCTGGAAGTATATGCTATTGAATATGGTACTATGAATGTTATGCGTAAGTTACGAGTTATTTCAGGTGAGACTGGGATAGGAAGCAGGAAGTCTTTATTAGCCACTTTGAATGGGACCCCAACTACTACTGGTTTAATATGGTCTGATGTTAATGGTATTTACATATATGCTGGCGGTATTGCACAGCCAACTAATTTAACCTATCCGAGCATTAAGAAATACTACAATAAGTTAGATGTCGCTGATAAAGAGAATGCGGTTGGTTTTTATAATCCTATATTAAATGAATATTGGTTACAGATTGGTAGTAGCGTATTGATATTTGAAATACCGTACAGACAGTTTAGGACACGTAGTAGTGCATTAACTATATCTTCATATGTAGGCGACAGGGATAATGCGATTAGGGTATTAGGTAGTGCGAGTAATATGTTTAGTGTAGCAAGCAACGATGCATCTGATGCTTATATAGCTGGTTATCTTACTTCTCATTATACATCTGGTTATCAATTAAGTGGACAGGGTAGAATGTTTAGTTCAAACTTATCTATGGATAAGCTGATGCAAGAAGTATATGTTATGTTTGGTGCATGTGCTGTTGGTCAAAAAGTAACGTTACGGTTTTATATTGATGGAGTATTGCTATCGGATGTTATTACTATACTTGCTGAATCTCACACAACGGCAGTAAGGTTAGCACCGCTAGCAGTTAAGTTTGGTAAAGCTAAATTAAAATTAACTATAAACGGAACCAAGCTAGTTACTATTCTATCGTTTGGATTTACAAGTGATATTATGAGTAAGATGTTAGCTGGCTCAGGTGCCGATGTAGTTGGTACAGGTTATGGTTCAGGTTATGGAACAGATTATGGAGATAATTTATAATGAAAAAAATATTATTTATATTATTATTGGCTGGGATTGCATTTGGGCAAACAGCGCCTAGTGATTCAACTACTTATTATCGTTTCTATAAATGGGCGGCAGGTGCTAATCCAGGCGCAACTGCATTAAATAATCAATGGGAATCTATTGATAATCAGATACATATTGGTAGGGACTCTACTAAGACTTTATATGGTTGGTATGTAGTTGGTCATAACAGTTCAGGTGCTCATTTATCTAGCTCGATTACATGGGCTAATCTAAATTCAGCAACTAAGGCTGTTATAGTCCAGACTTCTAGTGCGCAATCAATAGCAAATACTAAGACATTTACTGGTAATCTTAAGTTTAGCAGTAAGGATGGTCGTTTTACATTACCTGATTTTAGTGTTGGGTTTAATGCTAGTAGCTTGGGTGACTTATATTTCATGCCTACTGGTAATCATGTTTTAGTTGATACAAGTGGAGCAAGTCAGCAAGATACACTTGCAACTAGAGGATATGTTAGAAGCAGAACTAGTGGAAATATTACTCTAACTGGACAGGTTAGGTTTGATGCTGGGACAACCGAAGCAGATGGTCTGATATGGGGAACTGATACAAAACTATACAGGTCATCTGCTAGCAATCTACAGACGGATGGTTATTTGAATGCAGCGGTCGGGCTCGGAGTTGGAACAGCTTCTGGATTTACTGGGACGGTACAATGGCGTAATGCTACAAACAATTATTACGCTACAATAGGTGCTCCAACTTTATCGGCTACAAGGACTTTTGTCTTGCCAGATTTGGCGGGAACTTTTGCTATTGCAAATACAGCACAAACTTTTAGCACTTTAACAACCACAACAACTCTAGGTGTTGGTACTAACTTAACTGTAGCCGATACAACAGAAACCGAAGTATTGGTTCTAGGTGAGGCTGAAGCCGTTAATGGTAAAATTTTATTTCTAAGTTCAGTTGATTTATTCAAAACAAGTTTAACGGCTATTTCGCCTGTTGCTAATAGAACGATATACCTACCTGATGCTTCTGGGACTATTGCATTAGGAGGCACAAGTCAAACATTCAGCACATTAGCGACAACAACAACTTTGGCAGTCGGGTCAAGCGCAACAACTGCAACGACTTTAGGTGTAGGAACGAGTGCAACAATAGGGACGACTTTGGGCGTAGGAACAAACTTAACGGTTAATGATGTTACAACAACCGAAGGATTGGTTATACAGCCAGAGACGGTTTCAACAGATGAAGCTACAATAAGTGTATCGGGGAAAAGTTTTATCAGGCTTGAACCTAGTCTTGCAACTGTAACCACAACATTGTCGGGCGGGACTGATGGGCAGATTGTTGTAATTGTTCATGGCGGAGGCGCAGGCGTTACTGTTACTATTCAAGATGGTACTGGAAATATAAATTGTGCTGCAGATTTTATTATGAGTTCTGATGATACAATAACTTTGATGTATGTTTTAGATTTAACCAAATGGGTTGAGCTGTCGAGGTCAAATAACTAATGAGAACCATGTTTAACTATCCTACTGCTAAGTTATATCAAGATGAATTTGATGTATATAATGATATGCAGTCTGAGAAAGCAAGTAAGATATATAATAGTTTGAGTGAAATATCATTACAGCAAGTGGCTGAAGGTGAAACTGTTATTGATAAGAAGAATAATATTGAATATACAAAATTAGATGGTAAGATTATGAAAAAGGTAATAAGTAATAATGAAATAAAGTTCGAGGAGGTATAAGATGCCTAATGGAATACTGGGTTTTATGGCTGGTCAAGGTGGTGCTAACGCCGCGCTTGCTTCAGGTGCCGCCACCGCTGGTACTGGTCTAGCAACTGGTGGAATGTCTTTTCTGTTACCATTGTTAATGTCATTAGCTGGTGGTGGATTATCTTCATTATTTACTGGTGATTCACCTCAAGAGAAGGCATTAATGGGTGTTGGTAAGGATATTGATGCTAATATGGGTTGGTTAAAATCTACTCCTTATTCTAAAGGTGAAATAAATACCATTTCTAACCAGATGGGACAACAACTAACAGGTGCCGCTGATGTAGCCGCAGGTAGGTTAGGAAGTGCAATAGGAGAAGCCGATATACCTGGTGGTCAACCTTATGGCGAATATTACATGCAAGCATTAGCACCTACTATTGCATCTGGTCAAGCTGGCGCAGTTGATATAAAGAAACAAATGATGCAATTCTTTGCAGGTATGGATGAAGAAACTAAGAAGAACTTCTTATCAGCTATGGGAATTAAGGCTGGCGTAGGGACTAACTTACCTGGTACAACTAATGTACAAGAGGGTTACTTGTCATCTATTGGTGGTACAGATATGTTTGCTAAAATATTTGGCAGTCTAGCTAAAGCATATAGAGATTTTAATTATCAGCCTATAGGACAGGGGGGCACATAAAATGCCTACTTATTTGGATGAACTGACCAGACTACGAACATCTAATTTGCTTGGTGGTATAGCTGAAGGTGCTGAAGCTATTAAAGATATGCGTCAAAACCAAAGGCTATCCGAAGTATATGCTGACTATAAAAGTAAACTTAATGAATTAAAGACTACTGGTGAGCAAGTATCTGATTTAGATATTGTTATGGGCAGGAAAGCACCTGCTGGCTTAACTTTAGAAGAACAAGGTGCTTTTACTGCACTAGATGAAGCTGGCAAAGTAGCATTTAATATGTATAGGGCAGTAAGTAGGATGGATGCTTATACAGGGTTACTTAGTGATGTCGTTGCTCCTATGAGTACATTGGGTGATGATGGAGTTCGTTTAGCTGGACAGCTTACAAACCAAATAAACAGCTTAATGGCAATAGAGGAAAAGAGAGCTGAACTTCCTTATAGAGCATTACAATATCAGTCAGCGGCATTACAGTATAAATGGAATGGAAAGCAATACGAAGAATTTATTAGACAATCTACATATAATGAAAATATTCGTTCAGCCACTGATGCTATACTAAATAATAATAAGTTTGAGTTATTCCCAGCAGGAGAACAAATATCGTATGATGATGGCAGAGGTCTTACATACTCAAGGAATATGGATAAGATTATTGATGAGACATTTGCACAGTTCCAGAAAGAAGGTAAACAGATAACAAGAGATGAAGTACAAGGTGCTATGAAGATAGCATTAGATAGAATAGATTTTAAGTTTAAGACGATTGAAGCACCTAAGGATAAAGTTGGTACTGGTACTGGTACTGACCCCCAACAAAATCAATTTCTTATAGGTGGTATAACTAGCCTATTAGAAAGGTATACACAGCAGTGGCTTAACTATGACGAAGGATTTAGAAATGCAGTTAGAGATTATGATTCTGGTAAGTTACCTGAAAAGATTACAGATAAAAGTGGTGAGGTAAATTATAAATATGGTCTAGATGCAGTTAAAGCTGCACATGAAATATATTATGCTAATGGTACATATATGCAGTATTATGATTATCTATCTGGTATAATGCAAGTTGAAATTGATGGTAAAGTTGTTGGATTTAATAGTATGACAAAAGAGAATTATGGTGGTTATGACTTGACTACTCCAGTTATTAAGGAAACTAATAAGATTTTAAGACCACGTACATCTACTGGGATTATGACTGGTGACTATATTTTCAATCCAGCCTCACGTGATTGGGTAGACAGACAACTGGGGACTAATGCGAAGAAACTTACTAGTGGTAGTAGAATACCTACTAGCGACCAGCCAGATGCGTTAGGCGACTATATGGATACTCTGTATGAAATAGAAGGAGTAAGTGAAGTAACATATGCTTTAGAGAAAATAACCAGAAACACTGCAGAAGATTTAGGTATTCGTACAAGTCCAGATACAAGAATGAGAGAATACGAAGCACGTTTTGAAAAGAAAGCTACTGATTCTACTAAAGCACCAGTAAGCGTACCTGCGTTACCTAAACATCAGTTTAATGACAAATTAAATATACCAATGGAAGCTACTAAAGATTCAGTTAATACTAGCACAGAAGAAGTAGCCGAGGATGTTGCAGAAGAAGTAGTTAAAGAAGCAGTTGGTGGAACTACTATGCAGCCTTATACTAAAGGTGGACCCAAAGCATGGCAAGATGAACTAATGAAATCAGGAAGAGCAGAAATACCTAGTGGTTCATTAAGTAAGTTTATTGAAGTTCCATTTGTGAAAGAAGAAGTAAAGGAAAAAATTAAAGAAACTCCAGTTATATCTGAGGCTACAGTTCCCGAAGTAGTCAAACCAGTTTCTAAGGTTGAACCTAAACCAGAACCCGTAGCTGAAACAACAAAAGCTAAAGATGTACATATAGACACGGCAGCTAATGCAATAGCAGTGACAGAGAGTTCAGGTGGTAATTATGATTCTATTGGCGCATATGTTAAGAAAGGACGAGGTCGAGGTTTAGGTGCATATCAATTTATGTCTTATAGAAATGATGTTAGAAAGATTATTAAGAAAAAGCCTGGTGGTGCTATGTTCTTAGCTAAACTAGATGCTGGTATGAAAGTTCCTGATAAAGAAGTTACTAAATACTTTACCAAAGCAGAGCAAGATAGATTATTTATGACAGAGTTTAATAAGTTAATTGAAGAAGCATCAAAAGAAACCGACCCATCTACAGGTGAGTACTTTACTGGTGATAGATTATTAGAACGTGCGGCTCAGAAGCATTATGGCGGACGTAATGTGGCAATAGATGGCAAAGGTACTGATATACACAAGCGTGTATCAGTTGAGCAATATGGAAAAGATTTTCGTGATAACTATAATAAGATAAAGAAGTAATACAGATGCCTAAAGACCCTTTTTATACAACTGATATTTTCCCTAAGATTAGTAAGAATGCCTTACTTGGTCCTTATACAGGTGCGTTATCTGGGCGTATTGAAGGCAGAGAAGATATGGCTAGTCAACTTGCCGAAGCACTTCAAGGTTTTGACAACGAAGTAGACATACAGCAGTATAAGAAGTTCAAGCTACATGAGTTTTTAGAAACAAATATAGGCACATCTCCTTATATACAGATAGGAGATAACCGAGCGGTATTTAATCCTAAGGCTGAGATATTAGAGTCTAAAGATGAAGATGACCCTAAAATGCAAGCATACAAAGGTTTGCATAATAGATTAGTTAAATTTCAAGGTGGAGTACCAGAACCTAACTTTATGCGTAGAGCATTAGGAACTAATATGACTGCTGGTTGGGCAGAGTTAGTTGCTGGCTTTAATCCGTTTGACGGACTTGAGGGAATGAGAATAACTGACAAGGGAATTGCTTATAAAGGAAATGAACTGGATTTAAGTCCAGAAGAAAACAAGGTATTCTCCGATTATGTTATGCGTACTTCTGGTTTAGATGAAGAATTACCGTTCTGGGAGAAGGTTGGTATCAAGGCATTAGGGCTTGTTTTTGATTTACCATTAATGGCAATAGCTAGTAGAATATCTGCGCCTATTGTTGGTAGGAATGCTACATTATCTGCAATGATGAAGTCTAAGGAGTTCTTACCTAGAGTATTAGGTAGTTCAATACAGCAAGCATTAACTTTTAACATATTAGGTGTACCTCAAACTGTTAACGCTATTAACAATAAAGACTATTCTGGTGCTATTGAGTCTGTATATACAAGCGCATTATATGGTGCACTAGCCGCAACTACTGCTACATTAGGTAGTAAGATATTTGAAACACAGTTACCATTTATCAAATCAATGTTAGCTTCAAGACCAGCACTTAAATCTGAGTTAGGTGGATTGGCTGGTAGTTTTGGATTTGGTTATTTAAGTAGCAAGTTAGGTGGTGAGTCAAGCGAAGATGCTATTGCAACTGGTTTATCATTTGCCGCATTACACTTTAGCAATCCTAGGGCATACGAACGAGCAATAGGTGAGCATCGTACACGTAATGTTAAAGTAGCTGTTGATAACTTACAAGGTGGTCGTGTTAAGGTTGCCTTGCCAAATTACTATGAAGAAGCAGATGGGAAACTATTCCGTATTGAAGCAGATAAGTTTACGTCTAAGGGTGATATTAGTAGATTAGGTGTAGACCCTATAATACTAACGCCAGATAATAAAAATGATTATGCTTATTATAATGAGGTAATGTCCCCTGTATTTATGAGATATGCTGATGCCTTAAAGAAAGAACGTGAAGGTAGATTTGCTGATAAGATTTATAAGAGGTGGAAAGCTGGGAAGAAGTTTGCAGATGATGAACATTATGAGGCTAGAGTAATGGCGCAAATTGTAGCGTCATCTATGGCTAATGAAAATATATCTAAAACATTTGCGAAATGGAAGATACCATTTGATGCTGAATTAAGCAATAAGATGGTTAAGCTAGTAAATGATTGGAACATACCTTTCTCTAAGGTAGAGAATTATGTGGTAGCAAACTTAAAAGAGTTCTTCGCTGACCCAGCTAGTTTACAGTTTGTTGATAAAGGTGCTAATCCAGTTATGACTGAACTAGCCAAACTAACAGAAGAAGCTGGTAAGTCATTTGTTAAGAAAGATCAGCAAAAGATGGCACATGCTGAAATGGATTCAAAGCAAGCTAATGCAATGAAAACTGACGAGGCTGCACTAGCAGGCAAGAAAGATAACATATATATGGAGATGATTACGCCAAGATACTGGTATGTTGGATTAGGTGAAGAAAATAAGATACCAGCAGAGAAGATAGGTGAAGGTGCCTATAAGATTGGTACGCCAGAAAATTCTATTGAAATTAAAGTTACTGCAGAGAATGAAAATAAACTTATTAAGAAGCAAGGTGAAGTAGAGACTGTCAATGTAGGTGATAAATTCAAAGTTAAGTTTGATAGTAAGAAGATGATAGGTGAGATTACTTCCGTAAGTGAAGATGGTAAGCAAGCCAATGTTCGTACAGATGTTGGCATAGTTACGTTTAGAACTAGCGAACTGCTAAGAAGTACGAAAATAAGCGAAAAACCAATAGAAGAAGGGCAAATTAGCCAGTCTAAGCCCACAGAAACAACACAGGCTTCAATAGAGAAGCCTAGTAAGACTTTAATAAAACAACCTAACTTAGATATAGCCCAAGAGAAAAAAGAGTCCCAAATCGTCTCTAAAGAGCTTGTCGAGCTAGATAAAAAGCAAGAAGTAGCTGTAGTTGCTAGTGATGCTAAAGATGCCGAAATAATGGTTAAAGCTACCGAACAGATAAGGAATTGGACTTTAGGTGGTGGTAAGATAGCCGAGATAGAAGGTAAAAATCTAATAGAGCTAGAGAGCTTAGTAGGCAGAATGTTTAAGAGTTTGAAGGAAGAACTTAAACTTACAGATGAGCAAGTGCTAACAGCGTTTATGAGTGCTAGGAAAATACATGGTAACACTAAAAACGATATTGCTAATTCACCAGCCTTAGTAGGAAAGTTTACCGATATAGCTAAGTTGATAAATAAACTTAGAGCATCTAAAGGTACATTCAAAGGACGTGGGATGACTGAAAGTGTTGTTCGACAGAATACCAAAATTGTTAAAGCTACTGAACGTATAAAGGAACTGTTGATAGAAAAAGGTAATAAGTACAGGAAAGTATCTGAACCTATTAGTGAGTTTGATAGGTTACAAGAACAGTATAGTCAGAAAGCAATTATTGATGCTATGACTACCACATCAACAAGTGAAGCTGAAAGTACATTAAGAACTACATCATCGGTTAAGGAAGTTACTGAAGGCAAGAAGCTAGAAGGTGGTGGCAGAGAAGTAACTGAACTTGATGAAGATTTAGTAGGTAGCACATTTGCTAAACTTAAAGAACTTAATAATGAGCTATCTGATATTAAACGCAAGAACTTAAAAGGCGAAGAACCAGTTCCTAGCACAATCAATCAACTTATAGATTATGACCAGAAACAAGACAAGCCATTACTTAATTGGAATGAAAGAAAGTTATTAAGGACAGAATGGAAAGAGTTCCTAGATGACCCTAGTGCCATGTTACGTTCTAAAGCTGGTGAGGATAGAGGATATAAGAAACTTACTCCAGAAGAAATAGTTAGTGAGGTTGGCAGACTAAATGAAGAATTGAAAGGTGGTTGGAAAGCAGAGTTCCATGAATCTTTATCAGATAAGGGTATAACTGACTTTGTAGAGAAAGTAATTAGACTAGGTAGTAAATCTACAGCGGACACACCATTTCATGAAGTATTGCATCGTGCCGTTGGTGCTTTAGGCAAAGAAGCTGTATGGCGTAAGTTACTTATGGAGACTGGTAAATGGGATGGTAAGGGTGATATATTTGACCTTGCTAATACTAGAGAAGCTCATGAACAGTTAGCTAATGAATATGCAGATTATGTATTAAAAGGAATTGGTAAACCTAGAGGTATATTTGACAATATTAAACAGTTCTTTACTAGGGTGGCTAGTTGGTTACAAGGTAATGGTTATCATGATAAAGCAAGTTACTTTAAGAGATTAGCTGAAGGTAAGTTAGGTATTAGAGCTATAGATGATATTAAAAAAGTTGATAAACTTTACCAACGTGTAGAAGAAGTAACCGATAAAGATATTAACGAACCTAAGATGAATGAAACCGAGCAAGAGTTTAAGTATGTTTATGAGAGTACTGCTAGGTCTAAGTTTGTTAAACCAGAAAATATCAGCGTAGATAAAGTATTTGATTCGGCTTTATTCAGAAATAAGTTACAGTATGCAAGAGGTTTTGTTAAGAGAATATGGGAGAACTTCCAGACACCTACCTATATTAGATACAGAATGGATAAGTATAATGAAGTTTATACTGTATTACAAAATCAGTTAGTAAGAGAACAAGCTAAACGATTTGTTGAACTGTTGCGTACGCCTACTAGAAAGAATCCAGATGGGTCAACTGGTATTCCTAAATGGGATAGTGGCAAAATGTTCAAAGAACTTACAGTAGAAGATAAACAAGGTATGCTTGATGCATTGGAAAAGTATTCTGACCATTTATATGATGGTGTTATAAAAAGACAAATGAATTGGGAAGAATTTTATGATGCATATAAGATAAATTCTAAACAGCAGGAAGTGCTGGATTCATATCGAAGTGTAATGGAAGAGGCGCTTATAGAAGCTAAAGAAGGTTTTGGTGAAAGATTGATGAAGTTTAATAAAGGTACTAGTATTATTAGACTGATTGATAACAAGAAGATGGTAGATGCACTATTCCCTAAAGAAGAATATGTTGATTATCTTAAAGAATATTTTAAGGATAAGGAAGAGCATAAGATGTCAGAAGTAGCTGACGCTGACTTAGGTAAACTAATAGATGATAATATTAGAATAAAAGAAAGGATTACTAGCAGGATAGCAGAAGAAGCATATAATTATGGACCTGAGGTATACTTCAATTCAGTTAGACCAACTAAATTAAGTACATATATTATTAAGGCATCACGAGCTAGTATTAACCCTAATCACGCAGTAGCGTGGAATAAACTTATTGAGGGTGAGTCTATATGGATAGGTGATAAGGCTCATGTAATAACAAAGAAAGACGCAGAGAAAGCAACCTACATGACTGGTAAGGAAGCTGAAACAGTTAATATAACCAAAGAGCAATATGAAAAGAATCCCGGCTTAGTGGAACACGTTACTACTTATGGCGAGAACTCTGCTGAAGCATTAGGTATAGTTGGTAGGTTAGAGGCTGAAGGATATAGTATAGATAAAGGTGGTTACTTTAAGGTAGGTGACTTAGTTAGTAGTGGTGAACATACAGGTAGACTTACTGCTAGACAGCTTATGTCATTAGCTGATGCAGGATATATCCAGTATAGTAATGATATTATGCAGAAACTATTTAAGGCTATCAAGCATGGTAAGTTTGAACAGCATGGTGTGCATAAGTCATTTGAACCAGGATTGAAATGGACTCCAAAGGAATTTGAGGTTCAGTTAGAAAGATTTGTTAAGGAAGCATTATCTAGTAGGTACAGACATAATGCTTTACTTGAAGCTAATGAGACATACACTAATTGGATGCAGACTGGTAAGGTTAATGATATACTGTCTAGTAAGTTAGGTGCTAAGATTAAGTTTGCTGATGGTACTGAAGTTGTAGTTACGGAAAACATAAAAAACCAGTATCGTTTAGAAAAAGACTTAATTACTAAGTATATTAATCAGATGACTTACTCGGATGATGCGCAGATAGATGGATTAAGGGGATGGGCGGCTACTACTTATACAGCACTAAAGGCTTCTTTCTTAACCCAACAGTTATTTCAAGGTTTACAGACTACAATGCACTTAGCATCAGGCACAGCTAAACTAGCTGGGCTTGGTGGTGGTTATGGTAATAGTGAATTTCTAAAGTCTTATGGTATGATACATAAGATTATAACATATAAGAGAGCTATTGAGAAAGGTTTATCAACTGAAGGTATCGGTCATGCTGACTTAGCAGACTTTATGAAGATGTATTACTTTGAACTAGAGAAGATGGGTAAGGTTAATAGGGTTCAAGGTGGATTTGTTGAAGGTGGTGGAATAGCTGAACTTACTTTTATGAGAGAAAGCCCAGAAGTATATTATGGCAATAAGGTCAATAAGGGCTTTGAAGCATTTAAGAAATATGTTAATATGGCATCTGGTGGTATAGAGAAAGCTACAAGAGTACAAGCCGCATGGACATTCTATAAGATTATGGAAAGTATGCCAGAAGCTAGGTTAGCCGAACTAGGTTTAACTACACATAAAGCTAAGACTAATTGGTTAGCTGATAAGATAGATGAATCTATGTCTCAATGGGGTTTAGCAGGTAGACCATCTTTGCTTGTGCCTAAGATATTAGGTGAACGACAGAATCGGGTTCTTAAAAATATAGATAAATCATTCTTCACATTCAAAACATTTGGTACTCATAATATAGGTATGTATGAATATTTGGCACGTAATCAATTATGGACTTCATTTGCTACTAAGGTAATGGTAGGAACTGGGTTACATGGTATTACTAAACTACCTTTCCTAGCATCTGCATTTGCAATAGCGAACTTATTCATGGAAGATGATGCTGAATATGAAACATTAAAACTCTTAGACGAACTAGATTCAGTTATAGGTAAAGACTTAGCAGATATTTTCAAGAGAGGTGGTGGTACGCTTGTAGGCATTGACTTACGTAATCTTATGGATGAAAGAAGCATACTACCTACTGACGTTCTAGCAGAGAGTAGGGCGTACTCGGTTGAAGGCAAGATAGCTGAAGCTATGCTTGGTGCACCTTACGGTGTAGTTAAAGATGTTTATGAGTCTGCTGAAGGAACATATAAGAAGTTTATGACACTACTAAAACATGATGGTGTGACTACTGATGAAGAAAAGAAAAGAATTAACAAACAGATGGAAAGAGTTCTACCATTATTTTTTAGAAATATACTGAATGGTATGAGGCTACAAGAAGATGGTGTTGAGTTACGTGGTAAAACTATTATCAAGAGTGATGAACTTAGCTGGGGTGATGTGTTCTATAAGTTTGTAGGTTTTCAGCCGACAAAGATTAGTGAAGCATATGAGGAACAATTTCATGGTGTAATAGCTAAGACTAGGAGAATTGAAGGCAAGATAACTGAAATGAAGAAGATAAGAAAAGAAGCTACCAGTAATAAAGATAGAACTAAAGCTAATCAATATATTGTGCAATACCAGAAGGAACTTGCAAAATTAAAATGGTCAAATGAATATAAACAAGCAAAGAAACAACAAAGAGGTATAAAATGAAGAAAATATTTTTAATTATCTTGTTCTTAAGCTGCGGCAGCGTATATGCACAGCAAACATGGACAGATACTACCGCTACTGGTGCGGAAACTAGGAAGTATGTTAGTGCACAAAGCACTGCCATCAAAGGTCCACTTCCAGTAGATATTTATATAACTAGCGCACTTGTAGATTCTCTAACTGGTAGAGCAACAACACTTACGAGTGCAGTCAAATCAATTTCAACTGCATCTGATACACTTGTATCTGCTTCTACTGCTTGTAAGTGGGTATCAATTACAAACTTTACTGCTGGTTCTACTTTATATATAGGCGGTAGTGCTGTAAGTACGGCTAATGGATTTCCATTACTCTATCTCGATAGCATAACTTTTGCAATAAAAGACCTAATAGGCGTTTATGCGATTGGGTCTACTACAATATCAGTGAGGTATCTCTATGGCAACTAAAATAAAAATAATTTGTTTGATGCTATTTTTGTCTATTGGCTTGTATGGTCAAGTAGAGAGAGCATCAAGATGGACACTTTTGAGTGATACTACGTTACAATCGTTAACTGGTATTAACGGAGTAATAACACCTAAGCTAATAGGCGGGACAGGCACAACTTCGGACTTATGGCTACAAACTACAAATAATACTGGAGCAACTGGAGCAGATATGCACTTCCTTGTAGGCAATAACGGTGGAACGGAAGCGATGACTATTTTGAATAATGGGTTTATGGGCATCGGGAAGACGCCTTCGTATAAATTAGATGTGAATGGGGATATACACACAACTTCCACTATTTATGGGCAAACTGGTTTACAAAGTAATACAATTACTACATACACTAATCAAGATTTAATTTTACAAGGGCGAACTTCTTATGGTGTAAATATAAAATATAATGGTGGAACAAGTGGAATATATTTAAAAAACGATGGCGACGTCGGCATCGGGACGAGCACACCTTACGCACAATATTCACAAGTAGGCGCATTGCCGATATGGTATGTGACAGATTCGGATGAGAATAAAAGCAGAACTAACCTTGCCTCAGCTACCGATACGAGCGCTATTAAGATAGACGCTTCGGCAACACAACCTATTATAACTTTTAAGAATACAACTGGAAATGGTTTTACATTACAATCAGTTGCTGCGGGTGGTGCCAGTTTTGATGGCGTTCTTACTGCGCCTTACATTTTTGGCACAGCCTATGTTAGCACCCCCCTAATTATGGGGCCAAGTACTATATTCCATATTAGGAACAATACAAATACTCAACGGTGGATAGACTTTAAAGCGACTGGGGATATACAACTATTAAATACTATATATAGTGATTCAAGCACAGGCAACGTAGGTCTCGGGGTGACCACTTTCCCAACAACATTGGCAAAAGGACTTACAATTGCCAACGGTACAGCTCCAACGGTTAAGGCTAATTCGGCATCGTTATATGTTGTATCGGGCGAGATGTGGGTATATGACAGTACTGGTACTGCAACAAAGATATCACCTCATAATGAGGACGGCGATTGGGTATTTGATTCTTACAACATCGAAACTGGCGAACGGACTTATATTAACATGATAACTCTTGTCGAGACAGTTGAAGCATTGTCTGGTAAGACTATAATTGTGCGTGATAATGTACTGCAAGAAGTACAGAAAAAAGACGCTTACGAAGAATACGATTCGACAATTACTATAAGCAAAAAGGTAACGGAAGATGAAGCTACCAGCTTAGTGATTGATACAGTATATACTGAAATAGATGACACAACACAGTTAGAGGAATATTATATTTATGATGATAAGACGAAAAAAGTAGAGAAGAAGACAAAATATAAGATTGACAAAGTTCCTAATTATGTTTCGGAATGGAAGATAAAAGATGGTTACAAATTCAACGAAACAAATGGTGACTTTGAGAAAACTACAAGCACTAAAAAAGCTAACCGATTGAAAAGCAATGCTAAGATAAAAAATGGTAAGTATTATATAATTAACTTGGCAAGACAATGACGGAGTTGATATTATTCTTGCTTTTGGTTTGGAGTAAGTCCGAAAGGGACATGCTAGCAAAACGAAAACAAGATTCACTATTCCCGAAATGGAGTTGGTACGTTAAGGATAATTGGCAAACTAAAAGCTGGTGGATAAAGAATCCGCTCTCAT
>Ga0180007_10000881_pt1 | contig 44775 bp, 46 predicted proteins | sample MM_PC_MetaG_FD_121122 | JGI IMG/M metagenome (GOLD analysis project Ga0180007, IMG submission 121122) | Groundwater microbial communities from the Aspo Hard Rock Laboratory (HRL) deep subsurface site, Sweden - MM_PC_MetaG | ecosystem: Environmental > Aquatic > Deep subsurface > Groundwater... | reverse complement strand
TGTCACTGTTTTTGAGAAAGTCTCTATTTTGCAACTACTTACAGATTATGAATACAATAACAAATTAACTGATTCTTGTAACCAACTAGAATTATTTGACTTATAACCGGACACTAGTGATAAGCTATAAGTCATAAGTAAGCCATAAGCTACTAAATAATGCCTATAATTCATCAAAATACAGCGTAATTGATATAAATACATAGTAATTGAGCAGCATTAGATTATTAGATACTTAAATAAAAAGGGATAGTCAATTGACTATCCCTTAAGTTTGTTAAATAAAGTTTTAGTTTTTTTTCTTAAAGCCCAGTAACCCTAAGAGTGCAGGGCCAAAAAGTAACATTGTTGCCGGCTCTGGCACTGGATTGCTATTATCATTCAGAATAACCCTTATTTCATCAAACATAGCATACACCGGAACAGTATCTCTAATACTTTGATCAGATGAGTATCCATTTGCCGCATGTAGTCTTAGACGATAAGTATCAGCTTCTGGGGCAGAATAACTCCAAAACTCCCAACCAGTATTGCTATCGCCATTAAGTCGAGAACTATACCATTGATCCGCAATCCCACCGCTATTGTACATAGCCATTCTAGCGTAATCATTAAAAGTCGGATCCAAACAATAAAAAGCCGCCCAGCCTTCTAAAACATCTCCCGCATTCAAATAAAAAACCTGCTCTAACATTGCCTGACCACTACCCAAAGGGTTCATAAGGCTAAAATACTCCCCTTCTTGCGGTTCAAATAAATTTCCATCGATAGTGACACTAGTAACAACAGTAGTGGGATTGTAATAACTATTCCATCCTGTCGTATTTCCGGCTTCAAATCCACCATTTTCTATAATAGTTTGAGCCCTAGCCCCTTGTACATTAAAACCTAAAACCAATACAACAATTGCCGTCAAAACAAATACTACTTTTCCATTCATCTGGTTCTCCTTTGTTAAATTAAAATATAAATAAAAGAGCATTTTTCATGCCAAACTACATTAAAAATAGATGGATTTCATCTTTAATCTTTTCAGTATCTTACGCAGCAACTAAAATATACTAATATTAAAATTAAACTTATTTCGTTGTTTTAGAAATACATATGTCTAAATTTTTCAACAAATTTATTTTTATTAAAACAAAGAAAATTAAATCACTTGGTTTTAAAGGAGAATCTTAAGCAAAATTATAACTAATTATCAATTGATCATATTTTTTTTAGTTTTTTATACTATTAGCTATAAGCGATTATCCTTTTTATATTGGTGCCTAATAATGCCTATAATTCTCAAAATACAGCGTGATTGGGATAAATACATAGTAATCAAGCAATGGCTCTGTTGGGAGAGCATCCGTGAGCTTTTTCTTGCTTTATCGTTGTAGAAAAATAAACCTTTTATAATTCGGCTAAATAAAAGCATTACATTGACCTTTAAATGCTCGTATCTATTTTGTCATTATTTTAGCTTTGTTTATTACAAGTATTAAATAGAACTTAAAATTATAGCAACTCTGTTATAATCATTATTCTCCGTAAAATCGAGACTCCCCTTCAGCGGAAGTTTAATCATAACAGAATCGTAGCTTTTTTCTCCCCGTGAAGAGAATTGACCACCTAAAATAGTATCAATTATAATATGATTTAGTGAAAATGTTTGATTATTTCCTTCAAGCATATTTTTATTGAGTATATCTGCTGAGGCAAGAATATCAGCATCATGTTCAGGAATATATATTATTCTTCCTATCGTAAGCGTTGCGCTCCATCTATGCATCCAACCGCTGCTTTTCGGAAAACTTCTTTGCATAGCATCATTAAACCAATCCATAAATTTAGGATTATTGATTTCTAGGCCAATACCTCCATCATCGTTTAAAATAACTTTAGCTGCCAAATCACCATGATAAGCAAATACGCCCTGAAGATTATGTGCTATTTCTTGTTTTAATACTTTAAGGATTGCTGCTGGAATTGGTTCCAGCAGCTGCTCTCCTGGATGATTCAAATCAGTTCCTTTAAGGGTTCCGACTAAAGTCAAATGTAAAGATTCCTGATCTATCGGAGATAATAACAAAAACTGTCGCAAGTGCTCTGGCAGGGCTTTTACTAATAAATCCTGTTTTTCCTTTACAGCAGCAACAAAACTATCAGGAAAGTTACGGATTGTTACTGAAACAGGAGTATACATTATTTCTCGTCCATAACGCTTTTTATAATAACTCCTAACTTTTTCAATATTGATGACAGCGGTTTTTCCTCTTAGATAAGCCACATCAGTTTCATCAAATGAATCTCTAAAATCAGCAGAGCTCATCGCCACTTTTGGTGCCAAAAATGAAATGTGCCGAATATCATTGTAAATTACTGTTTCCGCATAAGTGTTCATAGTAAATACAAACAACAAGGCAAAAAAGTAGCTACTGAATGTCAAACTTTTAATTATCCGCATTTATCGAGTCTCGCTTGTTTTTATTGCGAAAAATATCAATTAAGGATACCTAAACATACTAAGATTTGCAATATATGTTGTTTTTAGCTTTTGCCTATGTTTTCGTAAAATCCGCTAGTGTAATTTAATGGCTTAAACCTGATAAATACTGGTGACTGTATTGGTGACTAAATAATGACTATAATTCAGCAAAATACAACGTAATTGGTATAAATACATAGTAATTGAGCAGTTTTCTATCGGCAAGAGTATTAGGTGAATTTTTACTAATTTATCGTCGTAAAAAAAGAGACTATTGTAAAAATAGCCTCTTTAAAATAATGGAGCAGATGAGATTCGAACTCACGACCCCCACGTTGCGAACGTGGTGCTCTCCCAGCTGAGCCACTGCCCCGTTTATTTACAAATCATTATATGTAAAATCAGGATTTCTTTCAATCTTAATAATTTCGGATTTTTGAATAAAAATTGCTAATCATTCAATCTCTAAATCAGTTAAATAAAACAGGTCCATTGCTAAACAATGGGTTATCGGTTCCTTTTGATTATTATGCGTAATTGCCGTTATTTTATAGCGCGCGCCTGATACCGTGATCACATCTGATCCTTTGATTTCCCGGGAAATCATTTTTATGGAATTATTCGCGGGAAATATCGCAACTAGAAGCTTAGCGGAATTAAGATAATTAGCGTCAGCGATTAATTGTTTAGCCTGCTCCATGTCTTGCTTTGTTTCTATTTTCATTGTGCCGCTTTTAAAACTGTTTATTGCCCTAACCGCGCGTTTGTCTTTTATGGAAACTATTTCCATGACCTGAGAATAAGCATCGTCGGGAGAAGCTTGATGCGCTGATGTATAGCTGATCATATTACTAGTATCGACAATATATTTTTCATTGTTTAAATTTGCTTTTTTAGTATAAGTATAAACATAATTGCCTCTGGTTAATTTAATGATTTTTTGTCCCAGAGGAATATCAATTGATTGAGATAAGTCATTTAAATCAATAGCTCCTGATTCTAAAATAGAAGTATCACCCTGATTGTCACTGCTATTATCAGTTGAAGCAGAATTATTACATGAGCATAAAATGCTGATAAAAGAAATCATCAACATGAAATTAATCATCCTTTTGGCCATAAAGCAGTCCTTTCCCTGTTAAATTTTAAATAAATTCAGGCTTGTAAAATAGCTTCCGCTACTTTTATCCCATCCAATGCCGCGGAAACAATCCCTCCGGCATAACCTGCGCCTTCGCCAATCGGATAAAGTCCTTTTATACTGCTGCTATACTGTTCATCTCTTAAAATACGCACTGGCGATGAAGTCCTGGTCTCAACTCCGGTTAATACTGCATCAGGCAGCGCAAAACCTTTAATTTTTTTATCAAATTCAAGCAAACCCAGCTTGATCGTATCAGTAACAAATTTTGGTAGACATTCAGTTAAATCACCCAGCAATACGCCAGGCGCATATGTTGCCCAGACATCACCCAAATATCTAGAAGGCATATTTTTTAAAAAATCTCCTGCTAATTGCGCTGGGGCATTAAAATTACTGCCTCCGGCTTTAAACGCCAGTTTTTCCCACTTGCGCTGAAATTCAATTCCGGCCAATGGATGCTCTGAGCCGAAATCCTCGGGTTTAACAGCCACAACAATCGCGCTATTAGCATTCTGATTATCTCTGGCAAATTCACTCATCCCATTTGTAACAATCCCGCCATTTTCCGATGAACTGGCCACCACGGTTCCGCCAGGGCACATGCAAAACGAATAAACCGAGCGTTTATTAGCCGTATGATGCACTAGCTTATATTCAGCCGGCCCTAATCTGGGATCAGTATAAAAATTATGATACTTAGCCTTACTGATTAAGCTTTGTGGATGCTCAATACGCACTCCAATCGAAAACGGCTTTGCCTGCATTCGCACACCTTTTTTATCCAGTAAAGCAAATGTTTCCCTAGCACTGCCGCCCAAAGCCAACATTATTGTTTCAGATTCAAAAACCTGATTGTCTGCGCTGATCGCGGCAATAACCTTATTATTTTTAATAGTAAAATCAGTTATTTTAGTATTAAATTTAAATTGGCCGCCCAAGGCGATTATCTTTTTGCGCAAGTTTTTTACAACCCGGCTGAGTTTATCCGTACCAATATGCGGTTTAGCGCTGTAGAGTATTTCCTCTGGCGCTCCGGCCTGAACAAAAACATCAAAAACTTTTTGTGAACGCTTATCATTAATCAGGGTATAAAGCTTCCCATCGGAAAAAGTACCTGCTCCGCCTTCGCCAAACTGAATATTAGATTGTTCATCTAGCTGAGCTTGAGTAAAAAACTGTTTAATATCAACCATTCGGGCATCAACATCTTTGCCTTGCTCAATGATCAAGGGAGATAATCCTGCTTCAGCAAAAAGCAATGCACTGAAAAGTCCGGCCGGACCAGCGCCGATAATAATCGGATTTTGTTTGAGTTTTTTGCCTGCTATAGGAAGAGTGTAAACATTTGCTTCGTATTTTAGGATATTTTTCTGATCAATAATAATCGTATCTTTGACTAAGTCACTTACAGTTACTGCCAGTGAATAGACAAAATAAATCACGGTTTTAGATCGAGCATCAATTGATTTGCGTTTAAGCTCATAATGTTTAATCTGCTTAATATCAATATTTAATGCTCTGGATATGGCTTGTTTAAGCTCTTGCTCATTATGCTCAAACGGTAGTTTTAAATTCTGGACAAGAAACATAAATTCGCCTAATTCTATTTAGTTATTTTATTTATTTGCTGCTAATATCGCATCGGCCCATTTTTCGGCTGTTGCCCGCACTGCGGAAACATCTTGTTCATTATTATAAGTATTAAACAAATACACAAACAACAAACGCTCCCGCACTCGGACAAAAGTCGTGGCAATAATTAATGTCCAACTTTTAGTTCCATTAGAATATGTTGAGATCATCCCCATACTATAAGCATCTGGTTTAGAAAATAAAGTCCCCAGCTGAACCGGCTTATCAATATTTACTTTGGCCAAGTCCATTGATTTCATTTTCTGGTTAAACTCTGTTTCGCTATCCTTCATAATTTGATCAATATCTTCTTCAAAAGAACCCTGAACATAATCAACCAGTTCCTTAAAATCACTTTCCTTGCAATCTTGATATTCACCCTGCCGCGCTATCTGAATAGACGCATACTGGTTTAATAAGAAATCTTCAGCCCCCTGTACAAACAAAGGAATATCGCTGGCGCGCATATACCCGGCTAATAGCCGGTTACTCCCGGGCACAAATATTTCCATCATCTCCCGAACATCATAACCAACTTCCACAAGCTCGGCATTAGGCTGCGGAATATTAATCAATGTTCCTCCGGCTTTAAAAGATTCCAGTTTATTCTCACTGATTTTAACCTGTGGATCAATTATTTCAGTCTGGGCATTAGCCAAAACAATTGCGCTAAAAATAATAAAATTAATAATCATTAAGGCTATTAGCTTTTTTTTCATTTCTCGTTCCTTTCATTTATACAGTAAAATTTTTTAAAATAACATTAGCACTAACAGCAAAAGCGATTGTCACAATAATCAGGATTACAAATAAACGCAATAATACATATCTAAGTCTTACATCGTGATTACGCACAACAATAGTTTTTGCCAGCAGATCACCCCAACGCTGTTTTTTTTTGCTGAACATCAGCACTAAAATCTCAATCGGCCAGACAATCAAAGTAATATTTCTTAAAAAAAGCAGAAAGAAATTCGGAGTTTTTTCAAAGTCATCCTTATCCCTGACCGCAATCCCGACTACATATTTGCCCGGGCTGATCCCATAGATACAATCTTTAAAACAATAACCGAGGAATATTAGCGGAAAAAGCGTTAGAATTTTCATCCCAACTTCCGAGGGTGTTTGACCAAGTGTTCGGTTAAATATAAATAACAAAGAAAAGACAGCAATTGAGTATAAAAAAATATAGTCGATCAGTCCCGCAAACACACGGATTGTTCGAGAAGATAATACCCGTTTTTCCATTTTATTGTCCTTTCTTGTCCTGATTATTTTACATGTAACAGAGTTTAAAGGCAATCCTCGATTTTTTTTAGTTCATTACCCAAAAGTTTAGATATCTTCCGGCAATTCCAGCATCTGATATACATTTGCTACTTGATTCAATTGTTTATGCACTTTATTAAAATAAGCCTGTCCATTTAACACTTCCCCAAAACACAGAGTGCTGAATAAACTTAAAGAAGAAAAGATAATAGCACAGAACAAGGCAGGTACTTTTGATTTAAGATTACCGCGCCGGCTAATTAAGGGGTTTAATAAAGAAAATTTATTAAATAAACTAGATATTGCACGAAACAAACCAATCATTTTGTTTCCTTTTTGTTTTTTAAATAAAGTCAATTTACCTTACATTTAAAACAAGGATAAAACAATATCTTGCGCAGTAATTAAGTTCTAAAGCACGCATTCATAAACAATTAACATGCAAGTTTACCATAGTTTTCCCCTTACTGCCAATTCGAGGAATCAATTAAAACTATTTATCCGCAAATGAATAATCAGTATAGCCTTTTTCGCCTGGTGTATAGAATGTATCAAAATCAGGCTGATTAAAAGCCAGATCATTTTTCATTTTGTAAACTAAATCAGGATTAGCAATAAACGGTTTGCCAAAAGCAGTTAGTTCAGCTTTATTAGCATTTAATATTGCTTCGGCTTTTTGCTTATCTAATCCGCCGCTGGCAATTATATTGCCTTTAAAAGTATGCCGAATAGTTAATTTTATTGATTCCGGGACTTCCGGAGCTCCCATTGATGAATGATCCACAATGTGCATATAAACAAGCTTTAGTTTTCCCAAAGCATCAGACAAGTATGTATATGTCGGCTCGATTTCATCAAAAATAATCATACCATTAAACACCCCATAGGGAGAAACTCTGATACCGGTTTTGTCTGCGCCAATAGCCTCTACTACTTTCTCGGCTATTTCCCGAGCAAATCTGCAGCGGTTTTCTACACAACCGCCGTAATTATCTGTGCGCTGATTTGACGCGGGATTAATAAACTGATTAATTAAATAACCGTTTGCCGCATGCACCTCGACTCCGTCAAACCCAGCTTCAATCGCGTTTTTCGCGGCCTGAACATATTCATTCTCAGCATGTTCGATATCCGCCAAACTCATTGCCAAGGGCTGCGCATAATCCTGCAATCCTTGGGCATCAGTGTACATTTGTCCGCTCAGAGCAATTGCAGAAGGAGCAATTATCTTTGTACCAGCCGGCATATTATCCGGATGAGATACCCTGCCGGTATGCATCATCTGGAGAAATATCCTGCCTTGTTTTGCATGCACGGCATTAGTGATTTTGTTCCAAGCCTGGATCTGCTGCTGATTATAGATGCCGGGAATCCGCGGATACCCTACGCCATTAGCCGAGGGAGATGTACCTTCTGTAATAATCAGCCCAGCTGACGCTCTTTGCTCATAATATTTAATCATCAGCTCGCTGGGAATGTGCTCGGCAGTTGCTCTCGAGCGAGTCATTGGTGCCATTACTATTCTGTTTGCTAATTCAATATTTCCCAATTTAAATTTGCTAAAGATATTCATATAAGCTCCTTTTTTCAGCAAACAATCTTATTTACTGACTTTCAGCTATATTAACTGATATTTAATCTACTTTACTGCCAATGCCTTTAATCTTAGAATTATTCATTAGTTTAATAAACTTAGGATTAGAGTTCAATGCTTCAATATCTCCGGAAGTTATCGCGCTCATAATTTCCGGATCATTAAGGACTGCGATTAATTCCGGATCATTCTGCAAAGCAGTAATTGTCTGCATGGTTGCTGGATCACTAGACATTTTTCTTTTTAATGCTTCCACTCCAGCTTCCACTGCGCGAGGATCAGCTGGATTTTGGGGAGCAAACTGCAAATCATTTGCATCCTGATTAACAATATTATTTCCTTGAGTTTGATTTCGGATACTCACAACTTTTTCTTCAGATATAGTCAGCAGACCCATATCATTGGTTTTAATTTTATAAATCCCATTTTCCAAGCCCACAACTTCACCATAGATTACGGTATTATCCTGCAAAGTTATTTCTTTTCTTTGCGCACAAAAAGCGCTGTTTACAAATAAAACCAAGCTCAGCAAAACCAAGGATATTCTAAGCCTCATTATTTCTCCTTCTTCTTTTGATCAATAAATTCCGCTGTTTTGCTAACACACTCTGCGCAAAAAGCGATTTTTTTCTTAATAATCTCCGAACATTTATTGCTTCCGGCAAATCGAATAAACTCCTGTTCAAATTTCTGAGCTTTGTCTGATTGTTGATTATTTTCAAAAATATACTTTGCCGCATAGAGCATGCCGCATTCGCCCTTTGGCGCTTTTCCAAACCCCATTCGCTTAAATTCCTTTATTGTCTGATCAGTAATAAAACTATATTTAAGCTTAAATGTCTGGGCAATAGCCTGAGCACAATTCAAGCGTTTATGTTCAGGCTGTTTTCCTAAAAATAGTTTTTTCGCGAATTCTGAATTCATCGTAAATATGCCTTAATCATGATTTATTATATCCTTTAATATTATTTTCTTATCAAGGCAATTGTCTTTATAGCCGACTTTTCTTTTAATCTTTGACAATAAAAGCTTACTTTTTATTTAATGAGTTTAAATATTCCGCGATTTTTGCTTCCTCTGCTTTATTGATTAGACCTTGTTTCTTTTTCGCCATTCTTTGTACGGTGACTTTCCATTCTTCCAAATTTTTTGTTTTGGATAAAGATCGTGAAATATCATGACATTGTCCGCATTTACTTTCAAAAATCACTTTACCTTCTAATGCATCTTCAGCTTGTAAAACAATAGGAGCTGTTATTAATAAAAACACATACATACTAATACTGCTTAAGATTATTTTTTCGTATCTCATTTTTCTCTCCCATTCGGTTACCCGGCAGCAAAAAAGCGTGGCGAAATTGCCAGCCAAAGCGATGCCAGTAATACAATATTATTTCTTACAAGTTGAAATGCCAAACGGCAAGTAAGCCGGACACCAGCCTATTGCTGCTGTAAAAATCAGAACAATTCCAATTGCTCCCAACCATGATTTAAAATAAAAACCAGCGATAATAATTCCCACTCCCATAATCAATCTGATAATCCGATCTATTTCCCCCAGATTACGCTTCATGCAACCCTCCTTTTTTAAATTTTATTATATTCTCCAAACATAATATTTTAATCCATACAAGGCAATCAACGTTATTTGTCAATGCGTCATGTTTACATACTAATTTCAGATTACCTGCTACCCTAGTTTTTTTAACTTTACCTTAATTATTTACAGTTTTAAAACAAAAAAGCAATCCCCTGGTTTTAAAGGATTGCTTTGGATAATTTAATTTTTTGCTTCATTTCACACTTCTCGGGTTAATTGATTTAACATCAATCTGTGTATTATGTTATATAAATAATACTCCTATTATACCCGATAGTCAATAAAAAAAGGACGGGTTCCCCCATCCATTTTTTCTGCTTTTCTACGCAATACTCAATACATTTTTAGGCTTTTCTCTAGGCGCTAAACCCTAATCGCTATCCGCTGCTTTTACGCTTTGGTATAGCTTGTCGCCATTATTCTTTGCTTATCCAGCGAATTGATCTCTTCAAGTTCTATTCCAGCATCAACATTGTAAAGTGCTTTGATACTTCTTTTCTTTGACCAGATAACTTTGCCCTTTGCTTGAACCGGAGTTCCGGGAAAGCGTATATTAAAGCTTATCCTCGTTCCGGGAGAGACAGTTCTAGTCAAGGATACGCCGCAGCCGACATGATTAATATTAGTAAACAATAAACAGCCTTGACGATTATTATTTAATTTAAATGCGCCGTCAATTAAAGTAAATAAACGCGGTTCTTTGCGTTTATTATTTTTTTGTTTTTGGGTTTTCAAGCATTGTCTCCTTTTGATTAATTCATTAAAACGCTGAAGTATATCATATTTTAACAATAATTGCTATTGACTCTTATATTATAAACTCCTATAATACGGCTAATAACAAAGGAGCTTTAAATGACCGCAAAAGAATTATTCGATAGAGTAATTAAAGAACAAGTATCTGATTTACACCTTTGCGTAGGATTACCCCCCATGGTACGCAGAATATCCAGTTTAGAACCATTTTTTGAAGAAAAGCTTACCAATGATGATATTCAAGGAATTATCCGTGATATTTTGCCAGAACATCATAAGCTGCAAATTGATCATGGCAAAGAAATTGATATTGGAATAAGTATCGGTGAATCAGCTCGCTTTAGAGCTAATATATACAGTGACCGCAAAGGTACTTGCGTGGCTTTAAGACAAATACCTCAAAAAATTATGGGTTTAAATGCTTTGGGGCTTCCCGGAGCTGTCAGAATGCTCTGTGAACTAAATCGAGGTTTGGTTCTGGTCACCGGGCCTACTGGATCAGGAAAATCAACAACGCTTGCTTCAATTATTGATACGATCAATACTGAACGTTCTGAGCACATTATTACATTAGAAGATCCAATTGAATACCTCCATCCGCACAAACGCAGCATTATCAATCAAAGAGAAATTGGCACTGAATCGGAAAGCTTTTCCCAAGCTTTAAGAGCTGGGCTGCGAGAGGATCCGGATGTTATCTTAGTCGGTGAAATGCGCGATCTGGAAACTATTTCTAATGCAGTAACCGCTGCGGAAACCGGGCATCTGGTATTTGGTACGCTGCACACGCGAAATGCCGCTCAAAGTGTCAGCCGAATCATTGATGTCTTTCCTTCTGAACAGCAAGCTCAAATCAGAATACAGTTTGCTGAATCAATCCATACGGTTGTTTCCCAAATTTTAGTCCCTTCTGCATCGGGTAATGAAAAATTGCTGGCCACAGAGGTAATGGTTGCCAATACAGCTATCCGGAACCTTATCCGTGAAAATAAAACTTATCAAATTAAGAATATTTTGGAATCCGGCGGAAAAGAAGGCATGCATACTATGGATCAGAGTTTAAAATCATTACTCGACGCTAGAAAAATTAGTTTGTACACTGCCAGGAAATTCGCTGAAGAGAAATCTTATTTTGCCTGATAAAGATTATTTACGGGTATCCCAAACAAAGTTGCTACCCTGATTAGCTTTGGCTAACTTCTTGAGTTCAGCGCCGATTTCTCCGATTTCCACTACATGGGAAATACTCTTATTCCGATTAGAAACAATCCCAATTGAAACTGAAATCAAAGCAACCTTGTCTACATTGCCTTGCCGATCCTTAGCAACTATATAGCCTTTTTCTCTATCTTCCTGATTGTAAAATGAAGGCGCGATTTTATCAAAATCGGCAATAATTCGATTGCAGAGAATTTCCGTTTTATCCACACTAGTAAGAATAACATAATCATCGCCACCAATATGCCCGACAAAATCATCAGGATTGCCTAATTCATTTACCGCACTGAGAATAATTCTGGCGGTTTCCCGAATAACTTCATCCCCATGTTCAAAACCATAAGTATCATTAAATGATTTGAATTTATCCAAATCAATATAGCATACGGAAAAAGGTAGATTTCGGGTAATCGCTGCTTCCAACTCATGCATTATTGTTATATTTCCCGGCAAACGGCTCAGAGGATTAGCGTCAAGATCTCGAGAACTGCGACGGAGAATCATCTTTATCCTAGCAACAAGTTCTGTCGGTTCAAATGGTTTAACCATATAATCATCAGCCCCGGCATTAATCCCATTTACTTTATCCTGTGTCTCTCCTTTGCCAGTCAACATTATGATCGGCATATGGCGCAAGAGAATGTCTTTTTTTAATATCTGACAGACTTCATGTCCATCCATTTTCGGCATTTTATAATCCAAAATAACCATATCCGGAGATTTCTTATGGACTTTTTCCAAACCATCCACGCCATCAATGGCTTCAAACACTTCAAATCCCTCGCATTCCAGAGTAATTTTTAAAACATCTCGAATATCCGGCTCATCATCAATAATTAAAATTTTTTGTTTTATCACTCTATGCTCCATTTTTCTTATACAACAGAAATTTGTGAATCCTCAATTTGATTTATTGATAAATTAAAATGGAAAGTTGTGCCTTTGCCGACTTCACTAGTTACCCAAATATTACCTTTATGCGCCTGCACAATTTTCTTAACCAATGACAACCCTAAACCAGTACCTTTTTTCTCGGCGTTTATCGCATTTTCCACGCGGTAAAACTCGTCAAATAAACGCGGAATATCCTCCAGGCTAATCCCAATTCCTGAGTCTGCGATTTCCACATTAATATATTCAATATCGGGTTTTACCCTGATAACGATATTCCCCTCTCTGGGAGTAAATTTCATCGCATTACCGATAAGATTGATAAATACCCGTGAGATCTGACTGGGATCCATCCAAACCATCAAGGGATCATCCGGCATTTCCGCAATCAAATGAATCTGGTTTTCCTCGGTCTGGGGAAAAAATAAATCAGCAATACTTTTAATTATTTCCGTTAACGAAGAATGCTTAATACTCATGCCGATCTTACCTGATTCAATCCGAGCAATATCTAATAAGTCATTGACCAGCTTAACCAGCTCATCACTATGAATACTGATCTTATTTAGTTTTTCCGCTTGGACCGGAGTTACTTCTCCCAAACGGCCAGCACTGAGAATTGCCGCATACCCTTTTATCGATGTCAGCGGAGTACGCAGTTCATGAGAAACCGCACTAACAAAGTCTGATTTCATTTTATTTAATTTAACCAATTCTTTATTAGCCTTGGCTAATTCTTTGGTTCTTGCTTCTACCCTTATTTCTAATTGATCATGCGATTTTTTTAGAGCAGCATACAGCTGAGCATTATCCAAAGCAATTGCCAGCTGATTAGATAAAATGAACAAAGAATCAATATCGCCTTCGGAAATATAATTGTAATTCGAGGCATTACCCACAAAAATATATCCTTGAACAATTTCTTTGATCACCAAAGGCACAATCACAAAAGCGCTAACTCCAAATAAGTTCAGCCATTCCTTTTGATCGGGATTAGCAGTATCCGCGTTTTTAACCAAGACCGCGCTGCCGATTTCAAAAACGTTTTTTAGAAAATCACTGGTCATATTAGCTTGCTTTATTTGCTCAATATGCGCGGCATCAAAACCAATCGCGGCTTTACATTGTGGCAACGACTGGAGATCATCCTTTAAAAAAATCATTGTTTTTTCAAATCCAAGCTTTAAAATTAAAGGCTCCGTAATCTGAGCGAATAATTTATTAACATCAAGCGTTGAACTGATCAGTTTTCCTAATTCATGCAAAGTATACAAACCGCTGACTTTTTTATCTAATTCTTCTTGAGTCCGGTTTAATTCAACGTCAGTACGAATAATAATCTTAGCTTGTTCATCAAGTTCGCCATAAGCATTTCTTAATTTATCCAAGGCTTTCTGCATCTTATCAATTTGATCTTTTTCATCACGAGATACTTCAGCTAAATAAGCCAGTAAAACTAATAGGATAAAGCCGCCTAGCAGCTTTGCGACCATATTATCCACAATAACCACAACACTAAGAACTGCCGCTCCAATGATTAAAATTAACCAAATATTAATTTTCAACTAGAAATTCTCCTTATTCCCCAATAGCAAAAACAACTATTGTTTCATTATGAAAAAAAGTCTGTCCCAAATTGATTGTCGCGCCGAGAGGTGCCTGCTCACCGTAAGTATAAAAACCAACGATCGGCGTATCCGGACCAAAAATTTTCTGCACGACTTCAATTTCTTCTTTGGCTTTTAAGCCAAACAATCTTTCCCGGGAAACTGAGTCAAATACAAAAACTATACTGGCTTTTTTTCTGCGTAAACCGCCCAAAGCTATTTCCGCGGCTTTTTGCGCGGCCTTAAGCGCTGTTTCTTTAGAACCCATCATTACCCGAATTTCTGAACCTTTGGGAACTTCTCCGGCGCAAATCAATGCGCCATCAGCATCAACTTTCATCGCGTTTCGGATAATACATTCTTCTTCTTCTGGAATCGACATACCCAAAGGATACATAACTGACATCCGAGCCATTGGTTCATTCTGAAGATCAGCTACCCGTTTGCCAAAATAATCCTCATAAATTCTTGCCGCAGGCTTACCATCAAGTTGCTTAATTATATTATGATCCGCGGCTGTGACAATCCTTGGCTTACCCAAAGGATACCAGCCATGTCTGGCGCCGATACCAATGCTGATATCTCCGGAAAATAATATTCCACACACACTATCCTGATAAACGCTTTGATCATAATATTGGAAAGTATTGGAAAACAAGAAATCATCAGCTGCTGAACCGCCGACAATCGGAAAACTTGTACCTAAAACTTCTTGTACCCCCCGAATAATATCCACTCCATTGCCGCTAAGTCCGTCTGAAAGCATCATAAAAGCATGCCGGGCTAAACCCTGTCGGGTTTTGACCACAACATCATGCGCTACTTCTTGCCCAGCACGGCGTGAATCTTTACTTAAATTTTTACCCAAACCAACAGCAGCATGCAAAGAGTTTGAAGCAATTGCCATAACAACTACTGACTTTTTATCCGGACCGTCACTGGTTATTTCTCCAGCAGTGCTACAACCAACCAAAGGACAATCTGGAACAATGCTTTTAATCCCCCGAATAAGTTGCTGATGATCAAAACGCGACGAAGCAAATACAAATACTATATTTGGCACCGCTGCTTCTAATTGGATAATAGCACTCTTTGCCGCAAGTGAACCCGCGCCAAATGAATCAATTTCCTTACTTTTTCCTACCCCAACTTTAATAGCCATATGTTGTCAGTTTACAATCCGATCGGTAAAATGTCAATATTAAGATTCATGATTAGAGTACAATTAATTTATGTTTTAACTCAGCAGAATATTCACGAGCTTTTCTCATCCATTTTACTCTTAAAACAACCTGTTTAAATCCATCTAAAGAATTGCTGTAATCAATTTCCCAAGAAAAATCCTTACCTTGGAATGATTGAATGCCTATCGGAGCAATCACTTCTCTTGCGTATAAACGATTAAGTAAATTGTCAATTAAAAGCATCGCACTATAATTATCGCTGATATGCTGATTGCTCTGGGTTATAGCTGAAAGGGTTTGAACCAGAAACAATACCCCAATACTAAACACCAATACACTGATTAATATCTCAATTAAAATAAAACCTTGAGCTGTTTTTTTTCTCATCAGATAATCTCCATGCTAATCTGACCGCTAAGAGTTGTCTGAAATTTCGCGCTATGCTGATTCTGATCGTAGAGTAAAAATTCCTGAGCAGTGATCCTACCTCTCGGCTCAAAAATTATTTCAATTGTCTGTTGATATTCAGTCTGGCTTTTAAATCCAAAATTTGAACTTAATTTTTTTTTAGATAATAAAGAATCATTTACTGCGGCATACTCTTCATAATTAGAATCAGACTCATCAGTTCTAAACGCTGCGGAGTAAGAATTTTTATCTAGATCAATCACAAGTTTATATTTTCGATTTTCCAAGGCAGCAGTTTTTTTCAAGTAAATCAGTAAATATTCTATTTGCTTAGCTTTACTGGTAAAGTGAAAGTTGCGAGCTGTTTTACTAATAGCCGGAATACTTAAACTAAACAGCATGCTGATTATCGCCATAACGCAAAGCAATTCAATTAAAGTAAATCCCTTATTAGCCTGCGGAATCGCCAGCTTACTCCTCCCAGTTTCCGATATCATCATTACCACCTTCAGTCGCGTCTTTGCCAATCGAATACAAATCATAGTCCTGAGTATTATGGACTCCCGGACTTACATAGCGATAAGTATTTTGCCAAGGATCAACTGGTTTTTTCTTTAGATATGGCCCATTCCAGTTTTTTGGCATTGGCGCGCTGGTTGGAGCTTCAACCAATGCCTCCAGACCCTGCTGAGTCGAAGGAAATGTCCCATTATCAAGTTCATATAGATCAAGCGCCAAAGGAATATTAGACAAAATATCCGCTTTAGCCGCTGTAACCCTGGATTGTTCAGCCCTGCCGGCTAATCGAGGAATAACCAGACCAGCCAAAGTCGCAATAATTACCACAACCAGCATTAATTCAATTAAAGTAAAACCTTTATTTTTTTTCATATTAATTCCTTTGTGTTATTGGATCAAAAAATTCATTTCAAATACAGGCAATAAAATCGCCAAAACAATAATACCAATGATTGCCCCCAAAGACAATATTAATATTGGTTCAAGCATAAATAAAAAACTTTCAATCAACTGTTTAGATTCATTCTCATTCATCTGGGCTATACGTAAAAGCATATCTTCCAGCATACCGCTTTCCTCACCAGCGGAAATCAAATCAACTACGTTTCGGTCAAAAACCAAACTTGATTTAATTGCCTGAGAAATATTCTGCCCCTTACTGACCAAAGCATGAATCTGCGAAATTTCCTGAGAAAAAACTTTATTAGTCGCCACTTCACTGACAATTTTTAAAGAGTTGATTATTGGCACTCCGTTTTTAATTAAACTGGCCAAAGTCCGGGCAAATCTTTCAGTCTGAATTTTAATAATAATATTACGCAAACCAGGGATTTTCAGTTTAAACTGATCAAACCACAATCTACCGCTTTCGGTTTTAAAATATTTCAGGCTAAAACCAGCAAATATTGCGCAGCCCAAAACCACGCCGATCCAATAATGACTTAAAAACGTACTAAGTAAAATCAGCAACTGAGTCAATAAAGGCAAACTCTCCCCCAACTCCTGAAATAAAGTAATAAATTTTGGCAAAACAAAAGTAGTTAGGAGAAATAAAGTCAGGATACCCACGCTGACCAATAAAATTGGATAAGCCATTGCTGAGCGGATGCGCGTGGAAAATTCCATATCCTTTTCTTTTAGATCAGCGATTTCAGAAAGAACTTGGGCGAGAGTTCCAGTTGATTCGGCGGATTTGACCATATTTACTTCCAAAGCAGAAAAAACCTTATTGTTCATCTCTAAAGCCTGAGAAAACGAATTACCTTTTTGAATATTTTCCCGCATTGCCACGATAACTGCTTGAAGTGCCTTATGGCTCGATTGATCACCGATATTTTTCAAAGATTTAACTAAAGATAAACCAGCGAGATTAAGATTAGCCAGCTGTCTTAAAAATATATATATATCTTTGTTGCTAATTTTACGCTTAAACTGGAAATACTTTGAGCACTCTTCAGTTTTAAGTTCAATTGATATAGGATAATAGTTTAAAAGCCGCAATTTATTAACTGCTGCTTTTTCACTTTCCGCTTCAATAGTTCCATTGCGAAAAGTATTGGGGCTAGTTTTAGCTTTATAATTATAAATAGGCATAAATTAGAAATAGACTTTATATTTTAATTAATGATTATTATTCTATATCCTGCTGCGTAACCCGAATAATTTCTTCCGGCGTTGTTATTCCGCTAATAACTTTTTCCCATCCGCTTAAACGGAGAGTTTTCATTCCCAAAGTTACGGCTTTTTGCTTGATAATATTTGACGGGTCTCGATTTAAAATCATTTCTTTGATCTGATCATTAATATTTAAAACTTCAAATATTGCTGTCCGGCCAATATATCCGGTAAATTTACATTTATCACAGCCGCTGCCAAAATAAAAATGTTCTTTAGCAAACAGATCTTTGTGTATACCAAACTCCTCCATTAATTCTTTATGCGGCTTAAATTCCTGTTTGCAAGAAGGACAAATTACTCGTACCAAGCGCTGCGCGATAACGCAATCAAGCGAGCTAGCCACTAAATAAGGCTCAATCCCCATATCGAGCAATCGGGCCATAGCTCCCGGAGCATCATTTGTATGTAAGGTGCTGAATACTAAATGACCGGTTAAAGCCGTGCGAATTGCCAATTCCGCTGTTTCCAGATCACGAATTTCTCCAACCATCATAATATCCGGATCATGCCTGAGCATCGAACGCAATCCATTTGCAAAAGTCAGATCAATTTTCGGATGCACCTGAATCTGAGTAATCCCATGCAATTTGTATTCCACAGGATCTTCGATTGTAATAATTTTACGTTCTTCCGCGTTAATTTTTTCCAAACAAGAATAAAGCGTGGTCGTCTTACCTGATCCGGTTGGCCCGGTTACCAAAATAATCCCATGCGTTCTTTTAATCATTTTATTCAACATTTCGACACCGCTCTTATCTAAACCCAATTGCTCCATCGAAAAGAAAATTTGCTTTCTTGATAAAATTCTAATTTCAATGCTTTCGCCATAAGCTGTGGGCAAAATCGAAATACGCAGATCATAATCGCCATTATCAATCCGCACCTGAATCCGGCCATCTTGCGGCAGACGCTTTTCCGATATATCTAAATTCGACATTATCTTTAAACGAATAATAATTGCTGATTGAAAGTGATGAATTGTTGAAGGCACAGGTACCGAATAAAGTAATCCGTCAATCCGATAACGAACTCTCAAATTCTTATCATAAGGTTCAATGTGAATATCTGTCGCTCTTTCCCTCACAGCTTGCTGAATCACCTGATCAATAAATTTAATTACCGAAGGATCTTCAGTATCATCGGATTTTTCAGTTTGCTGTTCAGCGTTTTGCGCGGAAATAATTTCAATATGCGGAGAATCATCAACCATTTGGGCCATGGTCTTTGCTCCCACACCATAATAACGCTTGATTGCTTCGTTTATTTCAAAAGAAGTTGCTAAACAAACTTTTACCGGCTGTTTAAGAATCAGCTTTATTTCATCAATTGTATACAAATCCAAAGGATCACTTACCGCTATATGGAGAATGCCGTCTTCTGTTTCAGAAATCGGAATAAAATTATAATGCGTAATAAAGCGAGCCGGAACTTTTTCAATAATTGAGCGATCAACCTCTATGCTCCGCAAATGCACAAAAGGAATATTCATTTGCTCCGCCAGAGACTGGAGAATATTTTCTTCGGTGACAACTCCGCTGCGGATCAGCTCTTCGCCAATTCTTAAATTAGATTTTTGCTGCCGAGCCAAAGCACTATCCAGCTGTTCGGAAGTAATCATTTTTTTATTAAGCAGCAGTTTTCCGAGTTTTTCATTTTCAGACATATTCTATACTCCTGATCTTAGCAGCACATTTGGCTCAAAGACCTGATATACTGTCCAACCTTTTTAAACATCTGCTCATTTTGGGAATATTGCTCAATGACTTTTATAATCCCGCTACCCACAATCACGCCATCGCTTATTTTAACTACCTGTTTTACCTGCTCCCCAGTAGAAATACCAAAGCCGACAAAAACCGGTGTTTGGCTGCATTTTTTAATTGCTTTTACCGATTGTGCAATATTTTTCGGCAGATTTGTCCTCGCTCCGGTAACTCCGGTCAAAGGCACATAATAAATAAACCCTTGGGATAATTTAGCAATCTTTTGCATCCGGGCAGGTTCCGTAACCGGAGAAATAATGAATATCTGAGCAATCCCCTGACTATTTAGCGCCTGGTTTAATTCAACAGCTTCTTCCGGCGGCAGATCTGGCACAATCACTCCGTCTAAACCAGCAAGTTTTGCGTCAACCGCGAATTTTTTAATTCCATATTTAAAGATCGGATTATAATATGACATCATAATCAAAGGAATCTGCGTCTTTTGCCGTAGAGTTTTAACTAAATTAAGAAAATTTATCATATTCATCCCGGCGGCCAAAGCAGCGCAGGATGCAGCCTGAATCGTCGGGCCATCAGCCACTGGATCAGAAAACGGCATACCCAATTCAATAAAATCCACGCCGTTTTCTTCAAGAGTATATACCAGCTGCTCAGTTGCCTTAGCAGTGGGAAAACCCGCAGTAATATAAGCAATAAATGCTTTGCGTTTTTGCTGCGATAATTCCTGGTTTTTTTGGTTGATTCTATTCATCGTATTTAAATCCTTTTAATTTAGAAACCATTTCCATATCTTTATCACCCCTGCCGGATAAACAAACTACAAATACACTGTTCTTTTTCGCTTTTTTTGCCGCGGTCAGCAGATAAGCTAAAGCATGTGATGATTCCAAAGCCGGGATAATTCCTTCCAATTCAGATAATAATTTTAAAGCCTTAAGCGCCTGAGTATCAGTTACCGCTACATAGTTTGCCCGTTTAGACTGTTTATAAAAAGCATGTTCCGGACCGACTCCCGGATAATCTAATCCCGCGGAAACCGAATGGGCGATTTTAATTTGTCCATCATTATCCTGCAATAAATAACTCTTGCTGCCATGCAGCACTCCGGGCGTTCCTTTGCATAAGCTGGCAGCATGATGTTCCGTGTTTAAGCCCAAACCCGCGGCTTCCACCCCAATAAATTTAACAGACTGATCTTTATAAAATTGATGAAACAAGCCCATCGCATTGCTGCCGCCGCCAATACAGGCAACCAGATAATCCGGGAGTTTTTTCTCTTGCTTTAAAATCTGCTGACGCGCTTCTTTGCCGATTACAGCCTGAAAATCTCGGACGATCGTCGGAAAAGGATGTGGCCCGACTACTGAACCAATAATATAATGTGTGTCTCTTACTGTTGCCACCCAATTGCGCATCGCTTCATTGGTCGCGTCTTTTAAGGTTTTACTGCCGGATAATACACAGGTTACTTTAGCGCCCAGCAAACGCATTCTAAACACATTTAAAGCCTGGCGCTCCATATCCTCTTGCCCCATAAAAACTTCGCATTCCAAGCCAAAACGCGCAGCAGCAACGGCTGTAGCCACTCCATGCTGCCCAGCACCGGTCTCAGCAATGATCCGTTTTTTTTTCATATTTACGGCTAATAAGACCTGTCCCAAAGTATTGTTTATTTTATGCGCTCCGGTATGCAAGAGATCTTCTCTTTTTAAATAAACTTTTATTCCCAAATGATCACTCAGTCTGGCCGCAAAATACAAGGGTGTTGGCCGGCCGGCAAATTGCTCTAAATAAAACTTTAATTTTGTTTTAAATTCTTTGTCATGTTTCGAATGATCGTACGCACTTTCCAGTTCTTTGAGCGCATGGCTTAAAGTCTCGGGAATGAATTTACCGCCAAATTTGCCAAAATATCCATGGTTTTTCTCAGTTGCTGCCATTATTATTTGCTCTCCCGGATAAAAGAATCATTTATATTGGTTTTTTCACGGAATACTTGATTATACTGCTTGGCTTCATTAAAGGTATCAAATGAACCCACATTGATTTTAAAATAAGGCCGGGTATTGTTCGGCCCGCGGTAAATTGTATTTAAAAAAACCTGAAAACCTTTGGCTTCCAGCTCTTTGACAAAACTCATTGCCGCTGTTTCATCAGCATATTCCGCTACCTGAATCGTATATCTACGCACAGACTCAGCTGTTGACTGCGGCTTTGGCTGTTCAACTTTTGATTTGCCAGTTGTTTTTGTTTGGGCGCTGGGTTTAACGGGTTTCGCTTTTAAGCTCTGTTGCGTTTTTGCAGCCTTAGGACTGGTTGTTAGATCAGCTTTCTTTTGCGGAATAAATTTCACAAACATAATCAGCAAAAACATAACTATAATTACGGAAACTAATAAAACAAATTTTTCCGGCATTTTATTTAAAACCAGGTCAGCCAAGCCTTCCCGAATATTAATCAGTTTTCTTTTTTGGACCAGCTTTACTTTTAATTTATGTTTTTGCAGCTCGGTTTTCTGGAGTTTATCCTCTAAATTCGCAATTGCCTGTTTAAGCGCATTGATCTCATCCTGATAAATCGGCAGAATTTTAACTTCTGCTGGTTCCGGAACAATATTGGCCGGCTTGATTACTTTTTCCGGCTCTGACTTGAATCCTTTGGACTTGGCTTGTTCTGATTTTACTGGTTCTGGTTTTGCTTGTTCTGGTTTTGCTGGCTCTGATTTTTTCGCGCTAAACAAATCATTGCCTACCGGAGCTGGCTCGGATTTCCGGACAATTTCTTTTTGCTCTGGCTGGGGGGATCCATATAATTTATTTTTAATAAAGTCTTCGGAAAACTTCCCCTTTATCGTCTTATCATTATGATTAGGCTTGCTGTAATTGCCATATAACTTTTTTTGGATATCATTTTCAGAGATACGTACATTATTTTTATCTTTGTTCTTATTATTTTCACTACTCATAATCTACCTCTCGGTTTTTAAACATTCATTTTTACAGCTGATATCAGCGCTTTAAGTTTTTTCAGATCTTTTATCCCTGGCTGTTTTTCCACAGCGCTGGAAACATCAATCGCGTAAGGCATTAGCAAACTGATGATTTTTTCCACATTTTCCGGATTAATCCCCCCGGAAATAATAATCGGCTTGGAAAATTTAACATTTTTTAATAAATCATGAGCGAATATTTTCCCAGTACCGCCATAACACTCAGGATCATAAGCATCAAATAAAAAAGCATCCACATTTTTATATGAACTTACAACCTTAAGCACAGACTTATCCTTTACTCTGAATGCTTTTATTATTTTACAATACTTTTTAAAAAAAGCACAGTATTTATCACTTTCATCGCCATGAAGCTGAATAGTATCCAAACCGCAATACTTAACTGCTTTTAAAACATCCTGCTGTCCGGCATTAACAAAAACCCCTACTTTACTGATAAATGGCGGCAAAGCAGCGCATATTTTTTTAGCTTGGACTAAGCTTGTCCGTCGAGGACTTTTAGCAAAAATAAACCCCAAAGCATCCGCTCCCAACGCAACTGCCGCCACAGCATCTTTTTCCTGAGTAATTCCGCATATTTTAATTCTAGTCATTTTCTTTTTCCTAAAAGCGTTTTAATCTGCAGACCCATATCCCGAGCTGTGACAATACCTTCACCGATTAATACGCAATTTACTCCTAGTTTTTTTAAATAAACCATATCCTGGCGCTTAAAGATGCCGCTTTCACTGATTATTGTTTTAGTTTTGGGAATTTTTTTAAGCAAAACTTCAGTTGTTTTAAGATCAAGGGCAAAAGTATTCAGATTTCGATTATTGATTCCCACAATCCGCACCTGGGACATGTCTATTTTTTTTAAATCAGCCTGATCATGGACTTCGACAATCGCGTTCATATTCAGAGCATGAACTAAATCAAGCATTTGTTTTAGCTGCTTTGCGCTGAGGATCGCGGCAATCAAAAGCAGAGCATCAGCACCCGCTAAATAAGACTCATAAACCTGATAAACATCAATTATAAAATCTTTGCGCAGTATTGGGATAGCTACTGCTGCTTTTACTTTTTTAAGATCAGCGATTTTTCCTTTAAAATGAATATCAGTTAATACTGATATGGCGCTGATCCCAGAATCCTGATAAAGTTTAGCGGTTTTAACTAAATTTAAATTTTTATGTAAATAACCTTTAGAAGGCGAAGCGATTTTAAGTTCACCGATGCAATTTAATTTTTTCTTCCGGGAAATCGCGTTTAAAAAATTTCTCGGCGGACAATCTATTTTTTTCAATTTAGCCGCTGCTTTTAATTTAAGCGCAGTCAAAGGAATTTTATGCTTGTGCAAAGCAATTTCTATTTTTTTAGCTTTAATAATTTGCTTAAGAATTGATTTCATTTGAGTGTTTTTTTAAAAGTTCGAGTTTTTGCAAAGCGCGTCCATCCGCTAAGACTGCTTTGGCTAATTCAATGCCCTGTTTTATATCAGTAACCGCATCAGCAGTATACAGAGCGAATCCCGCATTAAGCACAACCAAATCATATACTGCCCCGGTTTCTCCCTTAAGGATATCGCTTGCTATGGCGTAACTATGCTCTAGATCTTTTATCTGGAGGTCAGCTAATTTACTTTGCTTAAACCCAAAGTCTTGGGCATTAACCGTATAATTTTTTATTTGTTTATTTTTTAATTCATAAATCATTGTATTCGAAGCAGTGCTTATTTCATCCATTCCCTGTTCACTGTGTACGACCATAGCATGAGTTAATCCCAGATTAGCTAAAACCGCGATTATCGCGGGTGATAAATCCGCGGAACAAACACCCATCAGCTGATGCGTGGCCTGCGCTGGATTAGTCAAAGGTCCGAGAATATTGAAAATCGTTCTGATTCCGATTTCCCTTCTTGGCCCAATTGCGTATTTCATCGCAAGATGGAATTTCGGAGCAAACATAAATCCAATGCCGATTTCATTTATACACTTTTCCACTATTTTGGGTTCGGCATTAATATTTACTCCCAGCTTTTCCAGCAAATCAGCACTGCCCGCTTTGCTCGTTGCGCTGCGGTTTCCATGCTTGGCCACAGTTACTCCGGCTGCACTGGCAATTAAAGCAACCAAAGTTGAAACATTAAAAGTTTTAAGCCCTGAGCCGCCAGTGCCGCAAGTATCCAGAATAATCCGCGCATTGACCTTTATCGGCTGAGCAAACCCGCGCATACACAAAGCCGCGGCAGTAATTTCATCAATAGTCTCACCTTTAATATGTAAAGCCGTAATAAAAGCCGCTATCTGGCTAGCAGTAGCCTCACCTTGCATAATCTGGCTAAAAATCTCCTGCATCTCATTTCGCGAAAGACTTCCCCCTTTACTAAGTTTTTGAATTCCGCTTACAATCATTTCTGCCCCTTAAGATTTAAGAAATTTTCCAGAATTTTTTTACCTTGCTTAGTTAAAATTGATTCTGGATGAAACTGCACCCCGTAAATCGGAAGATTTCTATGCTGCATAGCCATAATCATTCCATCTTCTGAACGCGCGATTATTTTAAGACATTGCGGCAAGCCTCGCTCTTGGACAACCAATGAATGATAACGCGTCGCATCAAAAGGACTGCTCAAACCTTTGAAAATCCCTTGACGATCGTGAAAGATCGCAGAAGTCTTACCATGCATTAATTTATCTGCCCGGATAATTTCCCCGCCAAAAACAGCGCCAATACACTGATGGCCCAGACAAACTCCCAGTATTGGAATTTTTCCAGCAAAGGTCTCGATAATTTCACAAGACATACCCGCTTCTTTAGGCGTACAGGGACCGGGAGAAATTACCAAATAATCCGGCTTTAGTTTTTTAATTGCCGCAATACTGATCTTATCATTGCGGACTACTTTAACTTTCTGCTTAAGTTCTCCGAAATACTGCACCAGATTGTAAGTAAAAGAATCATAATTATCAATTAATAAAATCATAATAACCCCTTTTGCGCGATTTCAATTGATTTAATCAATGCTTGAGCTTTATTAACTGTTTCCTGATATTCTTTTTCCGGAATTGAATCAGCAACAATACCTGCTCCTGCCTGCACATAAGCAATATTATTTTTTAGGACAATAGTCCTAATCGTAATACAAGTATCCAAATTACCGGAAAAGCTGAAATAACCAATACAGCCGGCATATGGACCGCGGCGTACATTTTCCAGCTGATCAATAATTTCCATTGCTCTTATTTTCGGAGCGCCGCTAACCGTTCCCGCGGGAAAAGTCGCGCTCAGCAGATCAAAATCATCTTTATTTTTTAAAAGCCTACCTTGCACATCGCTGACAATATGCATTACATGCGAATATTTTTCAATAGCCATGAATTCTTTAACACTAACACTGCCGTATTTACATACCCTGCCCAAATCATTGCGGCCTAAATCAACCAGCATTATATGCTCCGCGATCTCTTTAGGGTCATGCAGCAGATCAGCCGCCAAACTAATATCTTCCTGCTCGTCTTTACCGCGTTTTCTTGTCCCGGCAATCGGCCTAACTTCGGCAATATTGTTTTCACAGCGAACCATGATCTCCGGCGATGAGCCGATTAATTTCAGATCATCAAATTTAAGATAGTACATATACGGGGAAGGATTAACGATCCGCAAAGAACGGTAAATATCAAAACTCGGCACATCGACTTTAACACTGAAACGCTGAGAAAGCACGGTTTGAATAATATCTCCGGCATTAATATATTCCTTGATCTTTTCCACGGCGGATTTAAATTCTTTTTTTGTGGTATTGGAATTTACAATAAACGGCTGTTTGCCTATTTTTGGTTTGGAAACTTTAAGCGGTTTCTGCAGAGTCAGAGCCAATGCATCAATTTTTTCCAAAGATTGCTTATAAATTACTTCTAGCTGTTTAGCGGATTGCGCTGTTTTGATGTTTTCAACGTGAACATTGGAAACAATTTTAATTTTATGACTAAGATGATCAAATATTAAAATTGTATCAGTGAGGATAAACACCGCGTCGTAAAGCTTTAAATCGTCTGGATTCTTATCGGGAATTTCTTCATAAAACCGCACAGTATCATAACCCATATATCCGACCAAACCACCACAAAACCGCGGCAGGCCTTCCACATTAACAAATTTATACTGTTTAACTATTTTTTTGATCTCAGCAAGCGGGCCCTCAGGATTGCGAATTAGAGTTTTTTCAAATCCTTTGTCAGTTTTTTTTAATATCTCAACATTCTGCCCTTTGCTTCTTAAGATCAACGATGGATTATTCCCTAAAAAAGAATAGCGGGCGATCTTCTCGCCGCCTTCCACAGATTCCAGCAAATAAGCATATTTACTATTATCAATTTTCATAAATGCTGATACTGGAGTTTCCAGATCAGCGAGTAATTCCCGATAAACCGGGATTACATTGCCTTTTTTACTTAATTTTTTAAATTGTTCTAAATTTGGATAGTACATATAGCTTTTTCACCTTTTTTTGAGAATCTGTCTTAGCATTGTAAGGCTACCCGCTATAAATCTACAAATTATTTAAACCATGCGGGTATAAAAACAAGAACGCTCTCCGGTATGGCAAGCAACTCCGATTTGCCTTACTTCCAGTAATAAAGTATCTTTATCACAATCATAATACATTTTCTTTATAATCTGAAAATGTCCGGAAGTATCTCCTTTTAGCCATAAACAATTTCTTGAACGTGACCAATATGTAGCCAGGCCTGTAGACAAAGTTTCATTCAATGACTGCTTGTTCATATAAGCGACCATCAGGATATCCTTTTTCTTATAATCCTGAACAATCGCCGGAATAAGCTGTTTATCGTCAAACTTTAATTCATTGATTGATTTTAAATTTTTCAACTTTAATGGTTTTAAATCCGGTCTTTTAACTTCTTCCACAATTAATCGCCTCCTTAAGATCGATCTTATTTTCATATAGGGCTTTGCCTATAATGGTTCCATATAAATTTACATACTCTAGTGACAATTTCTTTAAGACTTTAATATCTTCAATGCAGGATATCCCTCCAGCAGAAATAATATTCATTTTAGTTGCTCCTAGTACCTCTTTGAGCAATTCAGTATTCGGCCCCTCTAAAGTTCCATCGCTGGATATATCCGTGATTACCGCTGTTCTAACTCCCTGTTTTTCAATCTGCTGAACTGCCTGAGTAACTGTTAAATCAGTCTGACCGGTCCAGCCTTTATCCAATACCACACCGGCTTTGCTATCAATACTCACGATCACTTTCGAGCGGGTAATCGCATCCAGTGTGCCTAGGAATTTATCGTCTTCAAATACGATAGTACTGATAATTACTTTATGCACACCGAAATCCAGGACTTTTTTTATCGCTTCTTCTGTGCGTAATCCACCGCCTAAATGCACTTTTAAGCCGATCTGCTTAATAATCTTCTCAATCACATCCATGTTTTTTGATTCACCGAAAAATGCTCCGTCTAAATCAATAACATGCAGAATTTCCGCTCCCTGATCTTTCCACTTCTTGGCAAAACTCAATGGATCAGTAGAATAAATAGTCTCTTTATTATACAGTCCGCGATACAGTCTAACTACATTACCTTTTCTTATGTCTATTGCCGGTGTAATTATCATTAATCGATTATCCCCTTGGTTGACGGCACACCTTTACGTCGAGGATCAATCTGCGTGGCCATATCAAGTGCTTTGCCCATTGCTTTGAACAAAGCTTCTAAAATATGATGCGGATCCCCTTCTCCTGATTTGATAACATAAACCAGGCTAATGCCGCTATGCTGGAGAAAAGATTCCAAAAATTCTTCAGCATGTTTAAAAGTAAAATCAGTATTATCAAAACTCTCATTTGCTAGCATATTCTGAATTTTATCAGATGGATCATAAGCAATCCGGCCATGCAAACTTGGCCGGCCGCTGATATCAATCACCGCTTCTACCGCCACTTTATCCATCGCCACAGTAAAACAGCCGTAACGGTTTATTCCCTCTTTTTCTCCTAATGCCTGTTTAAATGTTTTACCCAAAGCAATGCCGATATCTTCGATTATATGATGCGGTAAATCACCTTTGGCCTCCAGTTGCAGATCAAACAAACCATGAAAACAAAATAAAGTAAGCAAATGGTTTAAAGGTTCAAACCCTGTTTGAATCTTTGTAATCCCACTGCCATCGATATTAAATGATCCATTAATATCCACTTCATTAGTTTTTCGCTTAATTACTGCTGCTCGTTTAGCCTCTCCCTGAGTCATATTATTAGCTCCTTAAAATTATTCGAATCTGGCTTTTAATGACGCGACGTGTTTTTTCATGCCCTCTAGTGTTGCAATCTGTTCAATTGCCGGAGCCACTTTTTCCAGAGCTTTTTTTGTATAACTGATCACATGCGTACTTTTCATAAAATCATTTAATCCCAGTCCTGAGAAAAATCTCGCGGTTCCGGATGTAGGCAATACATGGCTTGGTCCGGAAATATAATCACCAACCACAACCGGTGAATATGGGCCGATAAACACTGCCCCGGCATTTTTAATTTTCTTGAGCAGTTTATTCGGCTGCTTGACCATTATTTCTAAATGTTCTGGCGCGATTTTATTCGCGACATCCACTGCTTCATCCAGATTATTAACCATAATAATAAAACCATTAGCCACTTCTTTACGCACAATATTTGCCAATGATTTAGAAGTCGTGACTAAAATTCCAATACCCAAACGATGCTCGGCCTGCGCGTAAAGATCGGCAATTACATGTGCTGGATTAGCAAAATTATTGGCAATAATCACCACTTCACTCGGACCGGCAAGCATATCAATCGCGCAATAACCAAACACCTGTCTTTTTGCTTCCGTAACATAATCATTGCCCGGACCAACAATCTTATCAACCTTGGGCACGGTTTTTGTACCAAAAGCCATGGCGGCGATTGCCTGAGCACCGCCGAGTTTAAATACCGCGTTTACTTTTAACATATTAGCCACTGCCAAAATATAAGGATTAACATTGCCGTCCGCATTAGGCGGAGTGGCAATATATATTTCACTGACTCCGGCAATCTTCGCTGGCAATACACTCATGTATACCGATGAAACCAAAGGCGCTGTTCCGCTGGGGACGTATATCCCGACTTTTTCAATCGGATTATATATCTCTCCCAGAGTCACCCCTTCATCACCTTTTATTTTCCAGGATTTTTTAACTTGTTTTTTATAAAAGCTGGTAACATTATTGATTGCCACTTTTAAATTAGTAATAAAAGTCGCGTCAATATTTTGATAAGCCCCGCTAGTCTCAGACTCGCTGACTTTTAATTGTTTTTGGCTGAGCGTTGCGCCATCAAGTTTTTTTGTATACTTTATTAAAGCATCATCGCCTTTAGCTGCCACATCAGCTAAAATCTTTTCCACTGTTTTCTTTACCCTTACTTTGCGGCAATTCAAGCGTCTATAAATTTTTTCTAAAGTTTTTCCGGAAAATCTAACTACTTTCATCTAACACCTCGATAATTGATTGTACTATCACAAAGTCAAGTTTACATTTTCAGCTTTAAACGGTTACGTCCAGGGTTATGATGCCCGTTTCGTCTTACGGTTACGGCTGTCGTCTTAATTTTATTGTTTTTACCTAAACCGATAAACGTTACCGATACGGGCTTCGTTACCGTTAAACCTTGCCGAGTGCCACGGCATTTCTGCTATTTCCCGTTGACATCATGGCGCAGTTTTATTATTTAATAAATTTTTCTACAATTTCTAAAGCCTGGTCCATGGCTAAGCGCAAAGACGCAATATCTTTCGCACCGGCTTGGGCAAGGTCTTTTTTCCCGCCTCCTCCGCCGCCGGCAATCGCGGAAATTTCTTTAATTATCGCCACAGCATCAATCCCCTTATTTACTAAGGATCCACTAACGCCAACTAATAACATCGATTTAGCACCGGCTGTTGAGCCTAAAACACTGACCATCGGATCAGCCTTAACCTTCAAACTATCATTCATTTTCCGCAGCGCGTTCACATCATAATTATCAAATTCCTTAACAATAACTGAAACTTGATTTATTGTTCGGGCATTAGCTAAAAGTGAACTGGCATCACTTGACAAAGAACCCAGTTTTAATCCGGCTATTTCTTTTTCCAGCTGCTTTACATGCTTAATAGTTTTTTCTACAGCATCGGGTATTTTATCAGCTTCTATTTTTAACAAATCACTCAGCTGTTCAATAAGTCTCTGCTGATTTTTAATTAAATCAAAAGCTGCCTGAGATGTAATGGCCTCAATTCTCCTAATCCCCTGAGCAACCGAACTCTCAGTTATTATTTTAAATATTCCAATCTCGCCAGTTGCCTTAACATGCGTACCGCCGCAAAACTCTTTGCCTTTTGGCAATCCTAATACCGAAACAACTCTAACTGTATCGCCGTATTTATCCCCGAAAAATGCCAATGCTCCGGAGGTTTTCGCCTTCTCAATACTCATTACTTCAGTCTGGACAGTTAAATTTTCCCATATCAGTTCATTGACCAGATTTTCCAGTTTATCAATTGTTTCTTTTTTCAAAGCCTTTAAATGGCTAAAATCAAACCGCAACTTCTCACTAGAAACCGCGGAACCTGATTGTTCGATGTGCTCACCCAATATCTGCCTCAAAGCAAACTGCAATAAATGAGTTGCGGTATGATTGCGGGCAGTGGCATTGCGTTCAGGGGTCAGAACTTCAGCTGTAACCAGATCATTTATTTTAATACAGCCATTCTGGACAATCCCTCTGTGCAAAATCGCATTATTAACTTTTTCAGTTTTTACAATATCAATAAATCCATTATTAAACAAAATTTTCCCCTTATCGGCAGCTTGCCCACCGGATTCAACATAAAACGGAGTTTTATCTAAAATCAGATCAATATAATTTTTATTATCATTGCTGTCAATCTGAGCTTTAAGCTTTTCATCCTGAATAATCGCGATTATCTTAGCCTGAGTTTTTAATTGATCATAACCGACAAATTCAGTACTTAAATCTTTGATCAAAGGGCCAATACTCTTGGTAAATATTTCACTTGATATCTGAGTACCGCTGCGGGAACGTTCGCGCTGCTCATCCATTAATTTCTCAAAATCATCATCAATGATTTTCAAGCCGTGTTTTAGCGCGTTTTCTTTGCTGACTTCCAGCGGCACGCCATAAGTATCATATTGATTAAAAGCGATCTCTGCCGCCGTAATCCCGGATTGCGGATTTTTTGCCTGATTGGCAAACTGCAATTCATTTTCTTCACTGCGTTCATCAAGAATTTTCCAAAACATTTCCTCTTCTTTTTGAATAATTCCGGCAATCGTCTGCTGTTTTCTTTTAATTTCCGGATACTGCTGTTCCATGACAATCCCAATCGTATTAACCAATCCAAAACAAAGCGGGCCTTTAATTCCCGCTGCTTTTAAATTCATAATCGAACGACGAATCAATTTTCTGATTACATAACCCCGAGTTTCATTAGACGGGACCACGCCGTCAGCAATCGCAAAACAAGCTGCCCGGATATGATCGGCAATTGCTTTAGCTTTTGAGTTAAGCCATTCTTTGTGCGGAGTAATATTTTTTCTTTTCAGCTGTTTAGTTATTGAATCGAGAATCGGTACAAATAAATCAGTGGAATAATTTTCCCGCACCTTCTGAACAACGCTGGTGATTCTTTCTAAACCCATCCCAGTATCAATATTTTTACTCGGCAAAGGCAGCAAACTTCCGTCATTTTGCCGGTCAAATTGCGTAAATACCAAATTCCAGATTTCAGAAAATCGTTTACAATCACAAGCCGGTGAACAATTTGGGTCTTTGCAGCCATATTCCTGGCCCCAATCATAAAAAATTTCCGAACAAGGACCGCAAGGACCATTTGGTCCGTCTTGGGGCGCGTTTGCCGGCCAGAAATTATCTTTATCGCCTAATTTGACAATTCTCCTTTTATCAATTTTTATATCATTAACCCAAATATCATAAGCCTCAATATCGCTATGATGCACTGATACCCATAATTTATCAATTGGAAGATTTAATTCCTGAGTAATAAATTCCCAAGCCCATAAAATCGCTTCTGGTTTAAAATAATCACCAAAAGAAAAATTTCCCAGCATTTCAAAAAAAGTATGATGCGTTGGGCTGGTCCCTACATTTACCAGATCAGCAGTGCGCATGCATTTCTGCGAACTGGCTGCTCGACGAAAATCAGTAATATTACCCATAAACTGCTGCTTAAACTGATTCATTCCCGCGGAAGTAAACAAAACACTAGGATCATCAGTGGGAACTAAAGTATCACTGCTGATAATTTTATGTTGTTTAGATTTAAAAAAATCTAAAAACTTCTGTCTTACTTCATTACTCGTCATTATTAATCAGTCCTTTAACTATATTTATTATATTTGCTGAATCAAAACCTTTGCGTTGTAAGAAACCAATCAAGCGCTGTTTTGCTGTTTCCGCTGGCAATTGTTTTAGTTTTTCGTATTTTCTGCTCGCAAGTTCCTGAGCAATCTCAAGATCTGAAGCATTGCCCAATACTCTAAAAGCTTGTTCGATAATATCAGAATCAATCCCTTTTTGTCTTAACTCGTAAGTTATAAGTCTTTTACTGCGTGGCTTTAACTGCCTGCGATTAGTAATCCACGAACGGCAAAAGGCTAAATCATTAAGATATCCTAAATCCGACAAAAAATCAAGTACTTCTCTGATCACAACATCAGAAAACTTTTTTTGTTTTAAACGGTTTTCCATTTCTTTTTTGCTGCGGATGCGGAATTTAAGCAAGCGGAAAGCACTGATTTTTGCTTTTTCAAGTTCTGTTTGCATAATTAACCATAAGCTTTAGCCGTTGATTATTCTTGAATCATCATATAGCCGCGATTTGTTTTAACCAGCGCATTACCGGACAGTTTCGAAACTATTTTTTTAAAATCATCTACCGAAACTATTTTTCCTGTATTAATTTGAGTAATGATATCATTAACTTTTATTCCCGCGCGTTCAGCCTGCGTGCCAGCTTCTATTTCCATTACAATTACGCCCTGCGTATTTTCTAGATTAAACATTTCAGCAAAATCATCATTAATTGGGCTAAATTTTATTCCTCGCCAGGATTCATCTAGAATATCAATATTATTTGGCGGCTGTGCTTCTGATTGATCAAATGTTTCTGTTTTCTTTTCTGATCCAAGCTCTTTACTTTTCTGCGGCGGCAAACTTGTAGTAATCACTAATTCTTCAAGAGTTGGCAGTTTACCCATTTTAAGTTTAAGCGTTCGGGGCAAGCCATTACGAATAATCTTTATTTTTATTTCATCGCCAGCTTGTGTTTTAGCTACTTCTTTTAACAAATCCAAAGTATTCCTGATTGGTGTATCATTAAATTTAATAATAATATCTTCCACTTCTAAACCGGCTTTTGCCGTAGCGCTGTTTTCAAAGATTCGAATAATCAAAACTCCATCTGGTTTGAGCATACCAAAATAATCCGCTAAAACTGAATTTAATTCCTGGACTTCCAGCCCCAACCATCCATAAAGAACTTCTTCGCCTTTAAGTAATTTATTTAAAATTCCCTTGGCATCATTTATCGGGATGGAAAACCCAATTCCGGCAGAGCCAACAGCAGAACTAGAGATTGCCACATTAATTCCCATAACTTGGCCATTAATACCCATTAATGGCCCCCCGGAATTGCCGGGATTAATTGAAGCATCAGTCTGGATTAAATCCAGATAAGCTCTATCACGAGCCGCTGTGGTTGGCAAAGAGCGATGTAAAGAACTAATCACCCCTAAATTGACTGTTGGTTTAGGATTTTTCGCCGCAAAACCAAATGGATTACCCACTGCTATTGCCCATTGCCCAATACGCAGAGTATCAGAATCTCCTAATTCAGCAAAAGGCAGATCATCTGCTTCAATTTTAATAATTGCCAGATCCGAACGGTAATCTGAGCCCTTAAGCACTGCGTTAAATTTTCGGCCATCGGATAAACTTACAGTTATTACCTCTGCCCCGCTGATTACATGCTCATTGGTAAGAATATAGCCTTTCCGATCAATTATTACTCCAGAACCCAATCCCAATTGAATACGTTCACGGGTTGGAGTTTGGCCATAAAAAAAATCCTGAAAAAACTCAGCAAACAAATCATCCTGAGAACCGCGCATATAAGAGCGGACCCGAGATGTTTTCTGAGTACTAATGCTTACAACGGTTTTCCCGGATTGTTCAGCAATAGCAGTGATTGTCTGCTCTAGCTCTAAAACAGAATTAGGTATATCCATCGCCGCTGCTTGTTTGGGATAAAAATCCCAGACAACCACGCAAGCAAATAAACTAATAATTAGCTTTAATTTTAATATTCGCATTTTAATTTTGCTTACCTGTTTTATTTTATATTCGCTGCTGCTTTTATTTTTTTCTCAAGTTCATTACAGATTTTCTTATTTTCCCGCAATGTTTCTTTGGCTTTTTCTTTTCCTTGTCCTAGTTTTTCTTCACCGTAAGCAAACCAAGAACCGGCTTTTAAAATCAAACCCTCTTTTATCGCTAAATCAAGAATATTTGATTCACGGGAAATCCCTTCTGAATGCATTATATCAAATTCCGCTTGTCTAAACGGAGCAGCTACTTTATTTTTAACCACTTTTACTCTCACCCTTGAACCAATTACCTCTTCCGCGTTTTTTAAAGTCTCAATCTTTCTTATATCCAAACGTACTGACGCATAGAATTTCAAAGCTTTACCACCAGTTGTTGTTTCTGGATTACCAAACATTACTCCGATTTTCATTCTGATCTGATTGATGAATACCACGCAAGTTTTTGATTTGGAAATCGCGCCAGTTAATTTACGCAAAGCCTGCGACATTAATCTTGCATGTAATCCCATATGCGAATCACCCATATCGCCTTCAATTTCCGCTCTGGGAGTTAAAGCGGCTACTGAGTCAATGATAATAATATCCACGGCATTACTTCTAACCAATGTTTCCGCGATTTCTAAAGCCTGCTCGCCGGTATCTGGCTGTGAGATCAATAATTCATCGAGATTTAAACCTATCTTTTTTGCGTATGTCGGATCAAAGGCATGCTCGGCATCAATAAAAGCAGCAACTCCACCCAGTTTTTGCGCCTGGGCAGCTGTGCTCAAACATAAGGTTGTTTTTCCACTAGCTTCCGGGCCATAAATCTCAATTACTCTTCCCCGAGGAAAACCGTTAACTCCTAATGCCAGATCAAGCGCTAAAGCGCCAGTAGGAATTGCTTCCACATCTAGTTTTGAATCCTGACCCAGCGTCATAATCGAACCTTTGCCAAATTGCTTCTCAATATGACTTAAAGCAAGATCCAAAGCTTTGAGTTTATCTGCTGAAGGATGTAGTTTTCCATCTTTAATTTCTTTAACTTCTTTTACTTCTTTTACATCGTTTATTTCAGTGATTTCTTTGGTATTTTTTTTCATTCTTGCCTCCGCAAATAATCAATCTTTTAAAAATCTCTTTTTGCTGTTAAATTATTTTGATAATTCAACATACTTCATCCGCAGCTGAAACAACATCTGTTCAAGCATGCTATTTTCCTGCTCATTAAGATTGCCTTTAGTTTTTTCCTTAACCATATCTAAAGTATCAATCAAATACTTAGCCTGAGGCAAAGAAGGTTCTTTTTTATTACTAATCGGATTTTCAATTTCCCCTAATCCCATTAATGCCTGCATCCCTAAGCTGGAAATAAATAAGTTGAAATCAACTGGCGGCATTTCATGTTCTTGATCATCATCTGCCTCAACCGCTTCCGGGTGCGAATCGATACTTGGGTTTAGCGGCTCCATAGTCTCTTTAGTTTTTTCAACATTAACTTTATCCTTCCAACTTTCATCAACTTTTTTTTCGGTCATTACAAACTCCTTCCCATATTTTAGATCATTCGATATTATTTCATTGAATTATTATTCCGGCATAGCCAACAACACTTGTTTGATCATGAGTAACTTCACCGCTGGTTTGATATTCAATCAGCTCAGCAGTTTCTGCTCCCATTTTTTTGCAGGCATACAAAGCAATTGCCGCAGGGCCAAAACCGCACATTGATATATTTTCCTCAGTAACTTTATCAAACATTTCCTTAGGATTAAGGCTGACAATTGATTGAATAACTTTTTTATCTTTTGCTTTAACCATATGCACAGGTTCATAATGCGATAGATCCGAACTAATCACAATCAATACTGGTTTAGCGAACTGCTCGATCGACAAAGCCAGGCAATTGCCAACTTCTTCAAACCGGCTGAGCATAAAATCAGAAACAATCATCGGCACAATCGACACATTAGCATTTAAATATTTCAAAAAAGGCAACTGCACTTCAATCGCATGTTCATTAATATGAGGGCTTTCATCTTCAATAATCAGCGGAGAATTTGCCAGGATTAAACCAGCCAGCTTTTCGCAAATTCTTACTGGACCTAAGGGAGTCTCCCAGACACCGCTTTGAATAATACTATAAGGCCGTCCCAAACCCGTATGATTAGGCGCTAATACAATAACCGTGTCCGGAATATTTACGCGGGAAATTGTTTTAGCAGCCACTGCTCCGGAATAAAAATATCCGGCATGCGGCAGCATTACAGCTTTTACATCCTGCTTTAGCGATGTTTTATCAACATTTTTTTCCATATATTTCAATAATAAATCTTTATTATCTGAATAAAATTTTTGGGGACCAGCCCATACAGCTTTTCTGTCCATAATGATTCAAACTCCTGTTAATTGAAAATCCCGATTTCTTTCAGATAAGTGATTCCTGCTTTTAATTGGTCTGGAGTAGCTGGTTGATGGACTTCGATTACTTTTATTGTATGCTTTTTTATAAAAGGTTTCAATACTCTAAAATCAAAATCACCCAAACCCGGAACCTGGTGATCATGCGTTCCTCGAACATCATGCAAATGCATTCCTGCCATTTTATCTGAATAAGCTTTTAAGAAATCCAGGTTTTTCGCGAAACCCAGGTTCTCACCCACCTGAGCATGCCCCAAGTCATACCAGTAAAAAAAATTTTTCGCCTGGTTGAAATGTTCAAACAAGAATTCAATTTCATCAAAACAAGGTATTTCCCGGTGGTAATAGCGATTTTCAATACAAATATTTATATCCGCATCAGCGGCATAAGCAATAATTGTATCCAGGCTCTTGATTACCGCCTCCCAATAAGGTTGTTTCTTTTGTTCTCTTTCCTGCTTTATTTCCTCAAGTAATTGCTCATATTGCTCCGAATCTCTTTTGCCGGAATTATACAGCCAGATCAGTTCTTTAGTTCTTTGTTCCATATCAACTCTGCCGGCATGAACAATCAGGTTTTTTGCGCCAACTCGCTTAGTTGTATCAACCGAACGTTTGGTTAAAAATAAAGCTTTTTCTCTTTGGTCATTTTCAGGCGAAGATAAAGAGAAAAAATCAGGGGTGAATTTACCCGCTGTATATCCCGGCAATACTGGACAAAAATTATGGACACTACTGATTTCAATCTCCTGATTCTCTACCCGCTTTATAATTGACTCAAGCATCTGCTCATTTATCGAAAATCCCAACTCTATAGTCCTAATACCTAATTCTAGGATCTGCTCGACAATTGCATCGCCATTATCATTGTTCGTTGAATTCCATGCCGTAGAAACACTAATCATCAAAATTATCCTTTGTAATAACCAAAACACTCTTATCCCAAACTAAATATTTTCGGGCAATCCATTGAATTTCTTCCGCGGTTAAATCCTTGATTCTTTGATCTAGATGCTGATAATATTCCGATCCCAACCCATAGAGGACATCCAATCCCACAATAAATCCCAGACTAGAATTTGCCTGCCGGCTCAGCTTACTGCTGCCTTTAACATAATTTTTCATCGGCTCTATTATATCAACTGCAATCAATTCATTCTTCGCTTTGTTTATTTCTTCAATAATAATTGATTTAACATCATCTAATGATTCACTGGTAGTTGCTACATAAAAATAAAAAAATCCAGTATCCAAGCCGGAAATTGAAGATCCGCCCATGGTATAAGACATCCCCGCTTTTTCCCTGATCCGCTTATAAAGAATTGAGCCCGAGCTGATCAGCAAATCATTTAAAAATTCCAGACCCTGACGATCCGGGCTGTAAATATCACATCCGGGAAATGCCCAAACCAAAACCGCCTGTTGTTTATCACGTTTATTTTCAACTATTTTCTGCTCAGTTTTAAGCGGTTCATTAAATACCGGCTGAGCCGCTATTTCCCCGGATTTAAGCAATTTACTTATTTTCTGGTCAATTAATTTCTCAACTTCTTTCTGATCAAAATCCCCAAAAACCGTAATAACCATGTTCTCAGGAATCAAAAAAGCATTTTTTTTGGCAAGCAGGATTTTTCGGTCCAGAGCTTCAACTGACTGAGCATTTCCAATTTTATCTAAACGATAAGGATAGCTGGCAAACAAAGCCTTTCTCGCCAAATTAAAAGTATTGCGAAAAATATCATCATCCTGAATCGCGATTTCTTTTTGGACTAATTTCTTGGAAATTTCAATCTCTTTTTCCGGAAAACTGGAATTAAGCAGCATATCGCTAAACAGCTCAATCCCGGCAACAAGATCCTTGCTCAGGCAATCAAATTGCAAGCCAAAACTATTATAACCGGAAAATCCGCTAACCGAAGCGCCCAAGCTCTCCACTGATTGGGCGATATCTTCCGCACTTCTTTTATTTGTGCCTTTGGTCATTAAAATGCTCATTAAATTAAATAAGCCATTATCCTGATCAGTTTCCCAACGCGTCCCGCCATGAGCAGATAAACCAATGCTGACAATCGGCTGCTGCGGATTGTGTTTTAAAACTAACCGCAATCCATTGGGAAAAGTTATTTCTTTGATTGCTGATTCTGTTTTAACTTGTGTTTTTTCTTGCGGATTATCTGGACTAATCGGCTCCAGGATTACACAAAGATAATTTTCTTGGTTTAAATATTTTTTCGCGCAACGCTGAATATCTTTTGCGGAAATTGAGGATAATTGATTAATATAATTACGGGTAAAATTAATATCAGCAGTATAGGCATAATCCGTAGCCAAACTACTTGCCTGCGCCTGCACTGACTGTTGATTAAGAAAATAATCATTTAGATATAGATTCTTCGCTTTTTCAATATCCGCATTAGAAATTTTTCCATTCTTAAGCTTGTCAAATTGTTCAAAAATCGCGTTTAAAACTTTTTTTTCATTCTCTTTGTCCAGCATGCAATTGATCGCAAAAACACCTCTAAATCCCGGTGTATAATTAAATGCGCCCACAGAATAAACCAGTTTCTTTTCGCGAAGCAAACTATTGTGTAATAAACTACTGTCTCCCTGCCCGAGGATTGTGGCAATAATATCCAAAGCCGCGCTATCCGGGTCAGTTAAAACCACACTGGGAAACCCCACAATCATCTGAGCAACATTAACATCAAAAGGAATCCGCTGAGATTTAATTCCTTTGACAGGAGCAATTGTCGGCAAAGCAATTTGAGGATAAGGCTTTATCGCAAAATCACTAAATGCTTTTTCCAAGCTTTGTTCAATCAAATCAGCCTGAACCGCTCCGGAAACCGCGATTATCACATTGTTCGGCATATACCATTTATTGTAAAAATTCACTAAATCCTTACGTTCCAAGCTGTTAAATAAAGGCTCCAGGCCAATAACCGGCAGATTATAAGGCGCGATATTATAAGCATACTCCCAGAATTTTCTGCTTAATAAACGCCCAGGATCATCCTGGTTCATTTTAATTTCACTTAAAATTACATTTTTTTCTTTTTGCAGCTCCTGATCATCAAACAAAGGATTTTTAATCATATCGCTTAATAGATCAATAGCCTCTGGGTAATTTGCTGCCGGAACAACCAGAGTATATCCGGTAATCTGATGCGATGTATACCCATTCATTGTTCCGCCGAGAAATTTAACCTGATCCTCAATTTCTCCGGCCGGACGAGTTAAAGTTCCTTTAAACAGCATATGCTCAACCAGATGGGCAATCCCAGAACCTTGCAGATCAGATTCATAAATACTGCCGGTTTTCACAATAATTTCAAAAGCGACTAAATCATGCGCATGATTTTCTTGAACTAGCAGAGTTATTCCATTTTTCAGAGTTTTTTCCTGGACATGCAAAGCAGGCAGCTGAATATTAGTATCAGCTGCCTGCACAATTATTTGATCAAACATAAATATTCTAATGATATTCAAAAGCAAAAACAACAAAACTAATTTGGTTTTATACATAAGTTTATTCTTTGTTAATGACGGGCAGTTCGCGCATTTTTCGCTTTTCTTTTCTTTTTCTCACTGGGTTTTTCGTAATGCTTTTTAGCTCTCATTTCTTTTAAAGTACCTTCTCTATCAAGCTTTTTCTTAAAAATTCGTAAAGCTTTTTCCAGAGCTTCTCCTTTTCCGACTCTTACTTTAGCCAATCTATATCACCCTCTCTATATTTTTTTTTAAAAGTATTTATTCATTTAATTTTCGCATATATAGCTTTGCTTGTCACAAAGTTATATAATTATAACAGTCTTATGTTTTATTGTCAAGAACATCAAATTTAATATCCCCATAAGCCATTAATTTAGAAGATGTTATTGCGATTAGCCCCCTAATTGATCTTTGTTTTTTAGCCATTTTAATTGCTTTTTCAAGATCCGCATCCGTTTTTATTAAATTTCCAATTGCTGTGGCAAAACCATCCGCGAGTACAGAAGTCTCGGCAATTACAATAGTAGCATTAGAATTACCCAAACTTAAAGAATGCCCAAAAGTACCGCTGGAAGCGCAAATACCGCAAGGTGTTTGCCGCGGATCAAGCGTAAACACAAGCTGATTATAAACACAGCCAATTCCGGCAAAAATTCCGATTTTCCGCGGATATTTTGTGGAAAGAAAAATATCCCCTCCGTTTTCCACAATAATTTCAGGACTTATTTTTCCTAAATCCTGCCCGACTGATTGAGCAATAGCCCCGGCAACCGTGGCCATTGGCCCGACTTTTGTTTTTTTTGCCGCCTTATACATTTGCTGAATTATTAAAGGCGCTTTTTTATCCACAGGCAAAGGCAGCAGACTGTGTTTAAACAGGGGGTTTTTCTGAACATATTCCTGCACCTGCTGATGATAAAAAACCAAGGCTTGTTTTGCTTGCGATTCAATGTTTTTTTCCGCGCAGATCAATAAATCACTTTCAAAATGATCGATTTTAAAAGAAATCAGATCCTTATTATGTACGCCAACTCTGTATTGTCTTTGTTTATACATAAGCAAAAAAAATCATTGTAGGGGAGGGCCTTGCGTCCTCCCGGATATTAATACCATTATTGTCGGTGCGACTGCCATCGCCCCCTACTTGTGTCTTTGTGACTTGTGTCCTGGCGGCCTGGAGAACTAGCTTCTTTCGCGGAAACAAAAAACCACATTAAAGGTTAACTGGTCTTGACGAAGTTCTTTGGGAAAAGGCGGGAATGGTGAAGCGCTTTTTACAATTTGCTTGGCTGTTTCACTCAAAGAATTATTATTATAAGAAGTATCTTGCAAAACATCAACATTTACCAGACTTCCGTCAGCATTTAAGATAAAAGTCAAAGCAATCTCTCCCTCAGAAAAATCATCGGGATAAATAACTGCATCACGCAATAATTCATTGATTAATCGGTAGTAAGATATATAGTATTTATCTTTACTTAAATCTTCTTCTTTTTTCGGTAAAACCGGACTCTCTTTAGTTATAATTTCTTTTTTCGGTTCAGGTTTTACTACCGGAGTTTTTACAATTTGCTCGGGTTTTTCTTCAATTTCATTTACTGGGTTTTGAGTTTTTTTATTCGATTTAATCGTGCGATATGTTTTTTTAGCTATTTGTCTTTTTTTTTGCTCGATATTTGACTTATTTAAGTTCTTTATATCATTAGTTTTCTGCTGAGGAATATTCACAGCCAAATAATTAAAAAAAACCGGCTCAATAACCGCTGGCTGCTTTTTTTGAAATTTAGGCAGTGGAAACAAAATCAAGCCATGCAGAATAAGCGAAACAAGCAAAGTGATTTTAAATATTTTATTATTATTGTCCATCCGTGAACTTCTCCTTGAATTAATTATACGTCTCCCGATCCTAACTGTCAATACTAAAATATGAAAATCATTACACAATTATGCTCTTAGCGACAAGTTTAAAGCTTATTAATCCTTGACATATTTCCGAACCGTAGAATATAATAACCCAACTAAAAAATTATCAAATTAAGGAGTAATCGTGAATAGAACACCTTTTATTTCAATAGTCATTCCAGTTAAAAATGCGCATAGGACATTAGATAAAACTTTTGAATATTTGCTAAATGTCGAATATCCACGGGATAAAATGGAAATCGTAATTGGCGACGGCGGCAGCACTGATAATACGCGGGAAATTATTAAAAAATGGCAAGAAAAATATGCTTTTATTAAACTGCTCGATATCCCTGATTGCCAATCTCCGGGATATGCCCGAAATAAAATTCTCGATATTTTACGCAGTGAGTTTATCTTCTTTACTGACGGAGATTGCGCTCCCTGCGCGACCTGGATCACTGACATGCTGGCGGCATTTGACAAAGATCCGCGGATTGGGATTGTCGGTGGCGAAATTTATACTTTGGTCATCGACCCGAATAATTTAACTGAGCTTTATTGTGAGCATTTTCGCTTTAATATGGTCGCCCCGAGATACGGATATTCGATTAAGCAAGGTTATTTTCCAGCATTGACGGATAAATCACCGACTCAGATTGCCGGACATCAAGCTTACTTTTTTGTTACCGCCAATGTGGCTTTTCGCAAACAAGCGATTGACCAAGCTCATGCCCGTTTCTGGGATGAAAAAACCGGTGAAGACATGGACTTTGGACTGCAAATCCAGCAATACGGCTGGAAACTATATTTTGAACCAAATGCTAAAGTTGATCATATGCACCGCTCGGATTTCGCGGCATTAAAACAAGTTTGGGTCACCTATGGCATGGCGCATCCCGCGCTTTTGGCCAAGCATGCCAGCAATAAATTCGATATTGTATTTCAAACCTTTGGTGCCTGGCCGAAAATCCCGATGCTCAGCCTCAACAGCCCGATCAAAGGTTTTATCTATATCGGCTATTTCCAAATCATGCATCTAACCGGCCTGCTCGCCTTGCTCAGCGGAATTTCCATGATCATGGGAACAGTTAATAGCCTGAACAGTAGTTTATTATTTGTTTTTTCGATATTGACTTTATACTCTATGCGCCGTTATTTTGATTTCTGTTTTCAGATGAAACCATACAAGTATTTTTTCACCTGGTGCAAAATGAAATATTTAACCAACCTGATGTTTACGATCGGCGGCTTAAAACGCTCGGTGAAATTCAAAACTTTCTGCATTGAGCCAAGCTTCTGAAAATAGCGGATAGCGATTAGAGTATAAAGTTTGTAAAGTTCATAAAGTTATAAAGTAAAAATAACAAGGCGAATACTAAATGTGAAAGATGATGGTGAATTTTTAAGCTTCTCAAAAATTTAGGCAAATACGTGTCGGATTTTTGGGGACCCTTTAGGGTACGAGGACCTGTCTGAGCCCTTGCAATTTAAGAAAGGCGGAACGCCAACTTTTAAGGGCGAGTTCCGCAAGTGCCAGAAATACGGCGCGGATTTGCCGATCTTGCTGTTTTTTAGCAAGAAAATTTTTGTCTGCGTAAAATTTACCTATCAGCTTTTAGCCACTTCACCCATGCAATTTTTATCGAATAAATCATTCTTAATCAATATCGGTTAGTTTTTAATTTTTTACTTTAGACTTTATTCTATACGCTATACGCTAAACGCTATCTGTTAAGTATACAAATAAACGCACATGGTTTTTTACATAAAAAGCTCTTTGAAAGTATACAAATAAGCACACATTAAAGAGAAATTTCATTATAATAACTTCCAAAAAGGAGGTTAAATATG
>Ga0180007_10000880_pt1 | contig 44841 bp, 45 predicted proteins | sample MM_PC_MetaG_FD_121122 | JGI IMG/M metagenome (GOLD analysis project Ga0180007, IMG submission 121122) | Groundwater microbial communities from the Aspo Hard Rock Laboratory (HRL) deep subsurface site, Sweden - MM_PC_MetaG | ecosystem: Environmental > Aquatic > Deep subsurface > Groundwater... | reverse complement strand
TCAAATAATCAAATGAGGGTGTAGTGGCCTCTAATTGATTCATCTTTAGTGCTTTGGCCTTCTTGGAGGTTTTTTACTATTAATTACTTTTATTTGCTTGACAATCTATAGTAAGTCTCCTTTATAAATAAAAAAATCCTTAGAAAAATCTAAGGACGAAATATCGTGGTACCACCTTAGTTCTAGCAAAGCTAGCACTTATCATATGGATAACGGCATGACCCGGACTCAATTTGATTGAGCCTACTCCAAGGGAGTAATTCGAATCTATCGCGGCTTTCACCAATTCCGCGTCGCTAGGTTTGATTCAAACCATGTCCTCTTCTTCGTAATACCTACATTATAGCACTTGTTCGTAAAATTTCAAGTATTCTTTAGCCTTTGTATTGATCTTGCGTCAATTTTACATAAGTCATAAGATCTTTAAGTCTTTGAATCAGTCGTGCTGCCTTGACTCTGTTCATTTCATCTTTATTAACTGTGAGTGCTTCAACAAGTTGAACATACTCAAAATTAGAAGTCATAAAGACTGGAAGCTGAGCAGATAGGCGGTATTGCATGACAGGCACTAAAATCTCATCTCTAAACCATGGAGACATATTTTCTCCACCTATATCATCCATCATTAAAACATCGGCTTGTTTAAGCTGATTGATTCTTTGTTCGAGGTTGCCTTCGTTCATACCTTGTCTGATGCTTCTAACTAGGTCAGGCATATAGACAAATAAGACCGTAATATTTCTTTCAGCTAATTCTTGAGCTATAGCTGATAATAAATAGCTCTTACCTGTTGAATATTTACCAAAGATGTATAAACCTTTGATATATTTATCTTTGCGATAATTTTCAACAAAGTCAGAAGCAAGCTTATAAGCTTTTTCTCTTTCCTCATTATAGACTTCAAACCGAGATAGACTGGCATCTTGAATGTAGACTTCACTATCATAGAATTTTAAATGCTCTCTGATCTTTTGTCTTCTTAATTCTTCAGCCTTTTCTTTTGTTGGTCTGTAAACAATCTCAATATAAGGATCCGTTCTTAGAACTGGCTGATATCCATCTTTAACCATGTGCTGATCACGATCCTGGATATATTGAAATACCTTATAGATATCAATATCTAATAAGTTTAGATTTTTTGTTTCTGGGTCACTAGAGATTACTTTTCTCATTTCATCTAATGTCATGTCTATCCCTCCATTTTAGCAAGATCTTTAATGTAGTCGTCCATCCAATCGGGTTCTGCGACTTTTTGTACCTTACTCTTTTGTTCATACTGTGTTTCTAGGTTTGTAGAATGATTGATTGCATCTTCTGTTGTTTGAACACCTTTATTCAACCAATCATGTAAAACTTTTTCCATATAATTGATATTTGGCAATACGCCATCCTTATGCTTTAAGACCAACATCAAAATGACATTTATAATACCCGGCTCTACAGCATTTCTTTCTAGTAATTGTGTTGCAGTTTGTAAAGCAATGCCTTGTTGATCGGTTTTAGCATATTTTTGAATGATGACTTGAGGAGCAACTTGATCAATGAGATTTGTGACAGGTAAATCCTTTTGTTTGATGGTGAGCAATTGATGTTTTTGGTCATAATGCTGTTTCGCTCTCATGTTGAGCTGAGCAAAATTAACATTTTGTCTTGACTTAGATGCTTCTTCATAAACAGTAACCATATCCAAGACATCATATTGATACACAAATGCTATTTTATTAATTTGTTCTTTAAGTTTTTCATTGAGTAACTGTGAGGTCTTCAATCGATCGGGCAAATGATCAACAAATGCTTCATAATTGAATTTATAATTGATGTGACTACCGCCATTTTGTTGTCTTCCCTGAAGTGCATAATCAACATTGAGCAGATTCAAACTCTTGAATTCATAGAGTGCATCAAATGATTTTGTGATATTTTCAAAGCCCTCTTTACTTGGAATATCGGTTTTAAATAGTGAGGTCAAAATATTCATGTTCTTTTCACCAATCTCACTTTGGAGATAACTACCAAAAACCGTATCAACTAAAAACTGTTTTGCAGTAAGTGGTGCTTTCATGAAATAAAGATACAGATCCTCTTTCTGATAGATATCCAAAAGATTCAAAGCTTCTAGCTTATTTCTTATTTTTAAAAAATCGAGTTGCTTCATATTGAGCAGATCAAATAATTCTTGATGTGTATATGAGCTTCTATTGGTTTTATTGATGAGTTGATAGAAGGTTGTATAGAGTGCTTGACCTTCGAGTCCCATTAAGGGTTGATAGAGCAGCGCTAAGACCTTAAAATCAGCAGCACTCAAATCAGATTGGCTTTGTAGGGTGAATGTACTACTATTTTTCATTTTGGATTCCTCTTAAAAATTCATCAATTTGTTGATATAGTTCATCTAATGAACCATTGTTATTTAATATGACATCTGCATGCTTGATTTTCTCTTCTAAGAGGAGTTGAGCATGGATGCGTGTGATTGCCTCAGTTCGATCTAGGGCATCTCTAGTCACGAGTCTTTTAATTTGAGTTTCTAAATCTACATAAACAACTAAAACATAATCACATAGTTCTTGATACCCCACTTCAATTAACAAAGGCATATCAATAACGATATAAGGACTGTTATGATACTCTTTTTTTAATTGTTCGATTTCATCAAATACATAAGGATGAACCATATGATTTAAGGCTTCTCGTTTTTGATCGTTATGGAATATGAGGTGTCCAAGTTTTTTTCTGTCTTCATATGTTTTAACAGAAAGATGGAAAAAAGCTTCGACCTTATCGATCATCTCTTGATTGTTTTCCCATAATTCTTTAACGATATGGTCACTATCTATGACTGGGATATTAAGTTGAAGGAAGTAATTGGATGCCGTTGTTTTACCGCTGGCAATACCTCCAGTTAATCCGATGATGATTGGACTAGTGCTGACATTTTGGACAGACATATGTACCCCGTCCTCCGACTTTCATTTTGATAATTTCTGTTTGACATACTGGACAAGGTTCACCTTGCTTCATATGTACATTAAGTTCATTTTGGAATCTTCCATGCACACCAAGGCTTGATGTATAAGATCTGATGGTTGTACCACCTAGCTTGGTTGCCTTATCAAGTACTTCTGTTGCAGAAAAAATAATATGCTTTGCATCTTGAAGTGTTATAGAAGATGCAACTCTTGTGGGGTGTATTTTGCTTAAAAATAATGTTTCATCCACATAGATATTACCTAATCCAGCAATGATATGCTGATCAAGTAAGATTTGTTTAATACTTGTTCTTCTATTTTTTATCATTTCGAAGAAATGATGATACTCTAAATTTTTGGGTTCTTTTCCTAATTGAATCAGTGGATACTCATCTAGATATGTATTGATGTCTAAAAGTGAAATGGTCCCAAATTTTCTGACATCATGATATCTTAAGTTTCTTCCACTTTCAAACTGAAAGATAATGTGTTCATGCTTATCAATGGGTTCATCTGTCTTAATGAAAAACTTTCCTTCCATTCTTAGATGGATAATCATTGCGTAGTCATCTAGGATAAATATTAGGTATTTTCCCATTCGATCAATCCGATGAATCTTTTGGTTCAAAATCGATTTGATAAACCACTTAAGTTCATTTTGGATTAATTTTGAGTAGTAAAGATCAATTCCAATGATGACTTCATTTTTGATTTCATTTTCTAAAGTTGCTCTGACGGTTTCTACTTCAGGAAGTTCCGGCATATCATCACCTCTATTTTAGATCGTACCAAGTTTTACCGATATCACATGATGTTTCAAGATCAACTTTGAGTTTTACTGCTTGTCCCATCATTTGTGGAACAATGGTCTGCATTTCTCTGAGTTCTGACTCGGGAACCTCAAGTATCAGTTCATCATGAACTTGAAGTAATAGCTTGGATTGCTTCTTATGCTTCTTTAGATACTGATATAGGTCAACCATAGCCTTCTTAAGAATATCAGCAGCACTGCCTTGAATAGGGGCATTGAGCGCAGTTCTTTCGCCAAAAGCTCTTTGCATAAATACTGGAGATTTGAGTTCAGGGATATAACGTCTGCGCTTCATGATGGTTTCTACATAATCATGCTGTTTGGCATACAAGACAATATTTTCCATGTAATCTTTTATTTCAGGATAAATCGATAAATACTGGTCAATAAATGCTTGAGCTTGCTTTGGTGTTACTTTAATATCTTCACTCAAACTCCATGCTCCAATACCATAAATGATACCGAAGTTGACTGCTTTAGCTGCTCTTCTTTGTTCAGATGACACTTCATCGACATGAAATACATCTTGAGCGGTTTTTGTATGAATATCTTGATGTTTGTTAAATGCTTCAATTAAAGATTTGACATCTGCCATATCAGCCAATACTCTAAGCTCTATTTGTGAATAGTCAGCTCCTAGTAAATATTTCCCTTCAGTAGCTAAAAACAGTTTTCTAATCTTTCTACCTTCTTCACTACGAATTGGAATGTTTTGAAGATTAGGATCAAGTGATGACAAGCGACCTGTTGTAGTCAAAGCTTGCATATAAATGGTATGGACCTTGCCGTCATCAAATAAGTTTTGTCTAATTCCTACAATATAGGTTGAGTGAAGTTTCGTCAGTGTGCGATACTCCATGATTTGATCGATGATAGGATGCTTGCCTTGAAGTTGATTGAGGACTTCTACATTGGTTGAATATCCTGTTTTTGTCTTTTTACCATTGGGAAGTTGAAGTTTTTCAAATAAGATTTCTCCCAATTGCTTAGGACTAGAAACGTTAAATGGTTCACCAGCAAGTTCAATGATTTCCTTTTCAATGGACTCAATGCGTCCCAATAGATCAGCATCTTGTCGATCAAGTTCATCCTGATCTACATATAGTCCTTGATATTCCATTTCAGCAAGCACTTCAGATAGTGGAATTTCTAGATCAATTAGCAAATGTGTTTGTTCCTGATCTTCTAATTGAGCAAGCAAAGGTGCTCTCAGTTCAAAAATAGCCTTAGCTTTACTCACGATATGTCTTTCATAAATCTCTTTTTCGGGTAATCCTTTTTTAGCACCTTTTCCATATATGACATCATCATATAAGATATCTTCATAATCAAATGCAGAAACAATCCGTTTGAATTCTTCTTTGCCTAAATGAGAATTGATTAAGTAAGCTGCAAGTAATAAATCAAAGATAATGCCATTTAAATCAAGATGGTTCCATAAAAGGAAAACTTTGACTGCTTTATAATCATATATGAATTTAGGTATCGATTCATCTGCTAGATACATTTGAAAATTAATCGATGAGAGTGCAACCTCTGGTGATAGATAGTAATGATTTTTTCCATCAGAGATACCAACACCCCAAAGTTCTGCTTTATGATAGTTATAATCGCTTAATTCAAAATGAAGCGCCAAATGAGGTTTGAGTATTTTCCCAAGTTCTCTTTCATCTCTAATTGCTTGGTATTCCCAAGTTTCATGTTGAGTTGTTGGCTGTTCCATTTTTTTAACAAACATATGTAAATCATACTTTTGAAAAAAAGACATCAGTTCATTGGTTTGAATTGGTTTTCTATGTAAATCATGGATTACACAATCAATATCAGCATCAATTTCAATAGTAACTAACTCTTTACTCATTTTTGCGAGATGTTCAAATTCTCTGATGTTTTCTCCAAGTTTACCTTTGATTTCATCTTTATGCTGATAAAGGTTCTCTAAGTTTTGATATTCTTTGAGTAGCTTGACAGCTGTTTTTTCACCAACACCAGGTACACCGGGTATATTATCTGATGGATCTCCCATCAAAGACTTTAGGTCAATCATTTGCTCATGTGTCAATTCATATGTTTCATATAAAGTTTTTGGATCAAATCGGTGAACATCAGTCATCCCTTTTTTTAATAGGTTAACTGTTATATTTTGATCAACTAATTGTAGTAAGTCTCTATCGCTAGAAAAGATTTCAACTTGGAAATCTGAAGCACTTGCGCGTTTTGCTAATGTACCTATGATGTCATCTGCTTCATAACCTGCCTTACTATATATTTTTACACCAAATAATTTGATGTATTCATTGACTAAATCAATTTGCATGGCTAGTTCATCTGGCATTTTTGTTCTTCCTGCCTTATAGCCTTCATAAGCAAGATGTCTTTTTGTAGGTTCTTTGGTATCGAATGCCACTAAGATGTGAACATCATCTTCTGTAACAATCTTTTCAAACATCCCAACAAATGCGAAAAGTGCATTCGTATAAATACCTGAACCGGTTTGCATAAGTTTCGCTCCTGGATATGCAGTTGCATAATAGGCTCTAAATAAGATGGAGTTACCGTCGACCAAGATTAATTTTTGCATAGATATATTCTCCTCTTTTCTTAATTTTATCATAGATAGCAAGACAACTTTTCCACAACTTTTGTGGGAAAAAAAAGGGTCACCGAAACCGGAATTGACCCTTTCCTTTACCTTTTCCTTTTTTTGCTTTAGCTGGTTGTATCATCTTTGATGGATTTTTTGATAAGCCTTCAATTTCTTTTTCATCCATGCTCATCATTTTTTTCATCATTTTTTTCTGAGAATCAAGCGCTTGTCTGAGACGATTCAAATCCGCGACTTTCATCCCGGATCCTCGAGCAATTCTTTCTCTACGTCTTGAACTCATATCAATCAATTTAGGGTCTTTTCTTTCTGCTTCGGTCATGCTGTGAATGAGCACACCCATTTGTTCAAACTGCTTGTCATCAACTTGAGATGCTGCATTTTTGAGTTGCCCCATACCAGGCATGAACCCTAAGATCTTACTGACAGATCCCATCTTTTTTATCATCTTAAATTGCTTGAGCAGATCATTGTAATTAAAGGTGTCTGACATGAGTTTTTCCATCATGCCCATAGCTTCATCCTCATCAATAGATTCAGTAGCTTTTTCGATTAATGTCAAAACATCGCCCATCCCTAAAATACGAGATGCCATACGTTCAGGATGGAAAACTTCAAAGGTGTCCATCTTCTCACCGCTTGATGCAAATTTAATTGGAATACCTGAAACTTCTTTAATGGATAAAGCTGCTCCACCTCTGGTATCACCATCAAGCTTTGTTAAAATTGCACCTGTTGCATTTAATTGTTCATGGAAACTTTTACAAATATTGGCTGCATCTTGGCCAGTCATCGCATCAACTGTTAAAAGAATTTCATTAGGTTTAGCGATTGCTTTGACATCAACTAATTCTTGCATCATCTTTTCATCAATATGAAGACGACCAGCGGTATCGATAATGACAACATCAAAGCCATTTTGCTTAGCATATTCCAATCCATCTTTAACAATTGTTTTTGCTTCTATAAGGCCTTTTTCAAAGACTTCAATACCGATTTGCTTACCAATAATCTTGAGTTGCTCGATTGCAGCTGGACGGTATACGTCAGCAGCAATGAATAATACTTTTTTATTCTCATTCTTGCGAATATAGACACCAAGTTTACCAATAGCTGTTGTCTTCCCAGATCCTTGTAAACCTATAGTCATAATGGTGGTTATCCCATTTAAATTATATCTGATGCCCTCTGAGTCTTCACCCATGACACGCTTTAATTCATCGTGTACAATTTTAACAACTTGTTGCCCTGGATTTAATCCCTTAAGAATCTTTTCACCAACAGCTTGCTCCTTGATATTCGCAATAAAGCTTTTGACAACCTTAAAATTAACATCGGCTTCAAGCAAAGAAAGACGCACTTCACGCATCATTTCATCAATATCATTTTCGGTTAAAAAGCCCTTACCAGTCAAACGGCGCATTGCCATTTGCAAGCGTGAGCTTAAACTATTTTCTGCCATTATTCGTCCAACTTTCTAATATGTTCCAATAAGGTCAAATCATTATTTTTTTGTGCTTCATCTATGAGTTTTAATCTTTTTTCTCTCTGTTCAAATAGCTTCAATTTTTTTTCATAATCATAAAGATGTTCTTCTACTTTTTTAAGTTGATCATAAACAGCATTTCTACTAACTTGATAGAGTTCAGCAATTTCTTGAAGTGAATAATCTTCTCGATAATAATGATCAAAATAGAGTACCTGCTTTTCTGTTAGCAAGGTGCTATATATTTCAAATAACTGATTGAGTTGTTCTTTCTTTTCTAAACTCTCCATAGGTCTCCTTAGAAGAAATCTTTAAATAGTCCGTAGATATATTGTTCAATATCAAACATGACAAGATCGTCAATCTTTTCGCCTAGTCCCACATATTTGATGGGTAAATTGTATAGATGTCTGATTGCTAGGACAATACCACCTTTTGCTGTACCATCAAGTTTGGTTAGGATGATGCCGCTCACATCGGTTGCTTCTTTAAAAACTTCTGCTTGCCGCATACCATTTTGACCTGTTGTAGCATCAATGACTAAGAGTGTTTCTTGGGGTGCATTGGGTAATGATTTTTGAATTACCCGTTTCATTTTTGAAAGTTCTGCCATCAGATTAACTTTGGTTTGAAGTCTACCTGCTGTATCACATAAAACCACATCATACTTTTCAGCTCTAGCAATTTCAAGTGCATCATAGATAACACTTGAAGGGTCTGAACCTGTTTCTTTCGTATAGACAAATGTATGACTTCTTTTTCCCCATTCGACCAATTGATCAATAGCACCAGCTCTAAATGTGTCGCCAGCTACCATCATAACCTTTTTGCCATCATCTTTTAATTGTTTAGCAAGTTTGCCGATGGTAGTTGTTTTTCCAACGCCATTGACACCTACAAATAAATAGACATTGACTTCATGCTCATCATAATTTAAATCGGTCTGGACTAATTCACCCTTGAGGTAAATCTCAAACATTTTATCAACGATAATTTCTGCAAGATCATTAGGATCACTGATATGCTTATTCTCAACTTCTTGTCTGAGCTGATCAATAAAATAAATCACTGTATCAATGCCGATATCAGCTTGGATGAAGATGTCTTCGAGAGAGTCAAAAAGCTCATCATCAATTTTACTTGATGTAGCTAAGATTGCTTTCAAACTACCTAAATTTTCTTTAGTTTTATGTAAGCCTAATTGATATCTTTCATTCTTAGGTTTTTTGCCAAACAACTTCTTAAACAGTCCCATAATATCTCCCTAATTCTTTGAATATTATACCATATCAAAAACAAAACCGAAAGATTATTCTTTCGGCAATTGTCTAATAAATGTTAATAATTCATCAAAATTGAGGTGCTGACTCATTTCATCAAGATACTCAAGATACAGTATCTTACGTTTCTCATCTAGAACAAAAACGCTTCTTGCTTGCAATCTTAATTCCTTGATGTTTGTGCCATATTTATTAGCAAAATCCAATTCTTGATAATCACTTAACGTAATGACGTTATCTAATCCTGAACTACCACACCATTTTTCTTGAGTAAAAGGTAGATCGTTGGAAATTGTCAAGACAACAATATCATCTCTTTCTGATAATTCTTTATTGACGGTTCTTGCTTGTCTGTCACATACTGTGGTGTCTAAAGAAGGGACAACATTTAAAACAACATATCTTGATTTGTAATCCGATAAGTGTTTGGTCTCAAACTTATTATTAACCACTTTAAAATTAGGTGCTAAATCACCAACATGCTTTGTTTCTCCAATTACAGTTACTTTTTTTCCACCAAATGTTTTCATTGTGACACTTCCTTATTTAAGATTCATATATATTATATCATTATGCTATTTGGAACGCCAATAATAAGCGATCCCCTGCGTTAAGCAGAGGATCAATTTTTTATTTCTTTACATATTTACATTTTGGGAAGCCACTACATGCGATGAATTCGCCATATTTACTCGTTCTAACAACTAAAGGTCTACCACAATTAGGACAGATCTCATCGGTCATTTTTGGACCAATCTTCTTCATTTCTTTTTGTGCTGTTTCAACCATTGGAACGAAAGAATGATAGAATCTTGACACCAGATGCAACCCACTTTGAGTACCGTCAGCAATATCATCAAGGACTTTTTCCATTCGAGATGTATATTCGATATCAATAATCTTCGAGAAGAATAAATCGAGTTGCTCAGATGTCAACTTGCCTTGATCGGTTGGCTTAAATCTCTTTTCAATCATTTCAACATAGTCTCTATTTTTTAAAGTGGAAATGATTTGAGCATAGGTAGAAGGTCTGCCAATACCCAAGGTTTCCATTTCTTTGATGAGCGTAGCTTCGCTAAATCTCGTCTTCGGTTTTGTAACTTTTTCAATGGATAGTACTTCTTTTGCTAATATTTCTTGATCAATATTTAAATGTGGAAGATGCTTATCCTTATTCTTTTCCTCTGAATATGCTTTTAAGTGACCATCAAATTTCTCAACACTGCCTTCTGCTTGATAAATGTGACCATGTGATTCTAATTTGATTTTCGTCATGTCAAAAACAGCTTGTGCCATTAAGCTTGCAATAGTTCTTTGATAAATGCGCTTATATAATCTGAATTCATCTTTAGATAAATAATGTTCAATGCTTTCAGGTGTTCGTGTGATGCTGGTTGGTCTGATACTTTCGTGAGCATCTTGAGCATTATCTTTGTTTGATACATGATATCTTCCAAGATACTTCTTTCCATATGTGCTTTCTATATAGTGTTGTGCCTCGTGAATGAAAGGTTCAGCAAGTCTTGTGGAATCAGTTCTCATGTAAGTAATCAAACCGACGAGTTCACCATTGATTTCTTTACCTTCATATAATGCTTGTGCGACCATCATCGTACGACTTGCACTCATATAAAGATTAGAAATTGCATCTTGTTGTAAGGTCGATGTGATGAAAGGTGGCTTTGGCGAGCGCTTAGATTCCTTGGTTTCTATGCCTTTAACAAAAAATGGGTTTTGTGATTCCAATACGATTAAATCAGCTTCCTCTTTAGAAAGTCTCTTTTTCTCAGGTATCACATAATCTGCTTTCATATGATGGAAGGTTGCTTCAATTTCATAATATGTTTCAGGAATGAATGCTTCGATTTCTTTTTCGAGATCAACAATGAGCTTAAGGGCGACGCTTTGGACGCGACCAGCTGACTTTGATTTGATTTTATTTTGCAACAGCTTTGATAGCTTAAACCCAATGATGCGATCTAAAACCCGTCTTGCTTCTTGCGAGAATACAAGATGTTGATCAATGGGTCTTGGATGGTTTAATGCTTCTAAGATCGCAGGCTTTGTGATTTCTCTAAAAACAATGCGATTATTTGCTTTTGGATCTAGCTTAAGTAATTCTGCTAAATGCCAACCAATTGCTTCACCTTCACGGTCAGGGTCGGTTGCAATTAATACTTCACGGTTTTTACTCTTTGCAATAAGCTCTTTAACAAGTGATGCTTTCGTAGGAATGATTTTATAAATAGGTTGGAAATCATTTTCAATATCAAGTCCCAATCCATCAATGCCTGATGTAGCTAAATCGCGCACATGCCCTTTCGAAGATAAAACAAGCACGTCGTTGCCAACGTAACTAGCGATTGTCTTTGATTTAGATGGTGACTCAACAATGATTAATTTTTTATTCATGACAACACTCCATTTCATATCTATTATAGTGTCTTAATTCTTATTGTCAAGTTAAAAGTATACGTATTGTTTTTATATATATTTAAATAATATATATTTTTTGTTTTGCTTTATATTATCGTAAAAAAGACATAATTGCTTTAAATTTTTAATTAAAAAAGAGCCCCTTAATCTTAGTAAATTATAAGATTAAGAGTCTCTTAAATGCTAATTATAATTATCAAATGGATGAGATTTTGAGGTGATTTACTTTTTTTCAGCAACAATTGCCAATGTATTTGAATCGCTTTTATAAGATGTCCCTGCAATATCACTCAATACTTGATTAAGACAGAATCCACTACCCTCTAATTCTTTTGTTATCGAATCTTTAGTGAAGCATGTATCCCAAATGCGGTAAACATCGACTTTTGATGATTCATCTAAAATGATATATTGATTTAATCTCACATTTTCATTATAAACGTAATGATGTTCTAGAGATAGGTGACTTATTGGTTTAAAGAATCCTGAGCCTTGATGACTAGACCATGATGTTGTTTCATTTTTGTCCAAATATTGATGATGAGTAAAAACATCTAATATCAATTTTCCACCAGGATTAAGAGAGCTATATATTTTATCTAATATGAGTTTTCGATCAGAGGTTGATAGTGCACCATAATCACAATAAATGAATGTAATTAAATCAAAATTTTTCGGCAGATCAATTTCTAAATAATTACCATTGATATATTGAACCTGACTATGACTGTTTTTAGATACTTCTTTTGCATAATCAATTGATCTACTCGAAATATCAATACCTACGACTTCATAGCCTAATTGACTAAACTTCTCAGTATAAATACCAGGTCCACAGCCAATATCCAAAATTCTTTGGTGGCTAGAAACAGGTGCAACTGAATTAATCCAATCAACAGATTGACTGATGAATTTCATATTTCTACTAGCAGCTTCAGTTTCTTGATCAAAATGTGCTTGCAGCATACTTTTTGATATATGAACATCACTCCAAAATGGAGAAGAGCTCTTCTCATATATTTTTGGCTTACGATCATATTTTAAAATTTCTTGAATAATGTTCATATGTCCTCCATCAGTTAAAGATTTATGGCTTGCTTCTTAAAATAGATTTAATTGGCTCATAAGTTCTTCGATGAATGGGTGTCACACCATATTTATAGATAGCTTCTAAATGTTCTTTTGTTCCATAACCTTTATGTTGCTTGAAATTATATTCAGGAAATAATTTATCCATTTCTACCATATAAGCATCTCTTGTTGTTTTTGCTACAATCGATGCAGCAGCAATACTTACGCTTTGTGCGTCGCCCTTGATGATGCTTCTCATGGGAATATCAATTTCCATTGGCATTGCGTCAATCAGTAAAAATTCAGGTTTGATCTTTAATTGATGGATAGCTGATAACATGGCTTCTCGACTAGCTCTATAAATATTGATCTGATCAATTTCCTCAACTGATGAAATACCTATACCAATAGCTAAAGCATTGTTCTTTATTTCTTCTAAAGCTAGTAATCTTTGATTTTCATTTAATTTCTTAGAATCATCGACATATTTAAAAACTACACCTTTTTTTAATATGACTGCAGCAGCAACCACTGGTCCAGCCAAAGGTCCTCTTCCAGCTTCATCAACGCCAGCAATATATGTGACGCCTTGTTCATATAATTCGTTTTCAAATAGGTAAAGACTAGAGTCTATCAAAAGATAATCCCCCTAACTGCTTGTTTCTAATATCAGTTAAAACGATTGTATAGACTCTTTGATAATCGATTTCAGCACCTTTAAGTAAAGCACCTCTTTGTTTACCGATAACATCTAGCATATCAATAAATTCTGTTTCGTTCTCAATATGATATCGATCTTCTAATCTTTTGGGATAATAAGTCTTAAGGAATGTCAGTGCATATTTGACAACATCATCTTCAGGCAATATTTTATCTTTGATTGCTCCAGTGATTGCTAAATGATAGCCTACTTTAGGGTCTTCAAATTTTGGCCATAGGACACCTGGTGTGTCTAAGAGCTCAAAATCATCAGATAATTTTATCCATTGTTGTGCCTTAGTCACACCAGGAGTATTTCCAGTCTTTGTTGCACTAGATTTGGATAGCTGATTGATCAATGTCGATTTTCCGACATTTGGTATGCCTAAAATCATCGTTCGTATCGGACGATCCTTTAATCCTTTCAAGCGATTTCTATCAATTTGCTCCTTTAGAACCACTTGAGCATATTCATGTATTTTTGAAACATTCTTACCTGTTTGTGAATCTATCTTTAGCGTCAAATATCCTTGTTCTTCATAATATTTAACCCATTCATTTAAGATGCTTTCATCAGCAAGATCCATCTTATTGAATAATATGAGTGTAGGCTTATGCTTGATGATTTTAAATATTTCAGGATTCATGCTTGATGATGGTAGACGTGAATCCAAAAGCACCAACACAATATCCATTAATGTTATTTTTTCTCTTATTTGTCTTAAGGACTTAAACATGTGTCCTGGAAACCACTGTATTTGCTTCATCATTTGACGACACCCATTGGCCATAATCTAAAAATGACCTTACCTATGATATCTTCATCATAAACTGCACCAAATCCTCTGCTATCAAATGAACCTGGTAGGTTGATCTCTTCACCTGTGATTGGATCAAACTCGAAACCGTTCGCATTATCACCAAACGCCAGATACATGCCTTCTCTTAATATGCCATCATCTAACCAAACTAAAATGATGCTCATTTGATCATTTTGGATGATGTAGTTTTCAAAATAAGGAGACATAATCAATTCTCCATTTATTCTAACAAATGATTGATTCGAATCATCAGGATCCGTTAAGAAATCAACTTCATCACCAGGAATAGCAACTAATCTTTTAACAAAGTAAATCATATCATGTGTAGCAACGATTCTTCCATGAGAATCTCTTTCTATATATTTATCAGCTGATATTAATGGATATGCATCCTTAGTTATCTCTATGATGATGACATCTCCACGTTCAGGTTCATATAGAAAATGATTAATAATAATTCTTTCACCTGGTTTTAAAGTAGGATACATCGAATTTTGCTGAACATCAGATGGTAAAATAGCGAAAGTGAAGATCATGAAGATGGCCATTAAAGAAATCGATAAAAATGTCAGCCAATCAAATATTTCAAATCGATGTGCAGACCAAAAACCAAGCTTCACCTCTTTAACGTGTTTGACTTGGTGGATCGAAAGTATAATTGTAAAAATGGAGACAATCGCTGAAACAGTTAATCCGATCATACCCCACTGTAGTGACAACTTCGTGACATGATATGCATAAAGGACGACAGTAAGCATCATAAGAAGAATTGTCAGTATTAATGTTTTGTAGGCTTTCTTTAATGTCATATCATCATCCTTAATAATTTTTATTCGTGTCCTAATATCGTTTTAAGTTCTGATACTGAGACAAGAACTTCTCTCGCCTTTGTTCCTTGGCTTGGTGAAACAATTTGGTATTCTTCGAGCATTTCAACTAGTTTTTGTGCTCTATTAAATCCAATTTCAAATTCTTTTTGAATGCTATTAATTGAAGCATTTCCTGTCTGAACGACAAAGTATGCAACATCTTCAAATAAATCATCGTTTGCAACTTCTCGATTTCTTGCCTGTTGTTTTAAGGAATCATGTTCAAATGTGTAATCAGGCTTGAATTGTTTTCTAATGAAGTCAGTTACTGCATAGATTTCCTCATCAGGTATGTAGGCACCTTGCAAGCGGTGTGCACGGTCAGAACGTTTAAGGAGCATATCTCCCTTACCCAAGAGTGATTCAGCCCCTGCACCATCTAAAATGGTGGTTGAATCGACAAATGACGCAACCTTAAAGGCTATACGTACTGGAATGTTAGATTTGATGGTACCTTTGACAACATCTGTCGTCGGTCTTTGTGTCGCAACGAGTAAATGAATACCAGCTGCTCTTGCTTTTTGAGTCAATCTTTGAATTGAATCTTCAACATCGTGAGGTGCAGCCATCATCAAGTCAGCTAACTCATCAATCACGATAACAATGTATGGCATCTTGTCTGCTTCAACTAATCCACGTTTAACATTATCATTATAAGAACGGATATCGCGGCTTCTGCTATTTGCGAAGTTTTGATAACGTTGTTCCATTTCATTTACAGCCCAGTTTAGAGCTGCAGCTGCCATTTTGGCATCTGTGATCACTGGCGTGATTAAATGTGGCAAATCATTATAAGGTGTAAGTTCAACCATCTTAGGATCGATTAAGATTAATCTTAAATCTTCTGGTTTGTTCTTTAAGAGCAAACTGACTAAAACCGTATTAACACAAACACTCTTACCTGAGTTGGTCGCCCCTGCAATTAGTCCATGAGGCATAGACTGAATATCAGCATAAATATTTTGTCCATCAATATCGACACCTAAAGCAACCTTTAAAGGATGATCAACATCATCTAAAAATTCTTTTGTATCAACAACATTACCAAATGCTACAATTTCAGGTTTCACATTTGGAACCTCTAGTCCAACATAAGGTTTACCTGGAATTGGAGCTTCAATACGTAATGATTTTGATGCTAAACTCATCATTAAATTATCTTGTATGCCTAAAATACGCTTGACATTAACACCAGGCTCAAGTGCGATTTCATATCTTGTAACCGTAGGTCCTTTGACGCTTCCATTAACTTCACCTTCAATACCAAACTGTTGAAGTGTTGCGTTAATGATATCGATTTGATCAAGTAACCATTGAGGTTTAGCCGTTAAATCACGATCTTTCTTACTGAAAAGCTTAATTGAAGGAAATTGATAAACTGGTTCTGATTGAGGTACATAAACAGGATCAGGAGCTAAATATTCAGGATCACCTTGTTGAGTTGTCCCAAAATCTGAGGTTACAATATCTTTACTCTGAATAGGCGTTTTGCGTCTATAGGTATCAACAAAAGGTTCTCTTTCTTCTTTCTTTTCTTCCATAACAGGCTCTACTTGAGCTACTCTCTTTTGTGGAGGAGTTGCTATAAATGGGCTTTGTTCTTTTGGTTGAGGTTGGCGGTAATTTCTAGAAATTGGTGAAATGATTTTTCTTTCTTGAACTTCTTCTTTTTCTTTCTCATCTGTTGGAACATAACTGGATTCACCAAAATACTCAGTTCTCGTTTTGTTGCTGATGATATTAGTGAATTCATAATATTTATTGCCATACTTACGCTTAGCTTCTTCTTCACTGAGTTTTGTTTTTGTTCTAAAAGCATCAAAACGTCGAGTTGTATCACCTGTATCCTTAACTGTAAATGGTACTGTAACAACATCTTTGACACTACGTCCAAAAATAGGTGATACAAAATGTGACTTCTTGTACACATCTTTACCACGAATACCTTCAATTTTGATAAACTGAAAAATCACAAATGGAGGTTTTTCTATATTCAGTTGAGCCGTTTCTTTTTGTTTTCTCATATCTGTTCACCTACATCCTTTAAATCTTTATTCAATTCTTCGTAGATTGCATCAACACCGGTATCAATTGTCTTTTCGATATCAAATACCTTCTTACTGTAAATCTTGTATGTTTCTTCACCAGTGATTGCTATGATCGTCATACCAATTCTAATTAATACCTGATTAACAGCAACTTCTTTTGTTAGTTTCCTAAACCACCAAACAGGATTAACAGCATTGATGACAGCAATCGTTGCCTTAGCAACATTTCCATATTTCTTAGCAGTTTTAACAATTGCATTATTTTCAATTTTAGTCTTTGTTTCATTCATTTCAACAATCTTTGTTAAGGTTAAACCTCTCGTCAATCTTAGGATCCTACCACTTAATAATTCTTCTAAACGGTTGGTAATATAATGATTGAGTTTCAATGTCTCATCAACAGTAAGTTCCAAATATGGATATTTTGATTTAGGATAAAACTTTTTAGCAATATCTACTGAAAGTTCTGTAGTGATATTTAATAAATGTTGAGGATATCCAACTGCATTTCGTTCTTCTTTATTTTTAAATACTTTTTGAGCATCTTTGATGAGCCATTTAATTTCCTCTTCATCAATGTCTTGCTCATCAACACCTCTTAATTTAAGACCTTTATTTAAACTCTTTAGAACAGCATAAAGGTAGATCAGAAGCAAAAGTAAAAAACCAAAGCTTATTCCAATTAAAAAGCTAATAAATGTACTATAATCAAATCTTATTGGACCTAAAGTCAAAAATATCTGCATTGGCATCTTACTCCTTATAGAATATTATATCATGGTTGGTAAATAACATAAAGCAGGATTGATTATGAATAATCATTTAAAAAAAGCAGATTGCTCTGCTCTTTAAAATGTTTCTTACTGTTATGATACTAAAACATCATTATAGAACGTATAACAGATGACTTGAACGGTTGCTCTACCATCATCTAAATAGTTGACACTGAGTGAATCAATCATGTAAATCTGATCTTGATCCAATAGATTATCAACGAAATCTAAGATTAGGGATGGATTATCAACTGTCATTGAAATAGATATTTCTACAAACATTACAGAACTAGGTAATTGTTGGCTGAATGGTGAATCTGTATCAACATCAAAATTTAATGAAAATTGTGTAGCTAATGCTAACCCAGATAAGTTTCTAACAAATCCAATTTCATTGATAATACCTAATTGATTGTATTCATTAGGCAAATATTGGATGATTTGACTTACTTCATGATAGGTTTCAGTTTGTGATGTCTCAAGCAAATCATCAATTTGATTTTGCAATAAGATTTCTTGTTGTTGTAACTCTGCGAGTTGATTCGATTGAATTTCCACAATTGTATAATATAACCCAACAACTATTACGAAAACCACAATGATTAAATATAAGGCTTTGGTCTGATTGATTTTGCGACCGAATACATTCGTTTTACGCATAATATACAGTCACCTCCATCAACAGACTAGAAATAAATCTTCTGCTGGGTTGTTCTACCATCCATCTTGTTTGATCCAAACTATCAGTTATTCCGTAAGCTTCATAAATGCTTAGCAAATACTCATAAAGCTCACCTTCGGAAGTCGCAGTAATCAGTATGACGATTTCGTTATTTTCTGTATTGATAGAAAATCTACTCACTTCTAGACTACCACTTAATTTATCCAAAAGGTCTTCTACATGATTTGATGGATTATCAATTTGTCCAATCAAGAAATCGTAGGCATTGCTATAATCTTTTTCTAAGAGTGACACATCAGGTATGCTTGGCGTATCTTCACGCAGTATATCGAGTTGATTTTGTAAAATATTGTTGATATTTGTTTGAACATTGATATCTTCATTTGCCGAAATATAAGGAATATAGATGAGGGCTACCGCTGTAAATATCGTGAATGCTAAAACGAGTAGATAGTTCGCATATCGATTGATTTTTTTAATTCGGTCCAAATTGAAGTTAAATATATGCGCTTGATTCTCTTCTTTTTTGATGCTTGATGCATAAGCCATCGTACACATTTGTTCAACATCTTCATCACCTGATAAAGTTTGTTTTAATTGATATACATCTAAACTTAAATTCTCAATTTCAGGTTTAATCTTATGTTTGAGTTCCTCATTAGAAAGCATTTTATTAAAGTTGAATAAAACGATATCAGAAACATGAAATGCACCTTTTCTAATATTGAATTTATAGTAGTTAGCTACTCTTTCAATATAATTTTCAACCATATCGTAATATTGCTTAGAATTCCCTTCAACCTCTTCAATCATTCCAAAGACAGGAATTCCTTGTTCAAGAATGTTAACCGTAATCATATTGTCAAATACAGAAACAACCATCAACTGATCAAGCTTCTTAGAACTTTCATTTTCATATAATCGGTAGAGAACTCTAGGTACGATATTAAATGATACACGATTGATACCAAGTGCATCAAAAATATCATGATAATCATGCAATAAATTTTCATCTGAGATGATAACAACAACATTGATCTTTGATTCATCTTCTGATTTTATGTAATACGTAATATTAGCTTCTTCGAAAGGATAATGTATCGTTTTTCCTTCTTGCTCATGAATATAAGAAAGAATGGACTTCTTTTGAAGATCCTCCTTATTAATCACAAACTCACGAATCAATAAATTTTGATCATGAAGGGTCATATTGATGCTTTTAGGTTTGATATTATTTGATTTAAATAACGTCTTTATTTTCAAAAGAAGTGTATTTGGATCAATAATATATCCGTTTTCAACAATGTGATCTTCTAATTCGATGATTGCATTTTTAGATGATTGAGTTTTCTTGATTGGACTTTGATAGATACCAATAGATTCATCAGTTATGAATATATTGACTTCACCTTGACGCAGCAACACGATTCATCACACTCCTAGTAAGTTTAAATACCAACTCATGATATATTCTCCAAAGAAATAAGCAATTAATACACCTGCGAATATGAATGGTATCAATGGAATTTCAATACCTGCAGTTTTTCTTTTAGCGATACCGTAGATTAGTCCAAATAATGATGCAAGAAATAAAGAAAGTATGCCTAGCTGATATGTTAAGACAAATCCAATAAACAAATATATTTTTACATCTCCCCCACCAAAGGCTTCCTTTTGATACATTTTTTTACCAATGTAGGCGAACATAAATAATATTGCAAATAATACGAGACTAGATAATCCATAATCTAAGAATTGTCCTTGAATAATTCTTACGACGATTAAGGGTATGATACCAATCATCCAAATTCGGTCAATGACAACCATATATAATGCATCACTGATAGATTCCAATAATAGTACTGATATCATAACAAGTGCCACGATTAATTCAAGTTCAAATCCAATCAGAAGATAGGATGCTGCAAAGAGAGCTCCACCTAGGATTTCTAACAATAAGTGAGAGAAAGGAATCGGAATTTTACAAAAATGACATTTACCTTTATTGACTAGATAGCCAAAGATGGGTAAAATATCAACCCACCTTAGTTGATGATGACAATGCGGACAATAGCTTCTTCCGTTAATAGATTCATGATTGGGAATTCTTTGTGCAACCAATTGAAAAAAAGAGGTGAACAAAGCGCCAGTTATGAAAATCAGTATGGCATACATCAATATCATAAACAATATTGCACTTAATTATTCAATTAAGTACATCTCCTATATTCATTATACATTGTTTTTGATGTTCTAACAATATAGTATTATTTGTTATATTAAAAAAGGAGGCACTTAAAAAGTAGCCTCCTATTTTGTTTAAAAACTATTATTATGGTGCTGTGTGTACTAAAAATCCGTTAACATATAAATCTGCAGCATCAACTGTTGCTGCTGCATCTAGCCAAAATGTAACGACACCAGCGGCAGTAACTTTCATATAAATTGCTGTTGAGGCTGTTTCTACGCCAGTTGCAGGATCTGTAGTTGCTACGATTTCATACTCATTTTGAGCATTCTTTAAATCAATAAACTCATCATCTTCAAGATCTTGCAATGCAAGTATGACTTCGACACCATCGCCATATGAGACAGCTGCAAATTCGATTGATTCATAAGTCGCAATTGCTGCATTTTCTTTCTGTCTGTTAATAAGACCACCAATGGTAGGAACTGCAATTGCTGCAATGATACCTAAGATTACGATTACTGCTAATAGTTCAACTAATGTAACACCTTTTTATTTCTAAGAATTTGAGTCATAGTTTTTCCTCCTTATGATTTCCCTTATCTTTAACTTAATCTTATCACACCATTTTCATTTGTCAACAATACACTTGTTTAATTAAGAATTTCTTAATATTTAAATTTGACTACCTAATGATAACATAGGCATCATGATTGCAATAATCATCACACCAACCAATGCATAAACAATCAATAACAAGATAGGTTGAAGTGAATTCTTGATTTGTGCAACTCTGATTTCTGATATACCGTTATAATATATTGCAAGATTTTCCATTAATTTGGGGATGTCCCCTGTTCTTTCACCTGTAGCAATCATTTTAGACATGATGGGATCGATATACTGACTTTCTACAAATGATTTGGAAAATGGTTTGCCATCTTCAATATAGGCAATTGTTTTAGTAATCAATTCCTTATACATTATGTTTTTAACGAAGTTTCTAATGGTTTGCAATGCTTTTAATGAATTAATCCCATTAGACATCATCTGAGATAATGAATTGGCAATCATGATTTGATTGTTCATTTGTGTCAGTGATCCTATGATGGGAAATTTAAGCATAAAAATCGTAAATGTTCTATGAGCTGAGCGAACATATTTGTTTAATACCCAAATGAGGAGTATCACCAATGCTAACCCACCAAAAATATAAAGTGCATATTGAGCAGTGAAATTACCAGCATCTAAAAAGAATTGAGTGATTCCAGGCAATTGTGCACCTTCAAATGATAGAAATAAGTCTGTAATATTAGAAAAGACAAAAATCAGCATACCAGCGGCTATCACTAATGTTGCAACCAAATAGATTAAAGGCATCCGAATGGCTCCTTTAATATCATTGGTTATTTTGATTTGTTTTTCATAATAATCAGCCATTTTAAGGACTGTATTTGGTAAATCTCCGGATAATTCTCCGACTTCAATCATTTGGACCAGTAAACTTGGAAACTCTTTAGGTCTTTTTGAGAGTGCAACAGAAAATGAAAATCCATTATAAACCTGTTGATATAATTCAAAATATAGTTTACGATGCAATCTGTTATCTTGTTGAAGGCTTAAAAGCTCTAAGGCTTGAACAATGTTAACACCTGCATTAAGCAAAGAACCTAGTTGTTTGAGGAAGAATATCAGTTGTTTGGATTTCAATGTACTTCCAAATGAGATTTGATCAAGTCTAGAAATGACTGACTTATACTCTTTAATTGTCTTAACTTGATAATTTTTCGTCTTTAAATATTTGATGCAAACAGTTCTATTCAAGGCTTCAATACGGCCCCGAACGATTTTGCCATCGGCATTGATTGCTGTATATTTAAAATTGCGGAGCTCCAATTGATTTACCTCCTATTCGCTAGCTACTTTTAATACTTCTTCTAGTGTTGTGATTCCGTCAATAACTTTTTGCAATCCTGATTGTAGTATGGTTCTCATACCATCCTTTTTTGCTTGGTCATTTAATGCATTTAACCCAGCACTTTCAGCAATCAGTTTCTGCATTTCTTTAGATATAGGTAACACTTCAAATATACCTACACGTCCTGCATAACCTTTATAGTTACATGAAGGACAGCCTTTTGCACGTTTGACATGTGAAACTTTCATATCATGTTTTTTAAACATTTCAGATTCTATTGAATTAGGGACTTCTTCGTAGCTACACTCAGTGCATAATCTGCGAACGAGTCTTTGTGAGATGACACCACTAAGTGATGAAGCTATTAAGAATGGTTCAATTTCCATATCAAGTAAACGCGTAATTGTTTTGACTGCATCATTGGTATGAATTGTCGATAAAACGAGATGTCCCGTCAGCGATGCTCTAATAGAAATTTCAGCTGTTTCAACATCGCGGATTTCACCTATCATGACGATATTGGGATCTTGTCTTAAGATGGAACGTAGTGCACGTGCAAATGTCAGATTGACTTCAGGATGAACTTGGACTTGATTGACACCTGGCATTTTAATTTCCACAGGATCTTCTACTGTAACGATGTTGACATTTGGTTTATTCAATTCATTCAAACAGCCATAAAGAGTCGTTGTTTTACCAGAACCTGTCGGACCACTAACAAGCACAATACCATTGGGTTGAGCAATCATATCTCTGACTTGTTTTTCTTCTTTTTTATCTAAGCCAATCGCAGTAATCTTATTCATCGATCCAGATAAATCAAGGATACGCATAACAACTTTTTCACCTCTTACCGTAGGTAAAGTTGAGATACGCAAATCAATATTTTTTTGTTGAATCAGTGTTTGGATACGACCATCTTGAGGAATTCTTGTTTCAGTTATATCCATGCCTGACATGACTTTTATTCTACTTATCATTTGATTGTGAATCTTCGTAGGAAACTCTCTTACTATATCTAGAACACCATCAACACGATATCTGACTAATATTTTATCGTCCATCGGATCAATATGAATATCACTAGCTCTTTGAAAAACAGCTGATGTTAAAATTTGATTGACAAGCTTGACCATTGGAGTATCATCTAAGTCATCATCTTCTTCGATTATTTCTTCACTAATGATGTTTTGTTTTACACCTAAAGCTTCTAGAGTTCGAGTAAATCCATAATATTTTTCTATTTGTGTCAATATGTCATTTTTAGGTGCGGAATATGCTTTAGGACGATATCCTGTCATCATTCTCAGTTCTTCAATGACTGCAAAATCGAGGGGATCATATGTTGCAAATAAAATTCTATTACCTTCTATTCTTAAAGGAATAATAACGTTTCTTCTGCAAAAATTCTCATCTACAATGGATAGAACATGTTCTTCAATCGTAAAATTAGCCAAAGAAACACGTTGGACTCCTGTTGAATTTTCCAATGCCTTGAGTATCTGCATTTCATTAGCAATTTCCAGACGAACCAAAGTTTCACCTAAACGTTCACCCTTCTCTTTATGCTTTAATGCTTGATTTAATTGTTCTTGTGTGACTACTTTTTCTTGTAATAACACATCACCAATACGTTTGAGTGCCATCTAGATACCTCACTTTTCAACAATATTTTGATAATATATTGCATTTATAGGTAGCGTCTCTTCATCAAATAGTTTCGTAGAAACTGGAGTTTCACCTAATCTGGTTTCAGTTCTAATAAAGAAATCAACTTGACCTGGCACACCTGTTTGAATCAATAATTGATAAATATATTCGGTATCAGTTTCTGTAACAATAACACCAGGTGTTAAGTCATCGATACTTTCATTATCAAGGTAAATCGTTTGGAAAGGTATTTCCACTTGAAATACAGGTACAGTATTATATGATGTAATCAACGGATATCCAATCAAAGAAAATTCAAGTGTTGTATCATTTGTTTTTGATATCTCAATTTGATAATCATAATCAAAATTGTTGAAAAATGTAAAATCAAATTGATTAACTTTTAATATTCTAACATTTTGTCCAGGTCCTGCCCAAACTGGGAGTGTATAATTTTGTTCAAAAATGAATCCACTAAAGTTTGTGTTAACCGAAATACTTTGAATGCCTGAGGCAATGATGCTCATTTGTTCATTTGTTAGAGGTAAATCACCAATTTTATCAAGCAATGAAAAACGTTCGTTAGCACTAATTTGAATGTTTGTAACTTCTGATATGATTTTTTCTACATCAGCATTAAGTAAGAGATTAATTTCAGATTGATAAATAATGGTTTGTTCAACAGATTCATCAAGGTAATCAACCAAATTGTAAACCTTTCGATTCCTTAAATCAGAAAAATCACTTAGTAAATCTTCAAAAAAAGTATTCACATCAAGTGTCGATGTAATTGGTGATGTAAAATGTGCTATAATTTCATTTTGTAAATCTAAACGATTTGTACTTGATATGACAAAATATGCTTGATTATCCTGATCTCTATTAATATTTGTTAGCGTTTGATTTAAATCAAATTCTAAAACATCCAAATCTATCACATATGTATAGTCCTGATACTCAATCCGATAATCAGCATTTTGTTTCCAAGTATTAATTTCACGGGTCAATATCGAACCAAATTGGTCTTCTTCATAATTTCCCAAATAAATAAACCCAACGCTCGTCTGATCAACTGTATTGGCTATACTAAAAACTGCGAGAGTTAGTCCCGCAAATGTTAGTGAAAGCAACAAAACAATGAGTGTGATCATGAAATATGCATTCCGTTTAAATAATTGCTTGAACTTGTTCAATTCCATCACCTCTATTTAAGAATATTATACCAAATGAATGGTTTAATAGCGTTGTTTTTTTTGAAATTAAGAAAATCTTAAGAATGATGTTCTTGTTTTAAGACACTGAAACGATAATTTTATAATATAATGAAGATATAGATGGAAGAGGTGACTGAATGAAAAGATTATTAAATCATCGTGCATTTACAGTCCTAGAAGCAATTGCTTCTATTTTCATCATATCCTTAGTTCTAACGACTGCAGTATCTATTGTCATCAACGTTAGAAATCACACGTTAGCAGCAAATGATCGCATAGTTTCGACTGAAGTCGGCACCAGAATCAGAGATGATTTAGTCAATAATACAACTTATGCTGATGTAACATTATGGATGAATGATCAGGAAGTTACAGTAACATCTACTAATTGCTCTTCATTAGCTGCTCCTTTTTCATGTAATTTATTTGCATACGAATCAAATAATCGAATCTATGATGATACTGTAACCATTGTATTTTTAGCACCTACAATTGAATCAACTCAGTATCAAATCATACATTTTGAGATAACAATTGAATATTATCCACATCGATTCTTGACATTAGAGGGTATGATATATGAGTAAACGTGGCGTATCCATGATTGAGCTACTCGCAGCAATCATTATTTTCTCTTTAACGGTTTCTTTAGCAGCAACGGTTATATCTTTAGTCAAAAATGCAAGCGATCGAATTGAACTCAATTCCCAAGCTAATAGCCAAGGCTTATTTCTAGACAAAGAAATTAAAGATGGTTTCATTAAATTTGGACCTACAACTTATGTGAGTTGTGGAACAGACTGTATCACATTAGAAAAAGAATTCACTTATGAATATGATCCTGTGCTCGATGACATTGTTTTAACCACTTATTCTCCTGCATTGACACATGAAATTAGTATTTCAAATGGTGAAATTTTAATTAATAATGTCCCTATTGTAATCGATCATTTCACCTTAGGTGCAGGTACTCATTTAGAAGTTATTGTTAATGGATCTCAAGCCTATTTTTTAATGACATTCGAATTGGTAGCAACAAATGGAAAAATATTCACATTTACAACATCTTACAGCTTTGCTGTATTGACAATTCCTGCATAATCTATAGAAAGGGTGAATGCAATGATTAAATTAAATCATCGAGGTATCGGTTTACCTACTGCTTTAGGTATTGCTGCATTTGTTATTGCACTTGCTGCATCCCTTTTATCATATGCTGTTTTTCAGTCTAACTTAATTGAAAAAACAATTGATAGAACTGAAGCTTATGCAAATGCTGTTCAATCTGTTGATGCGACCTTAAAAATCATTGTTAGAGATCAAAATCTTGATCCTACATATTTAACTAACCTGGAGACGTATATGGGTGTTACGATTGAAGCATATAGCGCTTCAGTCTATTCAGTAACAGCAATGGTAACAGCAACAAGATCCGTAACGAGTTATATTACTGGTTCTGCTGCTTCTAACTCCACATATGATGTGCTGTTTAGTAATACAGGTGAAGAACCAGGATTTGTTTTAAGCCCCTTGATTACACCTACTAGTCTTTTATCGGTTTATTTACCAACTTTTATAGAAACAACTTTCCCAAGTCTTACACCAGAAACTAGTTTTTCCTCATTTCAAAGTATTGTTGACTATATTTATTCTTTGACATTAACACCAGGCTCTTATGTTCGTAGGTTACCTTCAACTATCACCAATCAAGTTAATCCTATCGTGAGTGGCCATTGGTATATTGATGGCAATGTGACACTACCTAAAAATAAAGATTTGACCATACCTGCAGGATATTTATTATTCATCGATGGAAACTTGACCATGGATCAAAATGCCATTTTAACGGGCAATGTCGTCATTAATGGATCTCTTACCTTTAAAGGTAAAGGAAACAGTGTTGAAGAACTTAAGGGAACATTTTACATTAATGGTAATCTAACAACAAGTAAATCAATCATTTTAGGTACAGTATCTAACCCAACTTTTGTTTTGTCTGAAGGTGATGTTACTTTAGGAAACAATGTCTCTGGTTATGGATATTTTTTAAGCCAGAATTTTTCTGGCAATCAAGGAAATGTATTAATAACAGGTGGTGTATATGCTGCAATTTCTGCAAATTTACCACCCAGTGGCATTACACCAAATCCCGCATTAAATGAAGCTAATTTTTATGATTATGCAATACCAGCTATCATATCTATAGAAAGTGGTGGTACTGGTGGTACTTCATCATTTAAATATACATTCCCTAAATTAAATTAAGGGTACTCATGTCTTCTTTTTTACCATTTATATAGAATTGAATGCTTGCATATCTTTTTTTTTATGAGATAATAGACCCTGAGGATAAATTATGAAACATTTAATCGCATGTGATTTAGACGGATCACTACTAAACAAGCAAGGCCAATTAACACAAAAATCAATCGATACATTAAACCAATTAAGAGGCGAAGGACATGTCGTTGTTTTAGCTACAGGCAGACCCTATGAAGGTGCAATTCCTAAATATTTAGAAATCGGATTAGATACACCTTTGATCACTGATAATGGTGGTTCTATATCGAATCCTATGGATACTTCTTTTGCTAGACAAAAGACTTATCTGCCTATACCTGTCGTTAAAGAACTCTTTAAAAACACAAAAGATTATATTATCTCTGCATTTTTCAGTGATAATCAAGTGGTATACGCGTATAAATATGATAAGAAACTCGAAGAGTTTTTTAATGGTATGACGAGTGAACATGTGGTAGAACTTGAGTTTTCAGAGCTGACTGTTGAGCCCACTGGATTAGTCTATTTAATTGACTCTAAATCTATGGAAAAGTTAGAAAAATATGTTGACCAATTTCTGGGAGACACACTTTCATATCGCTTATGGGGTGTAGATAATGGGTATGCTTTATATGAAATTTATTTGAAGCATATTTCAAAATCATCGGCTCTTACTTATTTATTAGACCATTATGGGATGAAAAAAGAGCAACTTATAGCATTTGGTGATGGCATCAACGATGTCGAGATGATTAGAGATGCACACTTAGGTGTAGCCATGCTTAATGGTGTCGATGAGGTTAAGGCTGTTTGTAAGGATATGACGAAGTACTCTCATGATGAAGACGGCATAGCAAGATATTTAATTGAATATTTTAATCTTGATTATTAAGACACCAATATAAGGTGTCTTTTTTGTTGTATGGAAGTAATTTAGATTCCCATGGTTATCAAATAGATTACCATCAATGAATTATTTTTTCCAATTTATATCTCTAGGACACAATTCTCATTTTCTCAATACTAATTAGAATATTTTTGATTTGTTAAGAATTTTTAACAAAAATTCATATTAATGCAGATACGAAAAAAGAGCTGATATTTCTTATCAACTCTGGAATATAATTTGTAACTTGATAATTGGATAACTGTGTACATTATGACTTATAATTTGGAGCTTCGTCTCATAATCAGCATAGCTTGATTTAAGATATCATTTTGCACTTATATCTCTACTGTTCGTTTATGTAATGCTTTGATTTTTCTTTGCTCATCTGTTAGATTACCATTAGTTTTAATGGAGCTTTATGTGTTAGATTCTTTAATCCACATTATAAATTGTTGGTAATGAAATGTTATACTCTTTAGAGTTTTTTTCTATCAAATCGCAAATATCCAGCAATAAAAACTGAAGCAAAGCTGATTATTACAGGTATTGATGATAACATATTGTCTGCTGCACTGTTTTTTATGACGCTTATGGAAATTACGAGTAATCCCAAAAATCCAACTAAAATAAGAATAAAATCGATAAATCTAAAAATTTTTTCCATATTAATCCTCCTATTATAAACCGTTAAATATTACCATATATCCAATTGTCGAATATTCTGGATTTGTTTGAAATAACTGTGTAGAATATTTAATAAATGGAGCTGAACTAGAAATTTCAAAATTTCCCCAATCAATAGTAGTTGAAACATGCATATGAGAATATGAACCCCCAAGTGTTGCACCGATAACATTAGAATTTGTTGGTTCAAGAGTAGCTTCAAGTTTAAACACGAAATTACAATATGTTATTGAAATCAATTGATAATAACCATTATTAATCACTTCCGAAAAAACATTATCAGGAAGATCAAATGGAACAAACAATGAATCTTCAGTGACATTATAATTGTATTGGTTTACATCTATTCCCGTAACGATCTGATTCAAGTTAGCATCATAAATCGCATTGTAACTTCCTACAAAAACATTGGATTGTGTGTAGGACATAGTCGCTGTCATATCAATATATTCTGTTCCATCTGAATATACTTTTCCTGCTATTTGTATTTCATCTGAATATGCTAAAGCAACTAGATCGATTAATCTCTGTGAAGGAATAGTATCCCATGTAAGTTTGCTACTAAAAGTGAATTTCCCATTAGCACCACTATCTGGATAATAGATAGAGATAACATAAAATCTATAAAAATCCTCAATAATAAGATTCGATTTTATGATATTATTTGATGTGCCTCCTCCTTCATCTTCAATCTCATGAATTGCTGTCACGACAAATGAATCAGGCAAGAAATTCGATTTATTCATTATTTTTTCTTCTTGGTTATGGTTATCTAGTTGTTCCTTATATTCACTACTATTGAGTTCCTTCTTGGTTGTCTCTAATTCTCCATCATCATTTTCTTTGTATGATAATTTATAAAACATTTCATATTCCTGTATAAACTTAATTTCAGAAGATGCATCAACACTAATACTAATAGCAAAAAAAGAACACGCCAAAATAAAAATAAAAATAATTTTTTTCATTTTATCCCCCTCCAGGATTTTGTGTTTTCACATGAGTGATTTACTTAATTATATTTCATTTAAATAAATTTGTCAATATATTTATTTTTAGCACAAAAAATATAAAATCAGTCAATCATTTAATTTGGTAAGCTTATAGTTATTTTCAATGACCAATCCACTTACGAAATTAAAATAAGTAGACTTGATAGTTAATCTATATCCATCTTATCCAAAATACTGAATATTCTCAATGTATCTCAAATAAATCATTCGGAGTGCAGTGAAATATTGTGCATAGCATTAATATTTGTTTTGCGTTTGGGAAGTTTTTGGCATTCTCCCATAACCAGTAATATGCTTGAGTGATATTCATCAACTCAGCAACATCTCTTTGACTCATGTTATTCTTTATTCTGTATTCCTTGAGACTGAGTAAAACCACTAATAAAACCTCCCATAATTCAAAATTTGACAAGTATTACTTATCGTTTTATTTAAAAAAAATCCCTAGCATTCGTTTGTTATACCAGGGCATAATATACTTTGTGGCGTTTCAAGAGGGATTCGAACCCCCGACCGACGGCTTAGAAGGCCGTTGCTCTATCCAGCTGAGCTATTGAAACACATGAGCAGGCAATGAATATTATAACCTAATCAGGCTTGAATGTAAAGTGCATACTTATATCAAATGAATGAACATCTATTTTTTCTTTTATTTGAAAATAAAAAAAGGAAAGATTATGCAATCTTTCCCATTTGTCCAATTTTATCTAAGATGCGCATGAGTGTTTGAGTATCCTCTTCTCCAAGATTTCTAACAAGAAGTCTTAGTGGCCGATAATACTCTTCTTTTATTGATTCAACATAAGTTTTTCCTTCAGGTGTTAACTTAATATAAGTAACCCTTAGATCTTTGGATGTTGTTTCCTTTTCTAAATAGTTTTTTTCTACCAGTTCATTGACCTTATGAGTAATTGCAGGAAGTGTAACTCTTAGGACATGTGCGACATCTGATAATTTAATCTTTTGATATAAATCACAAAATGCTACACAAAACATAACCATGATATCCGCATCACTTAATTCTGTTGCTGATCTTTTATAAATGCCACTTCTTCTAAAGACTTGAAGTGATCGATCTAATTTTTGTAGTTTTTGATATTCTTTCATTATTTCTTCTCCTTTGGCATCATCGATTCATAATGACACAAAAATCATTGATGCACACTCATGTATGACAAGGTGCCTTCTTCTACCTAAATTTTATCACATTCAATTATTTTTATAGATTTTTAGCATTTTTTTTAGTATTTCTTGCCGATTTTGGTCTGCATGAGGTAAAATTTTTTCAATTTGTCTCACTTTTTTTTCATAATAAGGCAATGCCTCAGCTTTATGTTTTAAAATTGGTCCTAAGTAAATATCTTCATCAAGTAAGGACATACCACCTCTTACGACTTTTAAAATGACATAGTAAAATTTATCTTCGACGATGTACTCATCGATGATTTTATAACCATGTTCCATCAGATACTCTCTTAAAACTTCAATTTTATCATTTGCCTGCAGCAAATAAGTTTGGTTTCCTTCTGGTGCATGGTCCATAATCTCAGTGATTAGAAACGCACCCATACCAGCAATAATAGCTAAATCAAAATCTGATTTAATCTCCTTAAAACCATCAGAAATCACATACTCTACTGAAAATCCTTTAAGGTTTTTTCTAGCTTGATTGAGTGGCTTTTCTCTTAAATCACTAGCGATACCACTTTTGATCCATTTGTTTTCTAAGGCAATTGCTAATACCAATCCATGATCTGTGCCTATGTCTAATACTTTGTCATATCCTCTTGTCAGAACAGCGAGATATTCAATTCTTTTACTTCTTGCCATAATAAAATTCGCGTAGTTTGTTTTGTCTTGATGGGCTTCTGAGTTTTCTTAAAGCTTTCGCTTCAATCTGTCGGATACGTTCACGTGTCACGCCAAATTCACGACCTACTTCTTCTAAAGTGTGATTCTTTCCATCAAATAAACCATATCTTAATCTTAAGACCTTTTCTTCACGGTCAGTCAGTGTTTCTAATACTTCATCTAAGGTTTGTCTTACCATTTCCTGAAGCATGAATTCATGAGGGGTGAGCGCATTAGGATCAGAAATAAAATCACCTAAAGAAGAATCTTCTTCTTCACCAACGTGTGCTTCCAAAGAAATAGGTTCTTTTGCAATACGCTGTATATTTTGAACCTTTTCAGCAGTAATACCCATCTTTTGAGCTATTTCTTCCAAGGAAGGCTCTCTGCCTAAATCTTGAATCAGTTGTCTTTGAATTCTAATCATCTTATTGATTGTTTCTACCATATGAACAGGAATACGAATCGTTCTTGCTTGGTCTGCAACAGCACGTGTGATTGCTTGGCGAATCCACCATGTTGCATAAGTTGAAAACTTAAATCCTTTTTCATAATCAAATTTGTCAACAGCACGCATAAGCCCCATATTGCCTTCTTGAATTAAATCCAAGAAAAGTAAACCACGACCTACATATCTTTTGGCAATAGAAACGACTAGTCTGTAGTTTGCTTCTACAAGCTTGTTTTTAGCAATCATTGCCCGTTCTAAAGATACTCTTAATTCTTCAATATCTTTTTCTGGTAGCACCAAAGACCCATTATTGATTTCATCAAGTTGTTCTTTAGCATATCGACCGTTTGAAACTAAAACCGCATATTTCTTTTCATCTTCTTGGTTTAATAGAGGTATTTGTCCGATTTCTTTTAAGTACATTCTTACTGGATCATCAATCTTGATGTTTGATGCAATTGATTCGATGTTGATTAATTCTTCTTCTTCAACTTCTAAGCCACTTAATGATAAATCATCAGGTTCAACTTCTTCTAGGTCAAAGTCCGCATCATCTTCTTCATCTTCTTCAATTTCTAATGCATCAGAAGATAAGACAGCATCTTCTTCATCTTCTAATTCTTCAGGTAACAGGATATCAACATCATTATCCAATAATTCTCTTTCAATATTGAAGTAATTTTCACTGCCTGGTTTTGCAAAAGGCAGCACATCTTCAAGATTCAAAAATTTTTCTTTCCCAGCCTTTTTTACTAACTGAGCAATAATTTTTTCTAGTTCCACAAAATACCTCCTAATTTTTATGTTTCAATTGAACAATAATTTGATCTCTTTCATTAATCAAAATATTGCTTACATTCTCTTCATTCTCAATCTTTTCTTTTAAATATTCATATCTTCTCTTAAGATTGGCTTCTTTGACCTGCTCTATATAGGATTCTACCTCTTCATCTGAAATGGGAAGCTGTTTGACCCAAAACATATCAGTGAGTAAATATGTTTCTACATAAAGTCGTTGTTCACCATTCAATTGATCAAGAAAATCATTTAAGTTGAGCTCTGTATGCTCTTCATAATAAGTTTCAATCTTAAGTCTAATATTTGCAGTGAGTGGTTCAGCAAAGTCAGTTTGTTTAAGCTTGCTGAGTACATTTTGAGCTACTTTCTTTGATCTTAGCATCGCAAAGATCAAATATCTTTCAGCTTTTGCATACTTATCAAGCATTTTAGGCTTATCACTCTTAGGAATAACTGGTTCTTTACCACTCATGATTCTTTGAGGACTTAAGGTCTCAATAGGAATGTTTAAATCATGTGCAAGCTTCTGAAGATAAAATCCACGAATGCTTGCATCTGATGTTTGCAACATCATCATGACCTGTTTTCTAAATGCTTTCATATCATTAGCATCAGAAAGGTTCTTACCTCGCTTATAGTAATCATATCTAAATGCATATGCATCCTTGGTATATTCGCCAAAAAGCATTTCAAACTTTTCGGGTCCATAAGCTTTAACAAAATCATCAGGATCCATTTTTTCAGGAATGGTTAGAACTTCTACTTTAAGTTGTTCCTTTTCTAAAACAGGTATCGCATGATCGATAGCTTTTAATCCAGCCGAATCTCCATCATAAGCAACAATTACAGATTGTGTGACACTCTTAATCAATTTTGCTTGATTTACTGTCAGTGCTGTACCCATGGTAGCAACACCATTTTTCACACCGGCTGAATAGGAGCTGATGACATCAAAGAATCCTTCATAAAGTACAACTTGCTTACTCATTCTAATATCACTTAAAGCTTCATTCAAATGGTACAATAAATGCCCTTTTTTGAATATGACCGTCTCTGGACTATTGACATACTTGACAAGATCATTAGGATTCAAGGTTCTGCCACTTAAACCAACAACTTCCCCTTTATGGTTAGTTATTGGAAAAATAACACGATCACTGAACAAATCATAATATGAGCCATCATCCGATTGTTTAACAACACCAAGCAATATCATATCACTGACTGAGTATTTCTTATCCTTAAGTACTTGATAAAGTGTATTTCCGTGTGCTGGAGCATATCCAATCTTAAAATGAGCAATCAGCTCGTCGGTCATTTGTCTAAGGTATAAATATTTCAAGGCTTCTTGCCCTTTTTCACTGTTCTTCAAATTAAATTGATAAAATGAGGCAACCTCATTCATCAATTGATAATATAGTGTGTTTGGATCTTTCTTGACTTTAGCAGTTTTGATTTCAATTCCAGCACGCTCTGCTAAAACTGAGGCTGCTTCTTCAAAAGATATATTTTTAATCTTTCGATAAAAATTGATTGGTGATCCTCCTTCTCCACATGACATACATTTTGCAATGTTTTTTTCAGGAGAAACAGAAAAACTCGGTGTTTTTTCTTGATGGAAAGGACATAACCCCATATAGTTTTTACCTTTTTTGGCAAGTGAAACAAACTCGCTGACCAAGTCAACAATAGGTGTTTTTTCATTGATTTCCAAAATCAGTTTATCTTCCATATGTGCATCCTTTCTTTAAATATTTTTTATGCGTAGGTCAATCCATATCCAAATGGAAACATCACAAATGTTTCATCATAGTTTAAGTAAGTTGAAATATATCCAATTTGTGAAATGTCTTTTGGCCATGAATAAGATAGTTTTCCCGTAGGAGCATAATCACCAAAGAGGACATCAGCAATTCCTGATCCACCTTCTGATCCAGGTAGCCATGCAGCTATAAATGCATCAAAACGATCTAAATAAGTTCCCAAAACAAGTGGTCTGCCAGAAATCAAAATGCCAATGACATTTTTACCTGCTGCTTGAGCATCTTGCGCAACAGCAAGTGCAGCTGCATTATCAGGATGCGATAAACCTGTTGTGAGTGTGAGATTATCATGATCTCCAACACCTTCACTATACGGTGTTTCTGTTAAAACAACGATGACAGTATCAGCTTGATTCCAAGAAGTTGCTAAATTTAGACTTTGTGTACCTAAAACATTGGAAACTGCTTGCTTGATTGAAATACCGACACCAATTCTTGCGGCTGTGTTACCTTGCCAATATGTTGTCCAACCTCCGCACATATATCCTACATTGTCAGAAGCAGGTCCTGTAATATATATACTTTGATTTTTCTCTAAAGGCAATGCTTGATCTTCATTTTTTAACAAAACAAGTGATTTTCTAACTGCTTCTCGAGCAAGATCTTGATGTTCTTGTGTATAAAGATTTGTTTCAGGGTTCAATTTCGCAAATGGGTTTTCAATTAAACCTCTCGTGTATTTAACCATTAAGATTCTTGTCACTGCATCATCGATTCTACTTTCTAAGATGCGCCCATTGTTAACAGCAGCTTCAAGTGTTTCTAAAGCTGATAACCAATCTGATGGCTCCATCAACATATCTACGCCTGCATTGACTGATGCGACAATTTGATCACTATAATCGCCTGGAAGTTGATGTATCGCATTCCAGTCACTGATAATAAATCCTTCAAATCCCATTTCATCTTTTAAGATATCATTAATCCAGTAATCATTACCATGCATTTTCATATTGTCAATTGAATTATATGAAATCATGATGGTGTCGACACCAGCTTCAATTGCTTCATAATAAGGCGCTAAATGAATTTCTCTGATGGTTTGTTCGTCTAAGGTTACGTTACCTTGATCAGTACCTCCCAAGGTTCCTCCATCACCTACAAAATGTTTTGCTGTAGCACTAACACCATTTTCTTGTAATCCTAAAATCATTGATTGAACAAGGTTTAAATGGATGATTGGATTCTCACTTAGTCCTTCATAGGTTCTTCCCCATGAAATATCTGATACAACACTCACTGCAGGAGCAAATGTCCAAGTAATTCCTGTAACAAGCATCTCTTCTGCAGTAGCTTTACCTATTTCATACATTAATTCAGGATCGTTTGCTGCTCCTAAACCAATATTGTGAGGAAAGATGGTTGCTCCATAAAGATTATTATTTCCATGAACAGCATCAATGCCATAAATGATTGGAATCTCACTTGTGCTTTTGAGTGCACTTTGTTGGTAATTAAAATACATTTGATACCAATCATTAGCTGTATCCAAATAAGATGATGGATGAGAACCACCACCACTTAGGATTGAACCTATGCCATACATTTCAACATCTTCAGGAGTAATATAACCTCTTTCGGCTTGAATCATTTGTGCTACTTTTTCGTGTAGACTCATCGAGTCTATTTTGAGTTCAACTATTTCAGCAGTTGTTAAAACATCTGGAATTGGTAAATCTATAGGTGGAGCAGGTTCATTGGTACAACCACTCATTAATACCAATGACAAGATTAATACAATAATGCCTATAATTTTTTTCATGAATGCCCACTTTCTTATCTTTAAAACTGTGTTTCCTTTTCGATATAGTTTCTTAGATCAACGATTGGAACTCTAACTTGAAGCATTGTATCCCTGTTTCTCACTGTAACAGCGTGATCATTTGCTGTTTCATGATCGACAGTGATACATAAATAAGTACCAATCGAATCCTGTCTTCTATACCTTTTTCCTATATTTTGTGTCTCATCATAGACAACATCAAAATACTGACTGAGCTCATTAAATATTTCAATAGCTTTTTCGCTATGATCTTTTTTTATCAGTGGCAAAATGGCTGCCTTGTAGGGAGCAAGTGTAGGATGAATATGTAGGATCTGTCTGATATCACCGGTCTCTAATGATTCTTCATCATATCCGTTAGTTAAAAATGCTAAGATCAGTCTTTCTACACCAACAGACGGTTCAATCACATAAGGCAAATATCTTTCATTCGTATCAGGGTCAAGATATCCTAGACTTTCACCAGACTGATTTTGATGTGCTTTTAAATCATAATCAGTTCTTGAAGCAATTCCCCATAATTCATCAAATCCCCAAGGAAACTGAAAACGGATATCAGTTGTCGCATTCGAATAGTGGCTGAGTGCTTCTGGTTTATGGTCATCAAATGCTAAAAATTCTTTCTTCAAACCTAAAGAGACTAACCAGTCCATGCAAAATGCTTTCCAATAATTGAACCACTCAATTTCTGTGCCTGGTTTACAAAAGAATTCTAGTTCCATTTGTTCAAATTCTCTTGTTCTAAAAATAAAATTACCGGGTGTGATTTCATTTCTAAACGATTTGCCCACTTGGCAAACTCCAAATGGAATCTTTTTTCTCGTTGTTCTTTGAATGTTCTTAAAATTCACAAAGATACCTTGTGCGGTTTCAGGACGTAAATAGATTTGATTGGCTTGTTCTAATACAACGCCTTGATGTGTTTGAAACATCATATTAAATGCTCTTATGGGTAAAAAATCTTTTTTGCCACAATTAGGGCATGCGACTTCATGTTCAAGTAAATATTGATACATACGATCTGTGCTCCATCCATCAGCAGAAACACTTGAATCATGATCTTCTATGAGCTTATCTGCTCTAAATCTTTGGTTACAGCTCTTACACTCAGTCAGAGGGTCACTAAAACCACCAACGTGTCCGCTAGCTTTCCATACTTCACTATTCATAAGAATAGAGCTGTCTAATAAGACGTTATATGGGGTTTGTCTTTGGAATTTCTTGATCCATGCATCTTTAATATTTTTTTTCAATAAGCTTCCTAATGGACCATAGTCCCATGTATTAGCAAGTCCGCCATAAAGTTCGCTTCCTTGAAATATATAACCGGTTGATTTCGCATATTGAACAAGTTGATCTAATGTAACCATTTCTTACACATCCTTTAATGTCTATTGTAGATTTTTTAGTGTTGATTGTAAATGATACTGGTAATATTTTAAAATAAAACTCTTTATTTTAGCAATAGTTTCAATTTCATAAGCTTCTAAATCTTGATATGGGATAAAATTCATCTTCAGTAAGACTATCGATTCTTTGACATCTAGATCGATGATATCGGGATCACCTTGATAAACTAAGCCACCTTTTTCGACGTTCACACCTAAAACTTTTCTGCCGTCGGCATTGAGATCCAAAGGATAACCTAAGGGTCTTAATATTTTCAGTGCGAAACTTAGAGTAGCAATTTCAAGCTGTTTTGATTGAAGTGCTTTAATTAGACTTTGATATATTTCTTGATGATCATATGAATCGACGATTAAGAGATCAATAATCTCGAGCATTAATGCAGCACTTTTGGTCAGTTTATAATCTTCCTTGATCTGTGCATAATCGTTGATGATTTTTGCTTCTGATAAGGTCAAAAAGCTCTTATCTTGATCCTTGAACTCAATTTGTGTTAAATATTGAGCCAAAATGCGATTGGGATGATTGAGCTTTTGAGAGCCTTGTGCAAGCAAGGTTTTCTTTCCTATCATCGTATAGACAAAGAGCAATCGAGCATGCTCTTGATAGGGCTGTACTTTATAAATGATACCTTCCATCAGGATTCATCACCATATCCAAAGGCTTTCAAATCAGAAGGACGATTTCGCCAATCTTTTTTTATTTTAACCCAAAGTGTCAAATGAATCTTGGTATTAAGTAAACTGTTAATTTCTTTTCTTGCTTCAGTACCAATCTTTTTAATCTTATCTCCGTTTTTACCAATAAGAATTTGTTTTTGAGTTGTCCGTTCCACAATAATTAAGGCTGAAACATCTAGCGTATTCAATTCATCATTTTCCTCTAATGATTCAATGATAACAGCAACCGAATGGGGAACCTCTTGTTCAGTATGATATAAGATCTTTTCTCTAATGAGTTCTGACATCATTTGGTATTCACTTTGGTCACTTTTCATCTCTTCAGGAAAATAAAGTGGTCCTTCAGGTAAATATGGAATGAGTGTTTCTATGAGCTTATCAAGATGTGTATGATTTAAAGCAGAAATAGGAAATACACCCTCAAATTCATGCGATCCTAAATATGATATGATCACTTCATCGATTTCTTTGCGGTTCTTTAATTCATCGATTTTATTGATGACTAGAAATACAGGTATCTTTGATCCTCTAAAATATTGTAAAATGATATCTTCAGCTGCACCTTTTGGATTATCTACGACAAACAATACCATATCAACATCCTTGATAGAGGATACAGCTAATTTATCAATCGATTTATTCAATAAGTCTCTTCCCTTATGCATGCCTGGTGTATCAACAAAAATCATTTGATAATCTGGATGTGTCAAAACACCCATGATACGATTTCTTGTTGTTTGTGGTTTAGGGCTTATGATTGAGACCTTTTGACCAATCAAAGCATTAATTAATGTTGATTTCCCAACGTTGGGGCGACCGACAATCGCAATAAATCCAGATTTATGATTACTCATCTTTTGGTTTTTCATCCAATATGAAGGCATATGGCAACAATCCATCAGGTGTTGTAATCATCGTTTTTCCCGACATATTAGCTAAAACTATTTTTGTGTCTTTAGGTAATAATTCATGCATGACCTGACGGCAAGCTCCACAAGGTGAAACTGGACCATGATCATTAGCAACAATTGTCATGGAGACAATATCTTCTTTCTTATAGCCTTGGCTATAAAGTGAGAATAGTGCACTTCTTTCTGCACAATTTGACAAACCAAATGATGCATTCTCAATATTTGCTCCAAGAATATAGGTTCCATCCTTCAGTTCAATGGCTGCACCTACCTTGAAATTTGAGTAAGGTGTGTATGCACGACTTCTTGCTAGTAGTGCCTGTTCTAAATTTTTCATGTCAATTCCTTTCTAAATTCGCATTTTTCAAAATACGCTCTTGCTCTTCAATCATTTGTTTTTCCTCTTCATCGGTATGATGATCATAACCTAGAAGATGTAAATATCCGTGAACTGCTAAAAAGCCTATTTCTCTTGCAAATGAATGGCCATAATCATCAGCCTGCAGTCTTGCTTGTTCGATTGAAATGAAGATATCACCAAGTGAATCATCAGCCTCATCATCATTAATAAAACTTAAGACATCAGTAGTTCTATCAATTTGGCGATACGTCATATTCATCTCATGAATAGCTTTTTGCTCTAGAAATATGATTTGCATATTTTTTTCTTGTTTGATGGGTTTGAAAATCTTTTGAAGAATTTCTTTGATTTCCTTTATATCTTCTTTGGTTTGATTATGAAGTTGGATTTTCATTATTTTCATACCTTTCGAGTATTCGTTGTACCAAAGGATGTCTGACAACATCTATTTTTTCAAATTGAACAATCTTGATGTCCTCTAAACCTTCCAACAAAATGAGCGCTTGATTTAATCCTGAATTTGATCCTTTAGGTAAATCTGTTTGTGATGGGTCTCCAGTGATGACCATTTTTGAAGCAAACCCTAAACGGGTTAAAAACATTTTCATTTGAACCTGAGTTGTATTTTGTGCCTCATCTAAGATGACAAAAGCATTTTCTAAAGTTCGTCCTCTCATGTATGCAAGTGGTGCTATTTCAATGATTCCTTTTTCGATGAGGCTTAAAGTGGTTTGCATGCCAAGCATCTCATATAAAGCATCATATAGAGGTACGAGATATGGATCAACCTTATCCTTTAAATCTCCAGGTAAAAATCCAAGATTTTCTCCAGCTTCAACAACAGGTCGCGTTAAGATAAGTTTTTTTATTTTGCTGTTTTTCAAATCAGCCACAGCTTGAGCAACTGCCAGATATGTTTTACCAGTACCTGCAGGACCTACACCAAGTACTAAATCGTAATTGGAAATCGCATCAATATAAATTCTTTGATTAAATGTCTTAGGATAGATAGATCTGCCTGCATCATTAACTAAAACCTTTTTACGATTTCTATATAATTCAAAGACATCTTCCAATTGATCTTTTTCAGCTAATTTGATGATGTACATGACATCTCTTTCTGATAATTGGATTTGATGTTCAGCAAGTTCTATTAAGACAGCAAAAATAGCTTCCAACAATGGTAGCTGTTCCTTTTTGGCATCGGTAATGATCTCAGAACCCATTACAGAAACATTCATACCTAGATATTGCTTGAAAACCAATAGATTACGATCTTGTATGCCTACCAATCTAGCGATGGCTTCGGCATGATGAATTTGTCGATTTAATTTCATTAAATCCGCTCCTTACCGTGTATTTATTATACCACATGCCCAAAAATAAAAAAGCACTGGGGTACTTTTTTAAGCCAAAATATAAAAACGCACCGTTTAAGGTGCGAATTTTACAAACTTTACTTTTTCTTGGCGCGTGCTGCACGTTGTGCATCTTTACGTGCTACACTTGGTTTCACGTAAAATTCACGTTTGCGTGCTTCTTGGAGGTTTCCTGACTTAGAAACATCACGTTTAAAGCGACGTAAAGCATCTTCAATTGATTCTTTTTCGCGAACGATTGTTTTAGGCATTGTCTGCCCTCCTTCCACGCTAGGTTCATAGCCTTATTCATTATATATGATTTTTGAAAATTTGTCAAAATAATTTATGTTTTTTTGGTTGATAGATAGCTAAGTGCATAAAGGCAAGCAGCTTCAGTTGGAATGATGTTATGACCAAGTGATATCGAGATCGCTTGATGGTTGACAAGAAGTTCTCTTTCGCTATCTGTTATGCCACCTTCTGGTCCAATGATCAATAAAATCTTTAAGTTTTTTATGGATATAGGTATAGCTTGATTGATAGTTAATGTCTTATTATTTTCATCAGCAAGCAATATCAAATCGAAGGCTTCATATCGAATATGGTTTAATGATTTTTCAAATTGAATCTTAGGAACATCAAACCGATGTGCGAGCTCAGCAGCTTCTTTAGCTATCGTAGATAGTCTTATTAACTTATTATCTATATTTTCTAGTTTTGCAATACTTCTTTGCATCGGAACAAAGATGATTTGAGATGCTCCAAAAATGGTTGCATATTTTACAACAAATTCATTTTTCGATCCTTTTGGTAATCCTTGAATTAAAGTGACATTCATCGTTGATGGTTGATCCAACTCTACAATGATTTGATATGAGACCGATGCTTCATCTAGTTTGATCGATGCTAAATAGCATTTTTGATGAGCACATACTATGATTTCGTCACCATCATTCATTCTCATGACTTTTTTGATATGATGTGCATCTTGTCCAGTAATGGATTGATTTAATTGATCTAAAAAGTATCTTTGTGGCATGATTTACCTCATTCAATGAAAAAAGCGCTTCTTTAGAAACACTTTTTACTTATCAGTATGCATTTGAACTAGTGTGGCAAGTTGTTAGATAAAACAACTGCAACAATCAAAATAACGGATAATACTGCAGCTGAACGCATTAAAAATAATTCAAAACCTCTTGTTTTCTTATTCTTAAATAATTCAGATTTTTCACCACTGAATGCATCTTTAATGTTATCTGTTGAATGCATCATCATAACGATTACTGCAAACAATACTGATGTTACAATTACTATATAGTCTACCCAAATCATATACTTCCTCCTAAAACTCAATTAATGATAACAAATTTTATATTTTTTGTCAATGAATATCTTAACATTAACATAGTTTATTCTAAAAAGAATAGGATGTCAAATCTGAATCATTTTTTCTCTTCATTTGTTGAAAAATGATGTGCTGGGATGCCTTTTAATCGGCTATTTGCTGGAGCATCCTTAACCACAACTGAATTTGCTCCAATCACAGAGTTATCTCCAATATGGACTGGTCCTATAATTTTAGCTCCAGCATATACGATAACATTTTTCCCTAATTTAGGGTGGCGATCAACTTTCTCAAATGTATTAGAACCTAATGTGACTCCATGATATAGAACACAATGATCTCCAACAACTGCTGTTTCTCCAATAACTAATCCCATGCCGTGATCGATGAAAACACATCGTCCTATCTGTGCAGCTGGATGAATATCTATACCAGTTTTCTTTCTTGTACGATATGCAATCCATCTTGCTAAATTCTTAAAACCTTTAAGATACAGTTTATGAGTCAACCGGTGTCGTCTTAAAGCAATAACACCAGGATATGTGAAATAAATCATGAATTTTGATGGAGCAGCTGGATCATATCTTTTTGCAGCTGCAACATCCCCTCTTGTACATTTAAATATCATCGCTATATAATGCTGTCGATAAATATCTCTCACCTGTATCACAAGTGATGACAACAATCCTCTTTCCCTTGTTTTCTTCTAATACTGCAAGCTGTGTTGCTGCATATAATATAGCTCCTGATGAGATACCAGCAAACACACCTTCAGTTTTCGCATATAACCGAGCTGTTTTAAAAGCATCATCATTTGATACGGTTATGATCTGATTAATGACTTTCTTGTTTAACACATCAGGAACAAATCCTGCACCAATACCTTGAATTTTATGAGGTCCAGGTTTTCCCCCTGATAATACAGGAGAATCTTTAGGTTCAACAGCTACAATCTTTATCAAAGGATTATGCTTTTTTAAAACCTCACCAACCCCTGTTATTGTTCCGCCTGTACCTACTCCTGCGACAAAAATATCAACCAGTCCATCTGTATCTTCTAAAATTTCAATGGCTGTTGTTTTTCGATGAATCTCAGGATTTGCAAGATTTTCAAATTGCATAGGCATGATATAATTAGGATTTTCTTTTAATAATTGATTCGCTTTTTCAATTGAACCTTTCATACCCAGTGCACCTTCTGTTAAGATGACTGTTGCACCTAAAGCTCTAGCGATTTGTATGCGTTCTTTTGATACGGTTTCTGGCATTGCCAAAATTAATTTGTACCCTTTTGCAGCACAAACAAAAGCTAAACCCACACCTGTGTTACCTGAAGTCGGTTCAACAAATACTGTATCCTTATGAACTAATCCTAAATGTTCAATCGATTCAATCAAAGCAATCGCAAGTCTATCTTTGACACTTGACAAAGGATTGTGATTCTCAAGCTTTGCGATGATTTCTGCTTTGCTTCCTACTAGTTTTTCATATCTATTAAGTCTTAACATCGGTGTTTTTCCAATGAGTTCAACATAATTATTTGCTATTTTCATATACCTCATGTAAGATTTAAACTGTATTAAGTTAGTACTTAAGACTTATTTAAATCTTTACTCCTTTCTGTCTAATTTAATATACTAATAATGTACTGTGGATCTGTTTCATCTCATTACAGCTTTGA